>ERZ860009.1008-NODE-1008-length-9926-cov-1.549387_pt1 | contig 9926 bp, 13 predicted proteins | sample MGYA00510114_ERZ860009 | MGnify/ENA primary metagenome ERZ860009 (study PRJEB30046, sample SAMN00715177) | human gut metagenome | study: EMG produced TPA metagenomics assembly of the A metagenome-wide association study of gut microbiota in type 2... | reverse complement strand
TGCAGCAATCATAATGATGCCTTCATTAGCTCCGAACCATCCATTTCGACCAGCAGCTGGTTCAAGGTCTGTTCTCTCTCATCATGACCGCCGCTAAGCCTGCACCACGCTGACGGCCGACAGCGTCGATCTCATCAATGAAAACGATACAGGGAGCGCTCTTTTTAGCCTGTTCAAACAAATCTCGGACACGGGAAGCGCTACGCCGACAAACATTTCTACGAAATCTGAACCGGAAATACTGAAAAACGGTACGCCAGCTTCACCAGCGACAGCCTTGGCCAGAAGTGTCTTGCCTGTACCAGGCGGCCCGTAGAGTAAAACACCTTTCGGTATTTTGGCACCGAGATCATTATATTTCTTCGGATGCTTCAGGAACTCGACAACTTCTTCCAGTTCCTGCTTCGCTTCATCAGCACCAGCAACATCTTTAAAAGTAATCTTAATATTGTCTTCGTCATAACGACGGGCACGGCTTTTGCCGAAATTCATAACCCGGCCTCCGCCCCCCTGGCTTTGCTGCATCAGCATAAACCAAATACCGACGATCAAAAGCATCGGCAAAAGCGAGCTTAAGATAGTCGTCCACCAAGGCGGCTGCGGCGGCAGCTCGGCTTTAATTTCAATATCACGGGCACGTAAAGTCGGGATCAGGCTGTCATCACTGGGAGCCACAGTTGAGAAATCTTTACCATCTTTCAGCTTACCGCTGATGACATTATCAACTATCGTTACCTGTTTGACCTCATCTTGCTGCACGTGCTTCATAAACGCACTATAAGTGATGTCTGTTTTGCTGACCGTGCTGGCCGAATAATAATCGATCATCCAGATTGCCACGATGATAATCAGCAAATAGAACGTCACGTTCTTAAAAAATCTATTCAAGGAATTGCTCCTCCTTCCACTGCGATCGTCTACCAAATTACAGTAACGTCATTTTTTTATTATAATATAGATGCGGAAATTCTACAACCATTAGTCGATAAAATCATGTACGCGCATAAACACAAGGCTTTAAAACACCGATATAAGGTAAGTTACGATAGTTACCGGCGTAATCCAATCCATAGCCTACAGCAAACTCGTCAGGAATACAGAAGCCTACATAATCCGCACTTTTACCATTGACGCGCCTGTCGGCCTTATCGCACATTACCGCTGTTTTGATAGAAGCCGGCTTGTGCTGCTGCAGCATACAGCAAACAGCTTCAAGGGTCAGCCCTGTGTCAATGATGTCATCGACCAGAATCACATGCCGTCCCGCCAGTTCCTCAGCCACATCAAGCTTAACGCTGACATTACCGCAGCTATTAGTGCTGTTGCCATAAGAAGACGCGACCATAAAATCGATCTTGACAGGCATATCCATTGCCAAAGTCAGATCAGTAGCAAAATAAGCGGCGCCTTTTAAAAGTGCTATTACTACTACTTCTTTGCCTGCATAATCTTGTTTCAGCTGGGCTCCCAATTCCCGGACCCGCGCTTTTATTTCTTCCTCTGTCAGTAAGATTTTACCAATATCTTCATGCATATCCACTACTTGTCATCTCCCAGACTGAAATATTTAATATCCAACGTCAGCCATGCTTCGCAGCCCTGCTCCTGTTCATGCCAGCCTGCAACTTTCCCTCCCACCAGCCATAGGACCTGTTTACCGCAGGTTACTAAAAGCTGACTTTTTCTCTGTTCCGGAGGTACTTTAATGTCGTTAAAATACTTTTTTAATTTTTTACTTCCCAAAGACCCGGCCGGAAAAAATATGTCGCCGTCCTGCCTCTGCCTCACTTCCAGCTGCCTGTCCTGCAGCAAATGCCAGGGATATATTGCTGCATGCCCCAAGGGACTTGCTGATCCCTTAAAGTAACCCAAACTTAAAATACCGTTTGGGAGCTCAACTTGCAGCCTGCCAGCTTTCTGCAGCTCAGCCAAATCAAAAACATAATTCTGCGCTGCTATCGCTGACGGTGTTTCAGCTGCAGCAACTGTAAGCTTGCCATAGCTGTATACAGCACAGGTCCCGCCAGGCAGCATAAGCCTTTTATTGCTGCTGCCTTTATACACCAAGTCGATCACCTGCTGCGTCTGCTGAAAGGTAAGCAGACCTGCAGCTCCAAGCTTTTTCCACATCATCCTGATGATACGCGAACACAGCGCGGCAGGCAGCGAAAGCAGCCAGGCTGTATCACAGCTGCAGGAATGATCGTCCTGCAGCACATACTGCAAAAACTTCTCTTCTGCCAGCGCATTCAAGCAATCAGCATCCTCAGCAATCAACGTCGCAGTCTGTGCTAAAGCCTGTTTGATATTAGGATTGAATTCCCGTTCCAGCAAAGGCAGCAATATATGCCGCACTTTATTCCGCGTATAGTACAAATCCATATTACTGCTGTCAGTACGATAATCCAAGCTACGCATTGCGCAATATGCTTCCAGCATCCGACGGCTCACCTGCAAAAAGGGCCGTACGATACTGTTATTGTGACAGCGCATCCCCCCAAGCCCTTCCGCACCGCTGCCTCGCAGCAAATGCAGCAGCAGGGTTTCTGCCTGATCGTCACGGTGGTGTGCTGTCACAATATACTCAGACTTGTGTTTACTGAGAATCTCAAATAAAACAGTATAGCGTAATTTACGAGCCGCGTCCTCTACAGAAAGTTTACTCTCCGCAGCAAATTTTTTAGCGTCAACACGCAGAACTTCACAGGCAACCTGACGCATCCGGCAGAATTCCACAACAAAATCAGCATCAGCCAAAGCTTCGCTGCCACGCAAACCATGCTCTACATGACAAATTACCAGCTGATACTTCCGTTTTTCCTGCAGCAGCAGCAGTGCATCAGCCAAAGCAATTGAATCGGCCCCACCGCTGCAGGCAACAATTATTTTACTGCCGACAGGCAGATGTTCCTCTACCTGATCGAGAATTTCAGTAATTTGCCTGTGTTCTTTCATCGTTTCACCTTATTATCCTACAACCCAAATAAAAAAGGCACCTCTGCTGGAAGTGCCTTTTTAGACATTATCTGTCGCGGCTGGCGCCACGGCCGCCGCGCTTAGACTCCGTATTGCGTTTCAGATCTAATAATCTGTCATCGCTGTCTTTTAAAAAGCGCGATAATTTATCTTCAAAGGAAACAGGAGGTGCCACTTTAGGTGCACGACGTTCCTGACTTACCGGACGCTGCGGTTTCGGAGGTGCCGGAGGCGGCGGTGTCAGCTGCTTAATGGACAGACCTATCTTACCGCGTTCGTCAATAGACAACACTTTGACCTTGACCTTATCTTTTTCCTTTAAAAAATCATGTACATCTTTTACATATACATTGGAGACTTCGGAAATATGTATAAGACCAACTTTTCCTTCAGGCAATTGCACAAACGCTCCAAAATTTGTGATACCAGTAACTTCACCTTCAACGATTGCACCAACTTCGAGTGACATAAAGCGGATAATCCCCCTTAAAAAATCTTTATACAATAAGTATTATACCCTTCTTTTAAAATCAGTGTCAACTGCATTGTACAAATATATGAAAAAAGATAAAAAATAACAGCTGTACGCCAGTAAAATCGACTGTACAGCTGTTATTTTTTCTTTTCCTCAGCTTCTGTTTCCTGTTTTTGCTGCTTTTCCTGTTCATCAACTATAAACAGCGGTACTTCGTTCTTGCCAACCATATTATGGTCTTCACGCGCCAGTTTTTCAATATATTTCAAATCGTCCAAACGTTTGCGTTCAGCTTCAAGCTCAGCCTGAACTTTTTTTAATTCGTCGACACGCTGTTGAGTGGCTGACATTTCCTTATTGATCTGGTAGATCTTGTACTCCTGCCTGCCAATACGCCCAAGCAGATGATCAGTAAAATAATCAGGACCCATAAAAAGTCATTAGAGCTGCGGCGTTTTTTTCTGCGCATCTCAGCCATTTTGAGCTCCTTCCTGTTAATTAATCAGACAAAAATACCGGGCTGTTTGGCCCGGCATTCTTGAAACCCAAGATTATTTTTTGTGTTTTTTTGCAGGAGCAGCGTTAACAGCGTCTTTGAAAGCTTTACCAGCTTTGAAAGCGGGAACGGTTGCTGCCGGAATTTTGATGGGTTCGTTGGTACGAGGATTTTTACCGGTACGAGCGTTACGAGTACGAGCTTCAAAAGTACCGAAACCAATCAGTTGTACTTTGCCCTTTTTAGCAACTTCACCTTTTACGGTTTCGAGTAAAGCAGCTACTGCTTTCTCTACATCTTTTTTGGTGAGGCCAGCTTTTTCTGCTACTGCAGCAATAAGTTCAGTTTTGTTCACAATAAATCCCCCTTAAATTTTGTATGCGCCAGTTTAGGCGAAAACCGCTTAAACACAACGACTAAGGTTATTCACTAAAACTCTAATTCGCTATCAAAAGCAATATTCCTGCTAACATTTCATCTTTTTTTTATTTTTTTCTTAATTTTTGTGTAAAAAACGCCTTTTTTTAATTATTTTTCTCAAAATCCTTTGCCAACTCCCAAAAAGCGTCTAATTCAGCCAATGAAAAGTCCTGCCATGTTTTCTTTGAAACCTGTACTTTTTTCTCTACATAACCGAATCTTTTTATGAAACGGTTATTCGCAGCATTCAAAGCTGTTTCCGGTTCCAATCCGATATGTCTGGCATAACCGGACAAAATAAACAGCAAATCTCCCAGCTCATGCTCCATTTCCTTCAGGCTGCCTCCGGCTACTGCCTCTTCAAGTTCGTGCAGTTCTTCCAGAACCTTCTCCCAGACGCCTGCGGTATCCGGCCAGTCAAAACCTACTTTGGAAGCCTTGCTGTGCAGCTTGTAAGCACGCATCAGCGCCGGCAGTCCCGGAGAAATTCCATCAAGAACATGCGTCCGTTCCTTTTTTTCTTCCAATTTAATGGCTTCCCAGTTTTTTATTACTTCATCACTGCCTGAAACTTTACGTGAACCAAATACATGCGGGTGCCTGCGGGTAAGCTTCTCAGTCACTCCATCAATAACATCCTGCAAAGAGAACAGGTTTGCGTCAGCTGCCATATGCGCATGGAAAACAACCTGCATCAGAATATCGCCAAGTTCTTCTTCCATACCTTTAAAATCGTGATTATCAACAGCTTCTAAAAATTCATAGACTTCTTCTATCATATTACGGCGAATACTGCTGTGCGTTTGTTCGCGATCCCAGGGACAGCCGCCTGGCTCACGCAGCTTACGCATAACTTCTGTCAGCGGAAGCAGTTCAGCATCATAGCGGAAATCCTCGATATCACAGTAAAAATCATCATCGTCATCAAAACACAGCGTTTTTTCTTCCTGCAAAGCATTGACATGCTGCACAACAGTCTGCTCCTGTGCCGGAATAAAGACACTGGTAAGATGATCGATATGCGGCTGCCGGTCCAGCTCATAGAGCTTCAGCGGCAGACATTCTTCATCAGGCAGGCCTAAATTACGTAAAAAGTACAGCTGCGCTTCATCAGCGAGTACTTCCATCAAATTGATTTTCACATCCGACGCCACCAGCTGACTATAGACCTGCGTGATCATCAGCGGATATTTACCCGCATCTGCCAGCGCATCAAAATCATGGGCATCAACAATACGCAACCCGGCAATAGGATCAATACCTAAATCGACATATGCAAGATCCAAAAAGCTCATCGCCGGTAAAATTTTCAGAGGCACTCCGGCCGCTGCAGCCTGTTCCCTCAGCAGCACCACAGTTCGTTCGGCAACCAAAGGACTGCCTGGAACAGCATAAACTACCTCCTGCTTTTCGCATCCTGTAAAATGGAAGCAACAATTTTTTGATAGACGTCTTCAAAAGACGCTTCCTGTTCATAAACAGCGTCGCAGGACGTAAATTTTATACCAGACCGCTCAAGTTCCTTTACAGTTGGGTGTACAGCCGTACGCAGAATAACCTTGCCGCCGCTTTTCAGCACTGCCATTGTTTCCAGCGACAAATGCCCGGCGCTGCCAGGCCCCAATCCTACAACAGTAATTCCTTTTTCCATCTTACCATCCCTTTACTTGAATCTGGAACCTATCACAGGCAGTTTCTGCAATTCTTTCCTGCCGATCGTTCCGCTTGCTACCAAAGTCAATAGATAAACGATGCCAGCTGCAAAAATCGTTACCGCCGTCGCAAAAGTATTGCCCCAATAAACTATTAAATAATTGTATAACAGCATACTGACTGCTGCCATCAAAACTGCCGCCAGTAATATTTTTCCCAAAGCGTACACTTTAAAAGTGATGCCGCTGCGAATCAAAAAGAAGATGTTTAGAGCGGCTGCCAAGCCAAAATTAATGTTAGAGGCCCAGGCGGCACCGACAATATTGCATGGCAGCGCCGTAAGATACCAAACAGCAGCAGCTTTGACCAACGCGCTGAGCAGCATATTCCACATAGGAATAATAGTCTGTCCCATTCCCTGCAGCATACCTGTGGTTATCTGATGGATACCAAGCAGGCAAATAGAGGGAGCAAGGTTTCTGATTGCCTCGCCCGCAAGAGGCGTGCCATACAGTAATTTTGAAATAGCTGAGCCAAAGCCCACATTCCTGCAGCGGCAGGAAAAGTCAGTAAACAGCATAATTTCATGGCCATATTTGTTTTCTGGTCGATACTGTTCCTATCGCCCAGAGTAAATGCTTCTGAAACAGCAGGCACCAGGCTTGCTGTAAGGGAAAGCGTCGGAATAGTAGCCATCATGACCAAAGGCATACCCATCCCTGTAAGGTAACCGAACAGGGTCGTAGCCTCTTCGACCGAAAAACCTGATTCCACTAAGCGATTAGGCACCAGCAGCATGTCAATACTGCTCGTCACAGGCACCATAATATTAGCGCAGGAAACAGGCAGTGCCAGCAATACCAGCCGTTTGGCTATCTTCCTGATACTTTCGGGTTCTTCAGTGATCTGCCTGCTGATTTCCTGCTGCCAGCGCAATTTGTTCTTCAGATAAAAAAAGCTCAGTACGATAAGTCCGGTAATAGAACCCGGCACAGCACCGAAAGCAGCCCCGGCCGCCGCATATTCCAATCCGTACGGAAGCAGATAATAGGCCAGTACGACCATCGTCACAACACGTACAAACTGCTCCAGAATCTGTGAGACCGCAGGCGGAGTCATCATTTGATACCCCTGAAAATAACCACGGAAGCTGGCCAGGATCGTAGCAAAAAACACCGCCGGAGTTAAGGTACCAATCCATAATAAGCCCGCGGATCGCGTACCAGTCCGCTATCGACCAGCCAGCCGGCCGCACAATATAGCCCGGCAGCAAACACGAGCCCCGTTGCGGCCATCAGCCCCAGCGAGACCCTGAATACCCTGCCGGCGCTGGCAAAATCTCCTTTTGCCACTTTTTCGGCTACAATGATCGAAATCGCAATCGGGATACCGGCCGAAGATACGGACAGCATCAAAAGATAAACTGGATATGCCATTTGATAAAGCCCGATACCTTCGCCGCCAAGCAGTCTGGATAACAGTATTCTGTTGACCGAGCCAATGATCTTGACCATCAGCCCCGCCAGCGTCAATATCATGGCGCCACGTAAAAACTTATCCTTGGTCATACCCTCGTCCTTCCCTTGATTTCTTCATTTAATTAATTATAATCAACTTTATTGTCTCTGTATAGCTTAATCAAAAGCCAGCCGCGGCAGATTTTTTTCCAGCCAGGTCAAACTGTCAGTTTTTAATTTGACTGTGCGGAAAATAAGCTGGGCCTGCACGCCGCTTTTGAAATTCATATATTGCTGCTGCTCACTGATAAGCTGCATCAGGGCATTCGGATCGATAGCAGCATTTTCAGCAAAGGTAATACGCAGCTCGCCCGGCTTGACACTGATACCGCGAATATGCAGCAGTCGGCACAAAGCCCGCAGACAGGCCACACGCCATAAAACTTCCACCTCTTCCGGAGGTTCTCCAAACCGGTCGATAATTTCGTCAAGCAGATCGTCTTTTTCTCCATAGTCCAAGCCGGCAAAGCGTCTGTACAGCTCAAGCTTGTAACGAGGGTCAGCTATATAGTCATCGGGAATATATCCGTCAACGCTGATCTCAAGAACCGGATCCGGTTCAGGGATACCGTCTTCAACGCCATCCTTCAGCTTACGGATCGTACGCTCCAGCATATCGCAATAGGCAGCAAAACCCACACCTGCAATATGTCCTTCAGGTTCTGCACCGCTTCGTTCAGCATCTTGCAGTACAGGTCATATCCCACGGCCTCCATATGTCCGTGCTGACTTAATCCCAGCAGATTACCGGCGCCACGGATCTCCAGATCACGCATCGCGATCTTAAACCCGGCGCCCAGCTCTGTAAAATCACGAATCGCCTGCAAACGTTTTTCTGCGACCTCGCTCAACGCACGATTACGTTTATAGACGAAATAGGCATAAGCCAGACGAGAGGAGCGCCCTACCCGGCCGCGCATCTGATACAGCTGCGACAAGCCAAAATTTTGGCTCCGTCGATAATAATAGTATTGGCCAAGGGTACATCCAAACCATTTTCGATGATCGAAGTCGACAGCAGCACATCACAGCTGCCTTCATAAAAATCAATCATTGCATCTTCCAGCATATCCTCTGACATCTGACCGTGAGCGATCCTGATATTGATCCCAGGCACCAGACTGCGCAGATCGGCAGCAATATTTTCGAGACCAAGAACCCTGTTATGCACATAATAAATCCTGCCGCCGCGGCGCATTTCACGTTCCAGCGCTTCTTTGATCATTCCAGGATTATATTCGGCCACATAAGTTTCTACCGGCAGCCGTTCCTCCGGCGGTGATTCGATCACACTCATATCGCGTCCGTTGACAAGCGCCAAATGTAAAGTACGCGGAATCGGCGTCGCCGACAAGGTCAACACATCAACGCCTGTTTTCCAACGTTTGATTTTTTCTTTCTGAGCCACACCAAAACGCTGTTCTTCGTCGATGACAAGTAATCCCAGATCGGGAAACAGCACATCCTGCTGTAATAAACGGTGTGTCCCAATCAGAACGTCCACCTGACCATTTTCCAGATCATTCAGGATTCGTTTTTGTTCCCTGGGAGTGCAGAAGCGGCTTACCATCTCTACTTTGACCCCAAAAGGCTGCATTCGTTCTTTGAAGGTCATAAAATGCTGCTGCGCCAAAACAGTCGTCGGCACCATTACTGCTACCTGTTTACCATCCATAACTGCCTTAAAAGCAGCGCGGATAGCAACTTCTGTTTTACCATAACCGACATCACCGCACAACAATCTGTCCATCGGCTCAGGTTTTTCCATATCAGCCTTGATCTCTGCGATCGCTTTAAGCTGATCCGGAGTTTCTTCATAAGGGAAGCGCTCTTCAAAGTCACGCTGCCATTCGGTATCCTCGGCAAAAGCATGACCAGGGACGATCTTACGCTGCGCATATAATCTCAGCAGTTCTTCAGCCAGCTCGGTAATCGCGGCACGGGCTTTACTCTGCACACGTTTCCAGTCGGCTCCGCCCATTTTAGAAAGCCTTGGAGCCTGCCCTTCGTTACCGACATATTTATGCAGCATGCCAACCTGTTCCACGGGGACATACAGTTTGTCGTCACCGGCATACGCCAGCAGCAGATAATCACGATGCACGCCGTCAACAAGGACATTCTCCACGCCGATATAACGTCCAATACCGTGAACTGAATGGACTACATAATCTCCAGCCTTGATTTCCGAGAAATACTGCAACTGAGCACCGCTGTTTTTGGTATGCAGCCGTCTTTTTTTCTGCATACCAAAAATATCATTTTCTGTCAGCAGCAGCCAGTTTTCATTACAAAAAATGGTTATGGAGATTTGGAGTTATGAGTATGGAAACTTATGAGAAAAATATGCGCAAATATCTAAAATATAAGGATATTGAAGTCTCAGAAA
>ERZ860009.1006-NODE-1006-length-9970-cov-1.907716_pt1 | contig 9970 bp, 9 predicted proteins | sample MGYA00510114_ERZ860009 | MGnify/ENA primary metagenome ERZ860009 (study PRJEB30046, sample SAMN00715177) | human gut metagenome | study: EMG produced TPA metagenomics assembly of the A metagenome-wide association study of gut microbiota in type 2... | reverse complement strand
GGTCGGTTCCTTCGGCTATGATCGAACTGGGAATCGGCCGGTAGTCGGGATTCATGTAGCGGGCGAAATAGCCGAACGAGCAGAGCGCCGAGCGGTTGCCCCGGTCGTAGCCCAGGAAAGGGAAGAACGGGTTGATGTACTCGGCCTGGTCGTTGGCCCAGATCGCGGCATAGAAACGCTCGCCGCCGGGACCGTGCATCAGGCCGCCCTTGGTGTCGTAGATGCTCTCCGCAGCGCGGATTTTCGCAAAGGCGAACATGGCGTCGATCACGGGGTCGGGGGTGTCCAGCACCAGATTGCGCTGCCATTCGGCCACCAGCGCACGGCGTTTGGCGCACTCCGCGTCGGCGTTCAGCGCCAAGGCTTCGTCCCCGGACCGGCGGCCGCTGAAAAAGGCCCCGAAAGCGACCTCGGCCCGCGGAGCGAGCATCAGCGCCGTGTCGCCGCAGATCTCGGCCACCAGTTCGTAACTGCCCTCCACGCCCTTTGCCGGAGCTGTCCGGATCACCGAACGCGCCCGGGGAATCTCGACGTAAAGCGGCTTCTCGCCCGTATTCTTCAGGATGTATTTTTCGCAGAAGGCAGCCTCGTCGACCGACGGGAAAAGGACACGCGTCAGCGAAAGCGAGCCTTTGACCGCCGTCCAGTCGCTCTCGACGGTCATCGTGCCGTCGAGCACGATCCGGCGGACCTTCTCCTGCTGAAGGCAATTCTCATTGACCGAGAGCATCAGGGGAACGTCCCACGCGAAACGCCGCATCAGCGAACCGTGCGTATTGTTCGGGATGGTGCGCAGCATCGGCCACACGATACTGCGTTCGAACCGGAAACTGCCGTCGGCGCCGACACCGTAGCGCAGGACGGCGGAAATCCGCAATCCGCTCATTTCGATATGGTCCCGGTGCGAATCGCCCTCGCGGACATTCCACACGATGGCCGTGCTGTCGGGAACCACCTCCCAGCGGGTTTGCGTACCGGCGAGGGCAGCGCCGTCAGACAACAGAGAAACGGCAGGAAAAAGCGGCTGATGCGGATCATGGAGTCGGGGTTTTCGTTTTTAAAATAAGTCGTATTATTTCGAATCATAACAAAAATACGATAAAAAACGAACTCCGCAAAAAAAACGACGGCGGCATATTCCACGGAACGCCGCCCGCCGGAGGAGGCAAAACCCTTTCGCCGCAATTTGCAGCCGAGTTTTTTTCATCGCTCAAAACATTGGTTACCAACCATATAATAACACACGCACGATGTTTTGCCGATTTTTCTTTGTTTTTCTCGTTTTTTTTATACTTTTGCAAATCAGCCATAACGGGTTAACGCCCCTTGAGGACAAATAATCCGTTGACAATTGGGAACTTAAAAATATTGTGACTATGTATTGGACGCTTGAACTGGCATCGAAACTCGAAGATGCCCCCTGGCCCGCAACGAAAGATGAACTCATCGACTATGCAGTACGTTCGGGTGCGCCGCTCGAAGTGCTCGAAAACCTGCAGGAGATAGAAGACGAGGGTGAAATCTACGAATCTATCGAAGACATCTGGCCCGACTACCCCTCCAAGGACGATTTCTTCTTCAACGAGGAGGAATATTAGTGCGATTTTAAGCACGTAAACAGCTATTAAATCCCTGTCAATCAATAAGATTGGTGGGGATTTAATTTGTTTGGACAACAGCGTCTGACCGCCTCAAATGGCGCGGTTTATTTGGACAAAATACGTTTTTCGGAGGAAATATCGGGATTTGTTTGGACAAAATTCATTACCTTTACAGAGGTTTGTGAGTATTACCGCAACCTCTGTTTTTTTAATTTCAAACATCTCCAGTATGGGACGACCGAAACGACTATATCCTTTGGGACGCTATCGCCTGCATATCCGGGGTGAGATCGATCCAGCTAAACAGTATCTTGTCCAGCTTGAATACACCTGGAACCGACAGGTGATACGCAAGGGTATGAACATCTTTGTCCGGCTGGGCGACTGGAATGAGAAAGCCAACAAGGGACGCGGAGGTGTGAGGGCAAGTTATGGTCCGGAGGCCAACCGGATCAACAGCCTGCTGCTTGCCCGTGCGGACAAGATCGACGGATTGCTAGCCGAATATCAGGAAAAACATCCCAATCAGATTACGGCACAGGTGATCGCCGACTTTCTGGCCGACAAACCGCTCACACGGGAGGACAAAGGGAAGGATTTTATCGAGTTTGTTTTGGAAAGGCTTGAATCCGATTATTCGAGAAACCGAATCGGACGCAGCCGCTATGAAAACGGCAAGAGCGGCATGAATATTTTCCGTATCTTTCTCCGTGCAACAAAGAACGGTACCTATAAACCGGACAGTATCTATTTAGGTGAAATATCGGTTGAACTGATTGACGAATACATCAGATGGCGCCGCGAGATAAAACAGAACAGCGATGCAACGATCAACCATGCTTTGACTCCGATTCTGAAGGCATGTGCCTATGCTTCAGAAATGAAGATGATAGACCATGCCGTCAATGCGAGGATTCAGGATATGCGTATCGCCTCAAAGATATCTCTCGCGGATGAAGACAACGAGTTTGACGGCAAGTACCTTTCAAGGGAACAGATGTCTGCGCTGTTGGAATATTACAATACCTGTACAGAACCGCGCCGTAAGGAATTTTTGGAAATGTTCTTCTTTGCCTTCCATGCCTGTGGACTCCGTGTTGTCGATGTTATGACATTGCAGTGGGGCCATGTCAATTTTGAGAAGAAGGAACTGAGAAAAATCATGATCAAGACGAATAAGCGCCATGTAATTCCTCTTACGGAACCTGCCTTGAATATTCTTCACCGGTGGCAGGAGAAACGTGCCGGATGCCGGTATGTATTCAACTTAGTAAAGGACGATCTGGATCTTGATGATGCAGAAGCTCTGTACAAAGCCCGTAACAATGCAACGAAATGTATCAATCAGTCGCTGGCGGTTGTCGGAGAACAGATAGGGCTTCCGTTTACCCTTTCAATGCATGTCGCCCGGCATTCATTTGCGGTCTTTGCACTGAACAAGGGACTTTCCATGTCGGTTGTCAGTCGTTTGCTCGGTCATGGAAGCACGGATGTCACCGAAAAGGTTTATGCCAAATTCCTGCCCGAAACACTGTCCGCAGAGGTGGCACGCCTGAAAGATGATTTTGCTTCTCTCGAAATTGTCTGATGAATGTAGATGGCTATTGAAAACATTCATTAATTTTACACCTAAATTGATTTGAGATGACTATTACGCAGGTATTCCTATTGTTGGTGTGTGCATTTGTTCTGGTATTGGTGCTTTCTACCCTATTCAAACGGTACCATAGAATAATCATGTGGTCTGCTGCAATAGTCTTTTTTATAGGAACTCTGCTCCTTATAGGTCTTGGGATAATTGATCCGGTAAAGGACAACCGTCCTGATCCTGTAGTAATAACAGGCATCTTCACCGCCCTTGTCTTATCGGGGCTATTTGCATACGGAGCAGAAAAACTGCACAGCAAACTTAGGGAAAAGAACCAGCAAACCGTTCAAGCCATAGATAATCAGTCAGAATGCCCGGATTCCCCAAAAGGGGTTGTATTGTCGGAAAGACTTGATACTTCACTTGCCCGTACAATTTTTGCGAAAGCAATAGAAGCCGGATATATGGAAGAGGTCGGGTCTCATTATAGCTGGAAAGGGACAAAGGCTCTTCTTGCCTATATGTGTGGTCGAATATATTGCGGCGATTATCCTGAATATTCCAAATACGAACAGAAGACTTTTTGGGAATTCGGCAACGGACTCTTTCCCGATGTCGAGCTTAACGCACTATTTGAACAGACCGGTATCGGACAGTCCCGGCAGAACAGGAGGGATATGCCCGTTCCTAACAATGCCGGAGAAATCGACAAGTTTTTTCAGAAGTGACAAAAAACGAAGAGTATTATCATCGTTCTTGGCAAGTCTTAGCTTCTGGCTTGTTATGCATTTTGTTTTGCTTCATCTGGCAATCTTCGATTTTTTCAATTTTATTTTTCTCTTTTTTATTGCTGGTAATCAATCGGCTACGCACAAAGTTGTGACAGAATCATAACTTTCCATAACACCTGTCATAATATTGGATAATTTGTTATAACTTATTAATCCTCAGCTATTTCATACATTCGTGCCGTGATTCTGGTGCGATGTGCACAATCGTACCATATCGTATAACCAGGCTGAAGGTCTGAGTGTGCATCAGGACGGTTCGGCCATAATTTGAGATATATATGGCAAAGAACACGAATGTAGAGAAACTATGCGACCGGGAACTGCTTGAAAAGATCCTCAGCATAGTAGAGAGACAGGAGAAACTGCCACCTCCGGCACAGGAAGGCGGGCACTGTCTCTATGACAACAAGTCTTTGATGGAAAAACTGCACATCAAGGAGAAGTATCTGAAAAAGCTGCGCGACAACGGCTATCTCGGCTACTCGCGCGAAGGCGACAAATACTGGTACACGCAGGCGGATGTCGACCGCTTCCTGCGTCGTTTCCACTACGAGGCGTTTGCCTCCGGCATCATGCTGTCCGATCAGGAAGGAGGTTCTCATGTATGACCGGTTGCAACTGACCAATATGCTCCGCTCGGAGGTGGAGCGTATCCCCGAAACTGGCTTGCCGCTGGAGGTCTTTCCGGCGAGGATTCAGGAGCTCGTTCTGAATCTGGCCCGTTACGAGAACTTCAATGTCGAATATACGGCCTCCATCCTGTTGTCGGCGGTGGCGACGGCCATCGGGAACTCCTACCGGATCCGAATAAAGGGAGAATGGAAGACCAGCCCCTCCATCTACATGATGCTGGTCGGCAGGCCGGGGCTCGGCAAGACACCGCCGCTTGGTTTCCTTTACAGACCAATCCGCGAGTACGACGACCGGATGTACGAGAAGTACAACGAGGAGTGGAACGCCTATGAAAAGGCGCTTGCCTCGTCCGGGAACCGGCGCGGCGGCGCGGCGGAGGAGTGTACGCTGCTTCGGAAGCCGCAGTTGGTAACGACGGTCATCTCGGACTTCACGCCCGAGGCGATGATGAGCATCCACCAGCACAACCCGCGCGGCATTGCGTTGGTAGTCGATGAGATTCGGGCTCTGTTCAACTCCGTGAAACGGTACAACAACCGGAACAATCTCATCGAAGACCTGCTGACAGCCTACAGCGGCCAGCCGTTGAAGGTGATCCGCAAGTCGGAAGCCCGGCCGATCCTTATCAAGAATCCGTGCATCAACATTATCGGTTCGGTGCAGACCAATCTGCTGCCGGAGATCTTCCGGGCCGAATACATGGCAAACGGACTGCTGGACCGCTTTTTGTTTGTCTATCCGAAAGACCGGAGGATTTCGGGCTGGAAGCGCGACGACGGTACCATTGCCCGGCCGGATCTGGTCGGACAGTGGCAGGAGGTGCTGGACAGGATAGTGAACCTCCCCTATCCGGCGGGTGTTGTGCTGAATATGGCCGACGACGCGGAGGCGTATTTCTACAACTGGTACAACGGCATCATTGAGGAGGTGAACGCCATCGAAGACGATGCGGAGGTGGAGAGCCGCAAGATGAAACTCAACGGCAATGCCGCCCGGCTCTCGCTGGTGTTCCAGGTGTTGAAATGGGCGACGGACGGAGGCGGTATGCAATGCGTAGACCTCGAATCTGTGCAGGCGGCCATTCGGATGATCGGCTATTATGAGGAGACCTATCGGAGGATTCAGGAGCTGATTGTCGCAAACAATATCGGCGAGTCCAAAGAGGCGTGGCTGTCGCTGCTGGGCAATACCTTCACGGCAGGCGATGCGATCGTCGTGGGAAAGCGGGTCGAGCTGTCGAGACGCTCTGTCTATTATGCCTTGAAGCAGTTGTGTTGCCAGCCGAATCCCCTACTGGAGAAGATTGACCACGGAACGTATCGCAAACTCTGTCCGAGCAAACCGGCTGCACCTTGCACTATTGCACTTTTGGACGGCGAAACGGGCGGGGCCGGGTATCAAAGTGCAAAAGTGCAGTGTGCAAACGACGAAAATCCGCGCGGCCATGAGTGAGTACAGGTTTCATCTCCAGAAATACCGTTACGGGAGCAAGATCAGTTGCCCCAACTGCGGTAGAAGCCGTTGCTTCGTCCGCTATGTCGATGAAGAAAGCATCATCCGGTTTCCGGACACGGTGGGCAAATGCGACCACGAAAACTCCTGCGGGTATCATTATACGCCTCGGGAGTATTTCCGGGACAATCCCGATGTGCTGTCTCAACCGGACGGCGGCAGAGCCGATCGTCGCATCTTGCCAATGGCTGCCGAGCGTGAAACGCCCCATCCCGTTCCTTCTTTTATCTCAGCCGATGTGGTCATGCGGAGCCTGTCGCACTATGAGATCAACCCCTTGTATCACTACCTCTGCCAGACATTCGGCGAGGAGGAGACTCAGCGTCTGTTCCGGTTATACCGCATCGGCACCTCATCCAAATGGGGCGGCGCTACCATCTTCTGGCAGACGGACCGACAGGGACAGGTGCGGACCGGGAAAATCATGCTGTACGATCCCGCTACCGGGCATCGGATAAAGGAGCCACGGGCGTATGTCAGTTGGGTTCATTCGGAGTCGCATCTGCCGGACTTCCATCTCCGGCAATGCCCTTTCGGCGAACACCTGCTGAACCGCACTACTACCTCGGCGCCGGTGATGTTGGTCGAGAGCGAGAAGACTGCCGTCGTCATGTGCCACTTCATGCCGGATTACATCTGGCTGGCAACGGGCGGGAAGAATGGCAGCTTCAACCAGGAGGCAATGTCCGTTCTTCGGGACAGGGAGGTAACTCTCATTCCCGATCTGGGGGCAACGGAGAGATGGCGGGAGAAATCCGCCCTGCTGGCTGACATCTGCAAACGGGTGGTTGTATCCGATATGCTGGAACGCCTGGCCACCGACGAACAGCGCAGCCAAGGTCTGGACATAGCGGACTTCTTTCTGACCGTTCCGACACAACGCCAGATACTCCAGCAGATGATAAGGCGAAATCCAGCACTGCAACTGCTTATCGACGAGTTGGATCTGGAATTGATCGAATAACCCGAGGAAGGTTTTGGGAGTTTACAATGAAAGTCCATAACACAATAAGGACTTTTTGCCAGGCGGCAAGAAAGTCCCGTCGGGATTCGGCAGACTCCGACCTGTGGTGAGCAAGCTCAAACAAGAACCATTTATCAAAAGATCATCGATTATGAATACAGATATAAAGCAGGCCATGCACGTCGAAGCCGGAAAGTCATTCGGCACGGCGGAGGCCAATGAAAATGAACGACACTGGAATGATGACAAGATCGAGCGAAAGAATCAGGACCCGACCAACCATTACGACAAAAGCCGGATGAGATTGAATTTCGAGATTGGACCCGACGGGAAGATCCATCCGTTAGGCTATCAGCAAAAGTCGCTTGAGGTACGGCTTATGGACAGGCTGACGGAGCTGGGTTGGCATCCGTTCAAGGCCGACAGCAAGATACAGCCGAACTGTTGTGCCAAATTCATCTTCGGCGGTAACCACGACCGCACTCTCGAAATGGCATTCGGAGACCAGGCCGTCAATCATGACAAGGGGGCGGATAACAGCCACCTTCAGCGGCGCCCGGAAATCGAACAATGGGCAAAAGATGTCTATGACTGGTGCGCCCGACGATACGGGCAGGAGAATATCATCGGCTTCCAGATTCATCTCGACGAGAGCAGTCCGCATATCCATGCCTTGATTGTTCCGGTTGGACAACGTACAAAAAGCGGACGCAAATGTGTCATGTGGTCGGCGAAGTTCGGGAAGAACTGTTATGAGTACGGCCGGATCCTTCGGGAGATGCATACCTCGCTCTACGAGGAGGTCGGCAGTAAATACGGACTGGAACGCGGCGATAGTATTGAGTGGCGGCATGTCAGCCATTTGAGTAAACGCGACTATATTCGTAAACTTACACACGATGCAAGACAGGCTGAAAAAGCCGTTAAAGGACTTCAGTCTATGATACGGAGAATGGAAGCGCAGATTTTTAATTATAAATCGCTGCTCGATGATGTTGAAGAGAAACTGGCGTCCGGAAGAATAACACTCGACAAATACGACGCCCAGAAAGCCGATCTTCTGAAACTTATTGCCGAGTACCAGACGAAGCTGGACGACAAGACCGTTAAACTTCAGGCGAAAGAGCAGGAGCTGGACAGAATGACACGGGATATAGAGCGTGTTGGACGGATTGCACAACCGTTCCGCAACCGTCAGATAGACTTCGAACCGCCGAGAATCACTGGCAAACCTACGATATTCGGTGTTGACAAATGGATTGAGGAGCAGAACCGGTCTATCGCCAGCCGATTCGTGAAGATTGTCCGCCAGATTGAAGCGTTGTATCGGAAGGATGCCGAGCTGCAGGTGCAGGCTGTGCAGCGAAATGAACTGGTCGATTATCAGGAGCTTAAACGGCTGCAACAGGAGAATATGCGGCTAACGGATCTCAACGATAATCAGACAGCTCTGATGCAGGAGTTTCTTGACCAGATGGCGGAGCCATCTGCCCGGGAACGGATCTTCACCATCGCAGATGCTTTAATAGGAGGACAACTTGTAGCCGTTTCATCCGGCGGAGGCAGTGGCAACTCCTCATCCGACCTCCGCTGGGACGGCCGGAGGCCGGATGAGGAGGAAGAAGCGTATAGGAGAAGGTGTCTATTATACGTGGCACGAATCGTCCATAATTCTCAAAAGAGAATTATGTGTAAGAAAACGCGTTAAATTCTAAGAATCCTCCGATAAACTGTTGATTGTGTTTCATCGGAGGATTTTGATGGAAATTATTAGTATTGTTGATACAGAACTATTTATATGGCCTATATAATTATTTTAAAATGAATGTAGGTTCATTTACTGTGAAAAACAATCTGCCAGTTAAATCCTCAGACCAGTTTTTTTCTTCTATTCTCATTTTCTGCATAAAGCATTTTTGTTGTTCTCGTTCCAAACGTCCTCGTTTCTGTAATTGTGTGCGACGAATCGCATTAGGTTCATACAGATGTTGAATAATAGCTATATTCGTTCTGTTAACAAGATTATTCCCTATTATCTTCCACCACCGGGCATCAGTATCCCCAAGTGAGACTCCAAACAATATAATTACATTCGCATTATTAATTAAAGTCTCGCATTGTATATGCCTTGTTTCTTTCATCACCAGATTCGATTGTTCTTTTATCATCAAATCTTTAATGTCGTCATTTTTTTTGAACTCTTCATTTTTAATTTGAGTTTCATTGTCGACTCCTATGATGATAGATTGGCCCAATATCCCATGAACGTGGATAAGATTACGTAATGTATTACTACTATCAAAACCTTTGGTTGTTGCGCCACTACTGAGGTTTAATATCTTTTCGAGAGTATTTGTATAATTTAGCGTAATAACAGAAATATCTTTGGAAGAAAAATTGTGTTTCTTTATAAACCTATTAAACCGATCTTTATCTAATGCTCCCAGATATTTACTGATTTTAATAAAATCGTCCTGAAATTTTGTCTTAAGTTTATCTGTTGGTAAAAACTTCTCATTCTCTTTTGTTAGATAACTTTGAAGATGTTCGTTCAATTCAAAATAGAAATCGTAAAATTCATCAGCGTTGTTAGATACATCTGTAAAAGCACCTAAACGTTCTTCCATATCGGACCACAACTTTCGATCTTCAGTTATTTCAGCTTTCATCCGATTTAATAAATTGCTGCCACTTGTTACATGCTCCTGCAGATATTTATAAAACTCAGGATAACTGGTTGCCATCCCTTGTGCTTTGTCAAAGCCATTACCAAAGATGTAAAGTATATTCATTTCTATTATTGGAGGTTTATTCAAATATAAGTTCTCATTAGCGTCCCGTTAAAATGGGACGAGTTAAACAATTAATCAAAAAGCCCCGG
>ERZ860009.1004-NODE-1004-length-9989-cov-1.490236_pt1 | contig 9989 bp, 7 predicted proteins | sample MGYA00510114_ERZ860009 | MGnify/ENA primary metagenome ERZ860009 (study PRJEB30046, sample SAMN00715177) | human gut metagenome | study: EMG produced TPA metagenomics assembly of the A metagenome-wide association study of gut microbiota in type 2... | reverse complement strand
AGATGCCCAGCATCAGGCCGTCGCGCTGCTGCAGCAGACGGCGCACTGCCTCGGTGACCGCCGGGCTGCGGAAGAAGGAGGCGATGAACTTGGCGCTGCCGTCCGGCTCGTCGCCGCCGGAGAAGCCGCCGGGCAGGAACAGGATCTGGGCCGCGCGGATGGCCTTCTCCAGGGCCAGGGCCGACTCCTCCAGGGCGGAGGCGGTCAGGTTGCGCACCACCACGATCTCCGGGTCGATGCCCGCACGGATGCAGGCCCGGGCGGTGTCATACTCACAGTTGGTGCCGGGGAACACCGGGATGATGACCTTGGGCTTTGCCACACCGATCTTGGGTGCGGCGGGGGCGGTCAGGCTGCCGGTGATGGGCTCCACGGTGGGGCCTGCCTTGCGGTAGGGGTACACCGGCTCCAGCTTGCGCTCCCAAATTTCCTGCAGCTCGGCCATATCCAGCTTTTCGCCGCAGGACTCAAAGACGTACTCCTTGGTGGTCTCGCCCAGAATTTCACCGGCAGGGGCATCGGAGACCATCTCCAGCACGATGGAGCCGTACATGGGCTTGAACATATCGTGGGTGGCAAGGTCGGCACGCATCTTGAAGCCGATGTGGTTGCCCAGACCCATCTTGAACAGGGCCTCGGCAATGCCGCCGTAGCCCACGGAGGAAGCGGAAGCCACCATGCCGGCTTCGATCATGTCCTCCACGATCTTATAGTTTGCTTTCAGGGAGAAGAAGTTCGGGCAGCCGGTCTCGGGGTCAATGATGGGACGCACCAGCACGACGGTGCTCTCCGGCTTCTTGAACTCGGTGGAGACCACCTTGTTGGCCTTGCCGATGGCGGTGGCAAAGGACACCAGCGTGGGAGGCACATCCAGCTTCTCAAAGGAGCCGGACATGCTGTCCTTGCCGCCGATGGAGGCGATGCCCAGGCCCATCTGGGCATCCAGTGCGCCCAGCAGGGCGGCCAGCGGCTTGCCCCAGCGCTCCGGGGCGGTGCCCAGGCGCTCGAAGTATTCCTGGAAGGTGAGGTAAGCGTCCTCATAGCGGAAGCCGGTGGCCACCAGCTTGGTCACGCTTTCCACCACGGCCAGACGGGCACCCTTGTACTGGTCGGCGCTCATCAGGTAGGGGTTGAAGCCCCAGGCCATGCCGGAGCAGGTGCTGGTCTCGCCGTCCACAGGCAGCTTTGCCACCATGGCGTTCTGCGGGGTGAGCTGGTAGGCACCGCCGAAGGGCATGAGCACGGTGGCGGCACCGATGGTGGAGTCGAACCGCTCGGAAAGGCCCTTCTTGCTGCAGACGTTCAGGTCACCCACCATGTTCTTCATCTTCTGGCTGAAGGTCAGGCCTTCCCACTGGGGCTGCCAGACGGTGGCCTTTTCCACATGCACCTTCTGGTGCTTCTCGGCACCGTTGGAGTTGAGGAACTCGCGGCTGATGTTCACGATGGACATGCCGTTCCACACCATGTTCAGGCGCTTTTCGGCAGTCACCTTTGCCACGGGGGTAGCCTCGAGGTTTTCTTCGTTGGCGAGGGCAATGAACTTGTCCACATCCTCCGGGGCAAGGGCCACAGCCATGCGCTCCTGGCTCTCGCTGATCGCCAGCTCGGTGCCGTCCAGACCTTCGTACTTCTTGGTGACCTTGTTCAGGTCGATGTACAAACCGTCGGCCAGCTCGCCGATGGCAACGGACACGCCGCCTGCGCCGAAGTCGTTGCAGCGCTTGATCATGCGGCAGGCGTCCTCGCGGCGGAACAGGCGCTGCAGCTTGCGCTCGATGGGGGCATTGCCCTTCTGCACCTCAGCGCCGCAGTGCTCCAGACTGTCCAGCTTGTGGGCCTTGGAGGAACCGGTAGCACCGCCCACGCCGTCGCGGCCGGTGCGGCCGCCCAGCAGCACGATCACATCCCCGGGAGCCGGGCACTCGCGGCGCACATGGGAAGCCGGGGTGGCACCCACCACCGCACCGATCTCCATGCGCTTTGCCACGTAGCCGGGGTGATAAATTTCGTCCACCTGACCGGTGGCAAGGCCGATCTGGTTGCCGTAGGAGGAATAACCGGCGGCGGCGGTGGTCACCAGCTTGCGCTGGGGCAGCTTGCCGGGCAAAGTCTCGCTCACAGGCACCAGCGGGTCACCGGCACCGGTCACACGCATGGCCTGATAGACGTAGCTGCGGCCGGACAGCGGGTCACGGATGGCACCGCCGATGCAGGTGGCAGCGCCGCCGAAGGGCTCGATCTCAGTGGGGTGGTTGTGGGTCTCGTTCTTGAACAGGAACAGCCAGTCCTCGTCCTTGCCGTTCACGTCGCACTTGATCTTCACAGTGCAGGCATTGATCTCGTCGGACTCGTCCAGGTTCTTCAGGATGCCCTGCTTCTTCAGCTCCTTGGCACCGATGGTAGCCAGATCCATCATGCAGCGGGGCTTGCCCTCGCGGCCCAGATCCTTGCGCATGGCCATGTAGCGGTCAAAGGCAGCCTGCACCACTTCGTCGTCGATCTGCACATCGTCCAGAATGGTGCCGAAGGTGGTGTGGCGGCAGTGATCGGACCAGTAGGTGTCGATCATCTTGATCTCGGTGATGGTGGGGTCGCGCTGCTCGGAGCGGAAATACTCCTGGCAGAACTTGATGTCGCCCAGATCCATGGCCAGGCCGTTCTCGTCGATGAACTTTTTCAGGCCCTCTTCGTCCAGCTGGTTGAAGCCCTCCAGAACCTTGACCGGGGCGGGCACGGGGTACTCCATTTTCAGGGTAGCCTTCTTGTCCAGCGAAGCCTCACGGGCCTCCACCGGGTTGATGACGTACTTCTTGATCTCGGCCACCTGCTCGTCGGTCAGGGTGCCTTCCAGCAGGTAGACGCGGGCAGAGCGCACCAGCGGGCGCTCACCCTGGCTGATGAGCTGGATGCACTCGGCGGCGGAATCGGCACGCTGGTCGAACTGGCCGGGCAGGTACTCCACGGCAAAAGCCGCGCCCTCGTGCTCGGGCAGCTGGGCGTAGGTGTTGTCCACCGGCGGCTCACTGAACACGGTGGTGGTGCACTGATGGAACAGTTCTTCGTCGATGCCCTCCACGTCGTAGCGGTTGAGCAGGCGCAGGCCGGTGAGCGACCGGATGCCCAGCAGGCCGGTGAGCTCGTTCTTCAGGCCGTTTGCCTCGACGTCAAAGCCGGGCTTTTTTTCCACATAAATACGATAGACCATGGGTAAGTATCCCCCTTATGATAAGTTGATGTGTTTTTCGCCGCCGTTGGCGGCGAAAAACACTTTTTATTTACCCTCTGCCAGTGCCTTCAGCGCCCGCAGGCCGATGTCACTGCGCTTGTGCAGCTTTTCAAAGCTGATCTTTTCCGCCGCTTCGTAAGCGTGGCTCAGGGCGTTGGTCAGGCGCGGGCCGGTGGCAGTGACGCCCAGCACGCGGCCGCCTGCGGTGACGAGCTGGCCGTCGGCAGTGATGGCCGTGCCGGAGTGGTAGACCGTCACATTTTCCTCACCGGGCAGCTGGCCGTCCACAAGGCCCGAGATGGGCTTGCCTTTCTCATAGGCCACGGGGTAGCCGCCGGAAGCCAGAATGACGCAGGCCGCGGCACCGTCCGAGAACTTGACGTCCTCGCTTTCCAGCGTGCCATTGGTGCAGGCCTCCATGATGTGCAAAAGGTCGCCTTCCAGCAGGGGCAGTACCACCTGCGTTTCAGGGTCGCCAAAGCGGCAGTTGTACTCGATCACCTTCGGGCCGTCCGGGGTGAGCATCAGACCGAAGTACAAACAGCCCTTGAAGGGGCAGCCCTCGGCATTCATGGCCTTGATGGTGGGCAGGAAGATCTTCTCCATGCACTCAGCAGCAATTTCCGGCGTGTAGTAGGGGTTCGGGGCAATGGTGCCCATGCCGCCGGTGTTCAGACCGGTGTCGTGGTCGTTGGCCCGCTTGTGGTCCATGCTGGACACCATGGGCTTGACCACCTTGCCGTCGGTGAAGCTCAGCACGCTGACCTCCGGGCCGGTGAGGAACTCTTCCACCACCACATGGTTGCCGGAAGCGCCGAACTTTTTGTCCAGCATGATCTCCTTCACGCCGTCGGCGGCCTGCTGCTCGTTCTCGCAGATCAGCACACCTTTGCCCAGGGCCAGGCCGTCGGCCTTGATGACCACCGGGTATTTGCCCTCGGCCTTGATGTACGCCATGACTTTGGCGGGGTCGTCAAAGGTCTCGTACCTGGCCGTGGGGATGCCGTATTTCTTCATCAGGTCCTTGGAGAACACCTTGGACGCCTCGATGCGGGCAGCGGCCTTGTCCGGGCCGAAAGCCGGGATGCCGGCCTTTGCCAGTGCGTCCACCATGCCGAGGGCCAGCGGGTCGTCCTGCGCCACCACCACATAGTCAAAGGCTTCCTCTTTCGCAAAGGCCACCATGGCCTCCACATCGGTGGATTTGATGTTCTTGCATTTGGCGTCGTAGCTGATGCCGCCGTTGCCGGGTGCGCACCAGACTTCGCCGCAGTCGGGGCTCTTTTTCAGGGCCTTGATGATGGCATGTTCGCGGCCGCCGCCGCCAACCACCAGAATTTTTTTGCTCATTTTTACACCTTCTCTTAGTGATGGAACAGCCGCAGGCCGCAGAAGGCCATGGCGATGCCGTACTTGTTGCAGGTATCAATGACCTGCTGGTCACGGATGGAGCCGCCGGGCTGCACGATGGCGGTCACGCCGGAGCGGCGGGCACGCTCGATGTTGTCGCCGAAGGGGAAGAATGCATCCGAGCCAAGACACACGCCGGTGACCTTGCTCAGGTATTCCTTCTTTTCCTCGGCGGTCAGCGGGGCGGGCTGCTCGGTGAAGGTCTCGGCCCAGACGTCATCACCAATGACATCCTCCGGGGTGTCGCCGATGTACACGTCAATGGCGTTGTCGCGGTTGGGCTTGGCGATATCGTCACGGAAGGGCAGGTTCAGCACCTTGTCCATGTGGCGCAGCTGCCAGTTGTCAGCCTTCTGGCCTGCCAGACGGGTGCAGTGGATGCGGCTCTGCTGGCCGGCACCCACGCCGATGGTCTGACCGCCTGCGGTGTAGCACACGCTGTTGGACTGGGTGTATTTCAGGGTGATGAGGGCAATGACCAGATCACGCTTCTGCTCGTCGGTCACGTCCTTGTTCTCAGTGACCCAGTTGGTCAGCATGGTGTCGGCGTTGATCTCCAGCTCGTTGCGGCCCTGCTCAAAGGTGATGCCGTACACCTGCTTGTGCTCGATGGGTGCGGGCTTGTAGGCGGGGTCGATGGCCACCACGTTGTAGTTGCCCTTCTTCTTGCCGGACAGGATGGCCAGTGCTTCCGGCTCGTAGCCCGGTGCGATGATGCCGTCGGACACCTCGTGCTGGATGAGCTTTGCGGTGGGCACATCGCACACATCGGAAAGGGCGATCCAGTCGCCGAAGGAGGACATGCGGTCCGCACCGCGGGCACGGGCGTAGGCGCAGGCCAGCGGGGACAGCTCTGCATCCGGGGCGATGTGGTACATCTTGCGCTCCACCTCAGTGAGGGGCAGGCCCAGGGCGGCACCCGCCGGGGACACATGCTTGAAGGAAGCCGCTGCAGGCAGGCCGCAGGCAGTCTTCAGCTCCTTGACCAGCTGGATGGAGTTGAGAGCATCCAGAAAATTGATGTAGCCGGGCTTGCCGTTCAGCACGGTAACGGGCAGGTCCGAGCCATCTTCCATGTAAATGCGGCTGGGCTTCTGGTTGGGGTTGCAGCCGTACTTCAGTGCGAGTTCATTCATTGGTGCATCCTCCTTTGATGTTCTCTCAGTTTTCTTCGGCGTCCAGCTTGTTCAGCAGTTCCAGCTCCTCAGGCAGCAGCTCCGGCTCCTCGGGGTCGTCCAGATCGCTGTTTACGGCGTCGTACTTGTTGAAGATCATGTCGCCACTCTCGCCGGTCTCCAGGTCGATGACACGGGCGAACAGGCTGACCTTGTTGTCCATGTTCAGGCTGCTCCACATATCGGTCGCAAAATCGCCGATGGTGCGCGGGCAGGCAAAGCGCAGCGGCTCGCCCTCAAAGCTGGGGATGGGGCTGCCGTTGTGCTTATAGGTGCTGATGAAATGGCCCTCACCGGCAACCGGCTGGGGGTAATCAAAGAAATAGCGCTGCACGCTGTCGCCGTTGCCGTCAGCAGACTTGAGGATGCTCATCTGGTAGCTGCCGTCCGCATACACCACCGCAGAGATGCGGGGGGTGTAGTTGGGGCCGTCCGGCTCAAAGGTGCGGGTGCGCAGTGCATCCGCAAAGCTCTTGCCCTGGCTCATCAGGTCATAGATGGTATCGGTCTGGTCGCCGTTGGTCACGATGTGGGTCTTGCCCAGCGTGAGCACGGGGTTGTAGATGATCAGGCTGGGGTCCTCCAGCTTTGCCGGGTCGGCTGCGATGGTGCAGATGCCGCCGCGCTCCGGCACGGGGTCGAACACGCGGTTGCGGCTGTTCTCGCTGCGGCCCATGATGAATTAGCCGATGAACATCTGTCGGCCGTCCGGGGCCTTTGCCACCGCAATGCCGCGGCCGGGGTATTCGTTGGAGGCCAGATATTCGTTCAGGTCGATCTTTTCCATTGTTGTTCTCCTCACTCGATCTCTCCGCTGCACACCATGGCCACAGCCTTCGGCAGCAGCTTCCACTCGGCCTGCTCCATCACGCGCTTCTGCAGCATCTCCGGGGTGTCGCCGGGCAGGATGTCCACGGCCTTCTGCAGCAGGATGGGCCCGCCGTCGCACTCCTCGTTGACGAAGTGCACGGTGGCGCCGGTCACCTTGCAGCCGCGGGCCAGTGCGGCTTCGTGGGGGCGCAGGCCGTACATGCCGGGCCCGCAGAAGGACGGGATGAGTGCCGGGTGCACATTCAGGATGCGGCGCGGATAGGCCGCAATGACGCTGGGGCCAAGCACGGACAGAAAGCCCGCCAGCACCACCAGGTCGATGTTGTGTTCTTTCAACGTTTTCAGCAGGGCAGCGTCGAAATCCTCACTGCTGGCGTAGTCCTTGCGGCGCACCACGCAGCTTTCCACGCCCGCCTTGGCGGCACGCTCCAGCGCGTAAACGCCGGGCTTGGACGCCACTACCAGCGTAATTTTACCGTTGGGGTTCTCGCCCCGGGCTTCGCTGTCCAGCAGGGCCTGCAGATTCGTGCCGCCGCCGGAAACTAACACTGCAATGTTCAGCACAGTTCCACGCCCTCACCTTCTGCGATGACGCCCAGATGGTAAGCCTCCGGCTCACCGTTGGCATGCAGGATCTCCAGCGCCTTGTCGGCCTGCTCGGCGGGCACGGTGAGCACCATGCCCACGCCCATGTTGAAGGTGTTGAACATATCGTGCTCGGAGATGCCTCCCTCCTTCTGCATCAGGTGGAACAGTGCCGGGGTGCGGACGTCCGCCTTGTGGATGCGGGCGCAGCAGCCCTTCTTCAGGCTGCGGGGGATATTCTCGTAGAAGCCGCCGCCGGTGATGTGAGAGATGCCCTTGACGTCCACCTCCTCCAGCACCTTCAGCACAGGCTTGACGTAGATCTTGGTGGGGGCCAGCAGGGCTTCGCCCAGGGTCTTGTCCATGCCGTCAAAGGTCTTTTTCAGCACATCGAAATAAATATGACCCGTTGGAATATAAGGAGCAGTTACGCCTACATAAGAATCGAATCCCATTCTTTCTGCCTGTCGTAATAAATCCTCAGACTCGAACGGAACCAATCGCTCCAAGTTGGAATAAATTCCGGCAAATTCCTCTGATATTAAGCCATAAGCAGCCCGGCTCTGCTCCTTCATTACCTCAGGTATTCGAATCATATTTCCAGCCAAAGCGAAAGGGGTTCCTTTCTGCTCTGAAACAACACCAGCCTGATCCATAATAGTTGTCAACAAATTGATTTGCATTAATTTCTCGATAGAAGTTAATGTTTTTCCTTGCTGGGTAGGGGCCCACACATAATCGTAAATATCTTTCATATAATCCTCGGCAGTATAAACATCCTCTCCTAACGACTTGCTGGCACAGATCATTACATTACCAATTTGTTTGATCATCGCGAAAAAAATTTCATCCTGCAAATAAGATGCAATATTTCTCGCAAAGGATAGCCTTCCTGCATTTCTTTTGCATCCAACCAATCCATATCTTTCATCTGATCCAACAAGAATTTCACGGCTGCCGTTGATCTTTTCTCGGAACAACCGTGTAGCTCGGAAGAACATCCCCATCATACCGTTCATTCATATAAATACCACCGATGTTCATCAGTACATTATTTAAATAACGGAAATACTGATATATAACCTCATTATACATATTTAGGCGGAAGCGATAGTCAGGATCATCTTTTCCCACCCAACCGTTCAAGTTTGCTAAAATAATTTTCAAATTTTTGATACCATAAACCCCAGCTTTCATGGCATCGTCTCCCAAATCTTCCTCTACGGAACTCGGATCAAGACGTGTTCTGAACTGTGTTTACCGTAACGATAAGCCAAATTACCAGACTTCTCCGAAATCCATTTAGATAATGTGGGCACCTCATCTTCCGGAGTTTTAGCATCCAACAAAGGACGATATAACCAACTAATTGAAAACATATCATACAACCCAAGTTCCGGGGGGGTCAACGAACCCCTTTCTCTTTATCCCCGGGTTGTGCCACATAATTATTCCGAGCATAATCCATAATGGAATAAGTCGTACGTACTTTTGCGTAAAAGATGGAGAACGCAACGAATCGACAGGAATAGCTGCTGAAGCAGACATATTATGCATCAATGCTAAACAATGTCCCACTTCGTGAGAAACTACATAACGGTACAATCCCCGATAATCTCATCATCTAATACCACTTTCCTCACATCCGATCGACAGCTGCCGTGTGCAGGAATCTCCAATCCTGCACCAATTTAATCACGTTATGATACACGTACACCGAAGCATTGATAATCTCTCCCGTACGAGGGTCTGTCCACGAGGGTCCCATGGCATTAGCAACAGAAGAAGGGGAATAACGAATACAGGAATATTTCAAATTATCCGGATCAAATTCAGGTCATCCGTCGGAAAATCTTTAGCTATAATTGCATTTTTAAAACCTATATTCTCGAAAGCCTTCTGCCAAACTTCTACCGCATACTTCATGTACGGTTTCCACATCTCGGGAAATGCATTATCTATATAGAACACGATCGGTTTCTTCGGTTCAACTAACTCTCCTCGACGATAAGCCGCCTCATCCTTAGGTTCCAATCTCCAACGATTTGCATAGTATAATGGTTTCATACCATTTCCCTCGTTACTGAATTCTGAATACCCTTGCCAAAAAATATTAATACGAGGATCAGCCAGACGCGGACGCATCGGTTCTTCCGGCAACAATAAGAAAGTACGTGTCATCACGGCAGTAAAAGGTTCTTTGTACCAGTAATATGAACGTTTATCCCGCAGACTAACCGAATATGTCAAAGAAGATTGCACGCTCACGTTATCATCAAATGCTTTTATTTTAGCAATTTGTGAGTTATTCCTTTTAAACTCTTTTTCTATCCAAGCTCCACTCCAAGTAACCGGAGCGTAGGCAGAAAAAGGATTCAACTGCTCATTATCACTCAATAAAAAATTAGTCATATCAATCACAACAGCCGTACTATCGGGACTATAAGCTTTAATCGCCAGATTCTCGATAATAGCAGGCATCATACTTGTCTTTATACGCTCCTGCAAGTTTCTATCTTTGGCATGTAAGCACAAGTCACCTGCCGCAAATTTATCGTTGAATCCGTACGAGTAAACATGACATGCATCGGTTCATGTGGTTTTTCTCCCACATTGGCAAAACCATTATTCGTAATTTCAGTCACCGTGGAACCAATAAGCATGTCTTTCCCCAACAAACTTAAAGGCAATTCAAAATAGATTTTATTATCCATTTTATGAAGATTATCAACCCCTTGACTGTTTCACATTTTTTCCCC
>ERZ860009.1001-NODE-1001-length-9999-cov-1.527655_pt1 | contig 9999 bp, 14 predicted proteins | sample MGYA00510114_ERZ860009 | MGnify/ENA primary metagenome ERZ860009 (study PRJEB30046, sample SAMN00715177) | human gut metagenome | study: EMG produced TPA metagenomics assembly of the A metagenome-wide association study of gut microbiota in type 2... | reverse complement strand
AACTTCGACAAAGGCGCGGGTAGTTTTCTGTTCTTCCCGTACCAAACCGGTCAGCCGCTGCAAAAAGCTGTTAACGATCAGGTCGTTGGCTTTCTGGGCTCCTTCCGGCGTATTAGCGTTGACTGTAACTTTTAAGATCTCGGTATCTTTAAAAGGATTGGTAACTATCCTGTTTTTGATATAATCTTCATAACGCATATATTTGCCGTCACTGTCTGCTTCTTCCGTCTGTTCGATGACCGGGACGATGACGCTGCGGCTTTTTAAGATTTCCGCATAGGTACTCATTAACTGCTTATTGGCCATACTATTGCCCATCGGTATACTTTCTAAAAGCGATGAGCCTATCCCTTTGGGCTGCTTGATGCGCAGCAGCGAATCTGATTCGTAGACCGGTGAAGCTATAAGCAAATACAGCCCGGCTACAGCTATACAGCCGCCCGTAACTTTAGCGATGAACCTTGCGTTTTTCTGCACTATATGCACAAGTTCGCGCAGGTCAATGGTGATTTCGTCTTCCACTTTATCTCTCCTCAGATCAGTTATCTTTTTTTATTTCAGATATCATATATGCGCCATTAACAAATGGCATAATATCACGTACAATATTAATTTTGCCGTTGCTGGTCAGATACAGGCAGTCACCTTCGTTTAAAACGTAGTTTTGGCTCTGGTCGGATTTTTTAAGAAAATTATTTATATTGACCAGTACAGGTTCTTCTGCACCTTTCCTGATCAGAAAGATTTTCTTTTTGGCAGCTTTTTCTGTAAAGCCTTCCGCTTTGCCCAGGGCATCTAATACGCGGTGGCTTTTTTCCAGCTCGTACAGTCCCGGTTTTTTTACTTCCCCTATCACATAAACACGCGTCGTTCCCAGCTTTAAGATATTGACGCTGACCTGCGGCCTGACAAGGTATTCGGCCAGGCTCGCTTCCAGTTGCCGCGTAAATTCTGTTACTGTTTTTCCTGTCACATCTATATCGCCGATCAGGGGAAAGGTTACTTTTCCATCAGGACGCACTATATAGGGGGTACTGTTTAGTGGACTACTTATATCTGTATGTCTATAAACTACTACCTGCAGCTGGTCGCCGGGACACATAATATAGTCGTTGTCTGCTGCTGACGCTGCTGCCAGTCCCTGCAGGCTCAGCGCCAAGGTCAGCGCCAGAATTGTTTTCTTCATCGGGATTCTCCTTTTTCTCTTTACTTCAATACTTTAATTTATTATTTGCCAAATAGTTTCTGCCAGAAGCTCTTTGGTTTGTCTTCTAAAAATACTTTGGTCTGCTTGAGCTCTATTTCCTGATTTTTTAAGATCGCCTGCGGGTTCGTTTCTGTCATCTGCCGCAGTACTTCTTCTCCGGCCAGCTGCCTGATGACCGCCGCTGCCCGTGACATATCCGTATTGCGTCCTTCGCTGCGGTGCCCGTCCGACCTAACAGATCGACCAGACCATTTGCCAGCAAGACCTTGGCATTCTCGCAGACGCTGCTGCCGAACATGCCGGTAAAGCTGCCGCTGTTGCACTGCATAAGCATGCCACGCCGCCGCCACAGTAGCAGCAGGTCAGGGTTTTCGCGCAGCTGCTGATACCTCTCCGGATGGGCAAGGATCGGCATTATCCCCTTCAGCTCCAGCTCATACCAGAATTCATCGGTATAGGCAGGGATTTCTGCCGCCGGCAGCTCGACCAGCAGATATCTACCGCCGTTTAAACAGTACGCGCCAGTCGCTCCCAGCTCCGGCAAAAGCTCCCAGTTCATCTGCACTTCTGCTCCGGGATAAAGCATAATATCTATCTGTGCTTCTGCACACAACTGCCGCAGCTGCTGTGTTTTTTCCTTTATTTCTTCCCAGGAAGGCTTGTTCGCTCTTTCGATGACGTGCGGGGTCGCAAAGATAGCTTTAGTCCCGCTTCTGGCCGCAATCTCCAGCATTTGTAACGACATGCACTGATTCTTAGAACCGTCGTCTATATTCCATAAGATATGTGTATGTGTATCCAGCAAATGATCACCTTTATCTATCTTGAACTTAGTGTTGTTAATTAATTTCGCAATAATTGCAATCTGTATCCTAATGCTTTAATAAAACAATTAAGATATTTGTTTTATCAACTTTAGATTATACCACACTTGTACCCCCCCACAAGACATAACAGCTTCTAAAATTATATTTCAGTACCGTTTTTGCTCTTACTTATATTTTCATCGTACCTGTGCATCAATATTTACAATCTCACTTGCCAGCAACTATTTGTCACCAAAAGTACGAAGCCACAATTTTGCCGATTTTTTATTCTTATAAGCTATATTTATATCTTAATTATTCAATATTTTCTTACTCATTTTTGTATATTTCCAATACATAAAAAACTTCCCTAATATTTTATAATTATTGTACCACGGTTGTACCCCCCCGCAAGACATAAGCACGTTTTCTTTTATATTTAAGTATGCTTTTTGCTCGTACTTATATTTTCATCGTACCTGTGCGGCAATATTTACAATCTCACTTGCCAGCACCGCCTCTGCTGACATGCAAAAGCCGGACTCTATTCCCATAGAGCCCGGCAAAAAATAATCGCTTTCAACTTTCGCTGAGAGCGATTATTTTTTATCTTTTAATCTAACAGCAGTTTCTTCCTACAAGACTTTACTTAAAATCTATTTCCTTTCCCAGCACCTGCAATATCTTATCCAGCAGATTAACGCTGCAGTTGCATTCCTCCCGTTCGATACGGCCGTAATAATTGACCGACATATTACAGCGTTCGGCCACGTCGTTTTGGGTCAGCCCCAGCTCCAGCCGCAGCTGGTATAATTTGCGGCCGATGTTATTATAAGTATGCTTGCTCATTTTGCACCTCAGCTAAAAGTTTTGACTGTGAAAAATTTTAACCGCAAAAGCAGCAAAGCAAAATAACCCTATGGGTTGTATTTCTTATAGCCTACCCCAAAGGTTGTTTACAAAACAAATACAAAGGCGCATACTGAGCCCTGTTATGCATAACGCTTTACAGTACGGCCCGTCGTCATAAAATTATGGGAAGAACTGATATAAATAGCTATTTTGACAGATACTAATACAAGCAGCGCGGCTGCCCAGGCACTGCAGCTTTTGATAACTGCGGCGCAGGCAGGCGACAACGGTGCTTTACTGAAGCTGTGCAGTGATTTTAAGCCCCTGCTCAGCAGCGAAGCACGGCGCGAGATGTTTTATAATTCACTGGGGAAAGATGCGGAAGGCATCGCTGTGCTGGCTTTTATCGAGCTGGTACTCAAATACAGCGGTACTGATTATGTAAACTGGCCCGGTTACGCGCGCTGCAGAGTACATTTCGCTTTGTTCGACGCCATGCAGAAGCAGGGCCGGATCTGGGAAAACGAAATCGCCGTCAATACTGACAGCGAGGAAGGCACCGCCCTTCTGGATGAGGCCGGGTTGCAGCAGGGGCTGCCGGACGATATTGCCCAACTGCTGCTGTCATGGAAGTACGGCAGGCTTTAAAACAGCTGACTGCCGAACAGCAGCAGGTTATCGAGCTGTTGTTTTTGCGCGAGCAGAAACCGAAAGAAGCAGCCCGCCTGCTGGGCTGCAGTGTACGCAACGTCACCAAGCACCGGCTCAAAGGGCTGGATAAGCTGCGGCTGCTGCTGAAGCAGAACGGCTGACCGGCTCAACTAATCGCCGTAATTTCATAGATAAAAATAAAAAAGCATCGACAAAATTTGTCGATGCTTTTTAGCTTTTTATTTTTAGTGATGTGTGCCTCTGACAACAGTAATCCCCTGCTGCTCCAGGTATTCGGCAGTTTTGGTGATCACCGGGCATTCATGTTTTTCTCCCTGTGCGTCCTTCTTTTTGGTACAGCCGCTCAAATGCACGGCTTCAACGCCGATAGTAACAAGACGGTCCAGCTTTTTGTGCAGACCTTCCTCGTTATTGGGCATCTGTACATCACCGCAGCCGCTGCAGTTCAAAAAAGCGGCCAGTTCTGTTTCCTCTGCCTCATAAACGGCAAAAGCGTTGGTTTTATTATTGAATGCTTTAAGACAGCCGCTGCCGGTACAGTTATTACTGGTACGCAGACATCTTAAAACAGCGATCTTTTTCATAGGCATTTTTCCTTTGATTATTTTTACTGCTCTGTTTCTGCCAGCACCTCTTTAAAGCAGTTGGTCAGGCTGGCAAAATCTGCCAGCGACAGCGTTTCGCCCCGGCGCTTGGGGTCGATACCGGCACGTTCCAACCATGCCGCAGCCTGTACGCTGCTGATGCCCATATTTTTGAGAGCGTTACTGAGCATTTTACGGCGTACGGAAAAAGCCGCCTTTACGACTTTGAAGAACAGTTTTTCATCGCAGACCTCGACCGGAGGCACGGTGCGGCGTTTGCAGACAATGACGGCACTGTCGACATTGGGCGCCGGGATAAAGGATTCCGGCGGTACATAAAGGCTATCTCCGGCTCGGTATAATATTGGATCGAAACTGACAAAGCGCCGTAATCTTTGCCGCCGGGCTTCGCGACCATCCGCTCGGCTACTTCCTTCTGCACCATGGCAACCAGTTCCATAGGCAGGCGCTGTTCCAGCAGATTGAAAATGATCGGCGTGGTAATATAATAAGGCAGGTTAGCCGCCACCTTAAAGGTCGGCGCGCCAACAATATTTTTGATATCGACTTCCAGGATATCGCCGTTTTCTATACGCACATTATCGTAGCCTTCCAGTGTTTTTGCCAACACCGGCAGCAGCCTTTTATCCAGCTCGACTGCTACGACCCTGGCGCGCTCTGCGCCAGTCCCTGAGTCAAAGTGCCTATACCGGGGCCGACCTCTAAAACCGTGTCGTCCTCAGACAGTTCTGCAGCAGCAACGATCCTGCGTACGACTTCTTCGTCGATCAGGAAGTTCTGTCCCAGTCTTTTATCCGCTTTTAATTTAAAGGTGTGCAATATATGATTGGTGACTTCGCGTCTGGCAATGATAGGTTTATCCATGCTGTTCTCCTAACTGCGCAAGCGCCTCGTCAAATTCGCTGCGGGTGACCCCATAGCTGTTGAGCCGCTCTAAAAACCTTTTGGCGTTGCCGTAGCCGATGCCCAGCAAAGCGCCCATTTTATCACGGCGATACGCCGCACTGCCTGTTCCGGCCAGATCGTTCTGCCACAGGTCTTGGCTGGTAAATTCGCTGTCAGGCTTATATTCATGGTGGCGCACCTTGCTCAGCGCTGCCAGGATCGCCTCAGGCTGAGCCTGCTCGATGCCCACATCATTGTGCGCCGTAGCATCCGCTTTAGGTACAAAGGCCTGCCCCGCTTCGGGAAAGCGCTGCGTCAGAAAGCGGCGGATACGTTCGCCGGCACCGTCCGGGTCAGTTAGGATAATGATGCCCCGCTTTTTATATGCGGCTTCGATCTGCCGCAGGGTATATGGCGCTAAGGTAAAACCGCCTGTTTCGATGGTATCGGCTTCCAGGGCGCGTTTGATCGCCACTGTATCCATTTTTCCTTCTACTACGAGAACTTCTTTCAGCAAGTCCGCGCCTCCGTTACTCTAAGATATATACGTCTAAGGTACGGCGTCCCCATTGAATGGCTCTGTGCCAGTCGTGCATAAACACGTCCAGCCGATTGCCGCGGATAGCGCCGCCGGTATCGCCGGCCATGGCAATGCCATAACCGGGGATATACAGTTTAGTATAATACGGGATAACCCGCGGGTCAACGGCCACGATACCTTCGTAAGGCACCAGTCCTATCGAAGTTCGTCCGGTACCGCTGCCTTCACCCAAGGTATAGGCGGTGATTTCCATGGTCATAACTTTATTATAACGCATCCGCCCGCGCGAAGTTTCGATAGAACGGGCCATGCCGCGCTCTACCAGTTCACGTCTAGGCTCTTCCAGCACTGTCTTGCTGATGATATGAGTTTGGAACAGGCCGTCTTTAAGCGTAGTTTTTCTGGTCACCTTCATCTTGCCGGGTACGCCCGGTTCCAGCACCTTATTCTCACCATACGGCTTTTCCAGATTATCAACAAACTCCACAGGCGGCTCGATCGGCTGCTCTTCTTCATGCAGCTCATCAAAACGCCCTAAAATATGGATCTCCAGGTCGGAAGTGATCGGCGTATCAACAGCGGGATAGACTGTTTTGCCTTCATAATTGATCGCCAGGGCATCCAGCGCCTCGCCGACAGTTGCTTTACCGGTATAGAATTTTTTGCTGACGCCATATTTTTCGATCGTTACAGGCAGGGCGCGTTTCAACTCAATAACTTCCCTGGTCTTTTTTTCGGCATTTGCCGGAGAGATCAGTATCCGGTCTTCTTTGCCGACCTTGACGCCGGACTCTTCCAAAATAGAACGGGGATCTTCAAGAATAGTGGTCACTACTTTTTCCTGCCCGTCGTAACGCAAAACTATTTCTTTGCTGTTGGCCAGACAAATAGCGCTGAAAACTAAAACTACCACTAACAGCAGCGGCAAAATTTCCATTGCTCTATATAATGATTTTCTATTAGGCATAAATTGTACCTCCTTTTAAAGACGTATAATTTTACCATAAAGAAAAATTTTCTGTCAAACTGTCGCCCTTAAACACACATAAGCTTTTGCACAAAAAACAAAAACGTAAAAACTACTGTGGACACAGATACTTGTTTTGACTTCTGGAAAATAACAGCCTTAAAATACAAACTGCCTGTTTGCGAAAAACAAACAGGCAGTTTGTATTTTATTTTATTTTATTAAAAAGAGTTTTGACATTTTTAGTAGTCTGCGCTGCCAGCGCTTCAAAGGTCGTGCCGCGCACTTCGGCCGCATTGCGTGCTACCAGCTCGGTATAACCCGGCTGATTACGCTTGCCGCGATAAGGCACCGGCGTCAGATAAGGTGAATCTGTTTCAAACAGCAGCAGGTCATCCGGCACATACTGCAGGACCTCGCGTACTTTTGCGGCATTTTTATAAGTAGAGGTGCCGCCAAAACCAAGATAAAATCCTCGCTTAAGCAGTTCCTTCGCCATTTCCAGTGAGCCGGAATAGCAGTGGAACACTGCCCGCACACCTGTGACTTCTTTTTGGAAGATCTCCAGGATATCGCCGTGCGCATCGCGGTCGTGAATGATCACCGGCAGGTCGAACTGTTTGGCCAGATCGAGCTGTTCTAAAAGACGGCGCTTCTGCACATCCTTCGGCTCGTTGCCCTTCCAGTAATAGTCGAGGCCGATCTCGCCGATGGCTACTACCTTGGGGTGGACGGCCCAGGCTGCCAACTCGTCAAGATAGCTGTTATCCAAAATACCCTCAAGGTCTTCAGGATGCCAGCCCACAGCGGCATACATAAAATCATATTTTTCAGCTAAACTTACAGCGAAACCCGACGTGATCTCATCACAGCCGGGATTGATAATCCCGTCCAGTTCTTCCTGCAGCTGTGTAAGCAGCACGTCGCGGTCATCGGTAAAATAGTCCGAGTCCATATGGGCATGGGAATCGAATAGTCCTGTACGTGACATCTTATTTCACCTTGCTCCCGGAAGCGATATCGGGGGCATCAGCCAGCACCAGCTTACCTTCTCCGTCAGAGGCGGCCAGCAGCATCCCGCGGGATTCGATCCCACGCAGTTTTGCAGCTTTCAGGTTGGCGATCACGATAACATTGCGGCCGATCAGCTCTTCGGCAGTATAATGCTGCGCGACCCGGAAACGATGGTACGTTCTTCTTCGCCGATCCTGACCTCAAGCTTCATCAGCTTATCGGTTTTAGGTACGCGCTCTGCTGCGGTAATGGTAGCTACGCGCAGATCTATCTTCATAAAATCATCGATAGTTATTTCTTCTGTTGCCGCGGTTTTGCTTTCCGTTTTGGCCTCAGCTTTTACTTCGGCCTTAACTGCTTGTTTAGCGGCCGGAGCAGCCTTTTTGGTAGCGGCGATAACAGTTTCTCCGCTTTCAGTGATCTCGATACGCGGATACAGCGGCTCACCCTTCTGCACTTTGGTGCCGTCAGGCAGCCCGCCCCAGGCGGTATCGGCCAGCAGGAACTGCTCGGGAGCAGTGAGGCCCAGCTGGGTATAGATCTTGGGACTGGTAGAAGGAATATAAGGACTTGTAAGGATAGCGACGATGCGCAATACCTCTGCCAGATTATACATAACTGTTTCCAGACGCGCTGCTTTGGCGGGATCTTTTGCCAGCAGCCAGGGGCCTGTTTCATCAATATATTTATTGGCACGGCTGATAAGCGCCCACAGAGCTTTGATCGCCGTGTTGATTTCCATATGATCCATAGCGTCCTGATATTTCGCAACAGTTTCATTGACCAGGGCGATCAGCTCGTCATCAAGAGGATCACTGCAGGCGGTTTTATGGATCACGCCGCCGTGATATTTTTCGATCATGCTGACCGTCCGGTGCAGCAGGTTGCCAAGGTCATTGGCCAGATCAGCGTTGATGCGGGTGATCAGCGCGTCGCGCGAAAAATTGCCGTCACTGCCGAGGTTGATCTCGCGCAGCAGGAAATAACGGATCGCATCGGCGCCAAATTCGTCGATCAGCGCCAGAGGATCAATGACATTGCCCTTGGATTTGGACATTTTGTCGCCTTCAACTACCAGCCAGCCATGTCCGTAAACCTGTTTCGGCAGTTCTTCACCCATAGCCATCAGCATGATCGGCCAGATGATAGTATGGAAACGCACGATCTCCTTGCCGACCAGATGCAGGTTAGCAGGCCAGTATTTATTGAATTTTTCCGGATCACTGCCGTAACCGATACCGGTAAAGTAGTTGAGCAGCGCGTCAAACCAGACATAGACAACGTGTTTGTTGTCAAAAGGCACAGGGATGCCCCAGTCGAAAGTGGTGCGGGTGATGCTCAGATCTTCCAGTCCCTGTTTGATGAAGTTGATCATCTCGTTGCGGCGTGCCACAGGCTGAATGAAGTCGGGATGAGTTTCGATATATTCCAGCAGACGGTCCTGATATTTGGAAAGCTTAAAGAAATAGCTTTCTTCTTCCATACGCTCTACCGGACGGCCGCAGTCGGGGCATTTGCCGTCGACCAGCTGACGCTCCAGCCAGTAGGATTCGCAGGGTACACAGTACCAGCCTTCATAATTCTTTTTATAAATATCGCCCTGTTCAAAGATTTTCTGCAAAATACTTTGCACAACCTTATGATGGCGTTCTTCGCTGGTACGAATAAAATCGTTATTGGTGATATTGAGGCGCTGCCATAAAAGTTTGAAATTTGCGATGATCTCGTCAACATATTGTATCGGGGTAACACCCATCTCCGTAGCTTTACGCTGAATCTTCAGACCATGCTCGTCACTGCCGGTCAGAAAAAAGACGTCTTCGCCCTTGGCACGATGATAACGGGCCACGGTATCGGCGATAGTCGTACAGTAAGCATGACCGATATGCAGTTTATCGCTGGGATAATAGATCGGGGTGGTGATATAAAACGTTGGTTTTGTCATATGTTGATCCCTTCTTCTTCTGAAATTAATTTATTATATAATTCCCGTTTGGGAATCTTATTTGCTTTAGCAACCTGCGCCAGCGCCGTTTTTTTATCGACGCCGCGAGCCAACAGTTCCTGTACCTGCGCCAGCGGATCCTTTGCTTCCTGCGCAGGCTGCGGCTGTTCCAGGCCTCTGGCGATGACCAGGCAGAATTCACCGCGGGGCTTATTTTCATGCAGCCAGGTCAGGCACTGACTGACCGTGCCCCGGAAAAACTCCTCATGCAGCTTGGTCAGCTCACGCGCTGCTGCCAGCTGTCTGTCCCCCCAGACCTCCAGCACTTCCTGCAGCACCTGTTCGATCCTGTGCGGCGCTTCGTACAAAATAATCGTAGCCGGCAGATACTGCCATTCTTCCAGCTGCTGCCGCCTGTTTTTTCCAGGTTACTTTGACCTGTGCTTTTTTCGGCTGCACTTTGCGGATCACTGCTTTTTTCACGGATGCCGTGTTCTGCTGATTC
>ERZ860009.999-NODE-999-length-10002-cov-1.783452_pt1 | contig 10002 bp, 8 predicted proteins | sample MGYA00510114_ERZ860009 | MGnify/ENA primary metagenome ERZ860009 (study PRJEB30046, sample SAMN00715177) | human gut metagenome | study: EMG produced TPA metagenomics assembly of the A metagenome-wide association study of gut microbiota in type 2... | reverse complement strand
CGGCCGCTGGCCTGTCAGCAACGTTGACTGACGGCCGCCGCTGTCAGAAAAAGACAGTTCTGCCGTTTCTTTCCAAATGGCTCTTTCAAAAATTTTGATATCAGACAAACCACTTGCCTTAAATAAGCAGATAATTTTTTATAATTACGCCTATCCGGCTCTGCCGCAAAAATCCGATTATATTTATTATTAGTCAGCTGTAAAAATTCCCTGATCGTATCACCATTATAGGCACCTAGATCAGCATACGTTTCTTCTTCGCTCCAACTGAAAATACTCTGCAGATCTTTTAGCCGCTCCGTCTCACTTTGCCATAAATAATGCAGTTTACCGCTCAGCTTATAATTCAGTGATGCTGCAAACACGTCTCGGGACCAATCATCAGCCAAATTGTCATATACCTGCTGCAATTCCTGCTGATGCTGCTGCAGCCAGTCAAACGAAACTGTTTCATCTCCGGGAAACAGCGGCAAATGCGGCGCTACTGTTTCATGCATTGTGCTCAGCTCCTGAAAGCGGTTTAAAACTGCAGGCGACTCTGAGGCAAAGGCAATAACAATCAGAAAATCACCCAGCCGATCTTTAACTGCGGTATAAGTCTCGACCATATGACCACGAAAAACCTGCCCGCGAACAAATTCATCACTGGCAAAAATACCGGCGACCTTTATTTGCATCCTGTCACACAAGTCAATAATCTGGTCGGCACCGTTACCCATTCCATATAAAACAACAGGCTTGTCAGTCAGCTGCAAAATCTGCCAAACGTCCTGTTTTTCCTTAATAAAATCCAACATTTACGCCGCTCCCTTCTCTACAACTTTATTGTACACGAAACTTTACCTGCCGTCATACTTTTATTGCGTTAACTTTTACCATTCTTATGGTTGACATACCACCATCAAGTTTTATATACTATTATCGTAAACTTAATTTCAGTTTATAGTTAACTATAATTAAGGTGATCTTTATGTCTACTTTTAAAATTCGTGAAATCAGTGAAATTGCCTTATTGGCAGCATTTATCGCCGTCAGCGGGGCTTTTAAGCTTCCCAGCTTTATTCCAGGAAGTGAATTTCAACTCTCCGCTCCTATTGCTGTAGCGATCTGCGGTGTTTTTGGCATCAAAAAATATCTGCTTGCAGGTATTCTGGCCTCTGCCGGCGGTTTACTCCTGGGTACGCAAACTATTTTCAACGTCCTTATTGCAATGCTTTTTCGAATAGTCGTTGCCTTATTATATGCAGTTTTAGGAAAAACCAAAATCTTCTACCTGTTATCAGGACCTGTCGCTTCCTCCGCAGCACGTCTTGCACTCAGTCTTTTTATTGGTAAGGCAGTCTACCCTCTGTTGGCAGCAGCTCTTCCTGGAATGATTTTCACAGCATTAACATCCGGGTTATTTGCTTCTGTTTTAGAGAAAACATTAACCCTGACAAAACGCGTTTACGAACGTTCTTGACCGCTACTTTTTCTATGCCTGAAGTCAAAACTTCAGGCGTTTTTTATCCTGCTCTAACTATACTTGCCCAGACCTTTTTATAATGTTAAAATAGTACTGATAATATTTGCCGGAATATTCTTACTGCTCACTAATTTTCACCGGCTGTGTTTTATTACACGATCAATCAACGGCACTATTGCCAACGGAGGACTTGTTATGATTTTGCAAGAATCTGGAGAAAACTATTTGGAAACCATTCTGATGCTGCAGCAGCAAAACGGCAGTGTCCGTTCTATCGACATTGCAACGCATATGAATTTTACCAAAGCCAGCGTCAGCAGGGCTATGAGTATTTTAAAACGCGAAAATTACATTCTGATGGAAGCGGACGGCAACATCATTCTGACTGAAACAGGGCTCGCTAAAGCAAACGCTGTTTTGGAAAGACATCTGCTGTTAACGCGCTTTTTACGCGAAAATCTTGGCGTATCCGAAGAAACAGCTGAAAAAGATGCCTGCCGAATCGAACATGTTATCAGCCCCGAAACCTTTACCGGGATAAAAAAACTCATCAAAAACTCTTAACAATTCAAAGGAGCTGTTTTAACAATGATGAAAAAATTACTTCTTTTGCTTACTGTTGCCATCGCAATGCTGGCATTGCCGCTGGCCGCTCATGCAGACAAAACGAAATGGACGAATCCCAATTACGATTTTAATAAACTTCACCGCATCAATTTGGTTTCCATAAGTGTAGTCGATCCTGTCGGCAGCAATTTTACTGTTGACGATATGGCGACCGAAAAAATAATAAGTGCTTTACAAAAAGCTTTAACTAAAAAAGATTATGTTTTTGATACAAGCATCGAATCAAATCTTTCAATTACCAAAGAAGATGCTTCCCAACTGACCAAAGATGCTTTAAGCGGCACTTATACAGATATATCGACCAAAATAGCACCTGCTCCAACTGCTGATCTGAAAATAATCGCCCATAAATTTGGTTACAACAGACGGGTCATCCCCGCTCACGAAGAACCGCGTACCAGATATTACAAAGAAAAGGTCAAAGACAATAAAGGAAACTGGATCGAACGGGACGCAGAACGAACTGTTTATGAATATGTTCCAGCCAGCACTGTATATGACGGCTACGTTGATGTAGCTTTTCATCTTTTTGACCCTGCTACAGGAAAAATAATTTTCAGTCTGCGCGATACACGCAGCCGTACAGCAGACAGTGATACAACAAATATGTGGCAGCGCATGGCCAATGCTTTCGTTCAGGATCTTGATAAAGCTGCAAAAAAATAACTCTGCAAATTTCTAAACACCCTTTAAATAATTAAAGGGTGTTTATTCTTGTATACCTCTGTATCTTAATGATATTTTTTCCTAATTTGCTTGACACTCTATTCAAAGATGTTATAATTTAGTATATCAAACTGAATACGGTAATGCAGGTTCCGTCAGGAATAACAGAGAAGACCGGTTAAAAGCCGGCGCGGTCCCGCCGCTGTAAGATGGAGCAACGCCTATAGAACCACTGGAATATTCCGGGAAGGAAGGCCGAGCCATGAAGTCAAGCCAGAAGAACTACCTGCATCGCGATCTTAGTGACCTGCGAAGGACGGGGAAAGATCATGGGTCTAACCATGTTTTATCACCATCCCTAATATTTATGGATGGTTTTTTTATTACCTATTCAGAAAATAATCAGAGGAAAGAGGAATAATTTATGAAAAAACTGCTTTCAATGTTAGTTATGGCTTCAATGATGGTTTTTGCACTGGGAACTATGGGCGCTTCTGCCGCTGCTAAAGCACCGAAAAACGACAAGGCTGTCGTAGTAGTCAGCTTCGGTTCGACCTTCGACGACACCCGTACGAAAGATATCGGCGGTATCGAAGAAGCTGTTGCCAAAGCTTTCCCGAACCGTGATTTTAAACGTGCTTTTACTTCCTACATCATCATGGAACGATTGGAAAAAAATAAAGGCATCAAAGTCAACGATTTGCCTGCAACCTTAAAAGAACTGAAAAAAGCCGGTTATAAAGACATTCTCGTACAACCGACTCATTTGCTGCACGGCGAAGAATATGAGCATAAAGTCCTGACCACCGTTGATAAATTCAAAGGTGATTTTGACCGCATCGTTGTCAGCGATCCTCTGATGGTAGGTAAAAACGATTTCGCTATCGCTGCTTCCGCTGTTGCGACTCAATTCCCGACTCTTGGCAAAGGTGAAGGCGTTGTCTTGATGGGTCACGGTTCTCCCCGTGATAACAACCAATCCTTTGGCAACACCTACAAAATGCTGCAGGAAACCTTTGATAAAATGGGTTTACCGGTAGTAGTTGGCACTGTTGAAGAAGTGGATACTCCTAACGTGGACGAAGTTCTGGAACAAATCAAAGCACGCGGTTACAAAACTGTGCATATGTTCCCCCTGATGATCGTTGCAGGCGACCATGCCAACAACGATATGTACGGCGATGAAGAAGATTCCTGGAAATCCATGATCGAAAAAATGGGCGTTAAAACTGTAGGTCACCTGCAGGGTATCGGCCGCAATGCCGCAGTACAGGCTATTTATGTACAGCATGCAGTTGCAGCTGAAGCCGGTGTCCAAAGATAAATAATTACTGTTAGTCCAAAGGACGTTCTTCTAAGGAAGAACGTCCTTTTATGTTCTGGAAATCAGTACAAAAATATTACAGCGTTTTTATTTTAATAAAATTTTCTGTAAATTTGTTACCCTTTGTTGCTGCTACTCTTGCTTTATGAGATATTAGAATGCTATACTTTAGTCATTGAAAGACATTATATATGAAGAAAGGGTGTTGCACCAATGGGTTTAGTAATCTCTGCTCTTGTTACTTTTTGGGTCGGCTTTCTGATCTACAAAAAGTACAAACCTCAACCGGTCTTATTCTTAGGCGGTATGATCTTAATGTATATTGCCGCAATTTTCGGTTACGGTACTATCTTACCGGCCAAAGCCGCTACAGGCTCTACTTTCTTTGATGCTTTTGAATTTATTCGCGCTACCATGAGTTCTAATGCCGGCAAGCTCGGTATGAACATTATGGCAGTTGGCGCTTTTGCCCGCTATATGGACAAAATCGGAGCTTCCCGTTCTTTAGTTCGTCTGACTATCCGTCCTTTACTGGCTTTAAAATCACCTTATATCGTTTTATCCGGCACCTGGGTTGTCGGTATGCTGATCGGTCTGTGCATCAACAGTGCATCTGGTCTGGCCATGCTGCTGATGGTCACCATGTTCCCGATCCTGATCGGACTTGGTGTCAGCCGTCTGTCTGCTACGGCTGCTGTTGCTACTACGCTCTGCTTCGACTGGAGCCCCAGTGATACCGGTACCATCCTTTCTGCTGAAACCGCCGGCTTGAACCCGGTAGTTTACTGGACTGACTACCAGGTACCGATCGTTTTGGTTGCCTTCGTTGTTGTCGGCACACTGCACTATTTCACTCAAAAATATATGGATAAACGCGACGGACATGTCGTCCAGCCGATGGAAGTTGAAAAACCGGCTGAAGATGATCCGGCTGACAGCGCGCCGCTCTGGTATGCGGTCCTGCCGGTTATTCCGCTGGCTTTGATCCTCTCCTTCAGCCCGCTGTGGATCACCTCAATCAAAATGAACATCGTTATGGCTATGTTCATTGGACTTTTTATTGGCGCCTGCTGCGAATACATGCGCTGGCATGACGGCAAAAAAGTTCTCGGCGACATCCAGACCTTCTTTGACGGTTTAGGAATGCAGATGGCTAACGTTATCACCTTGATCGTAGCTGGTCAGACTTTTGCTCAGGGCCTTCTGTCCATGGGTACTATCAATGCGCTGATCTCCGGCAGTCAGGGCTTTGGCTTTGGCCCGATGGCTATGATGCTCGTTATGGTCGCTATCATCACCTTCTCAGCTATCGTTATGGGCAGCGGCAACGCTCCGTTCTTTGCCTTTGCGGCTCTGACACCTGCTGTTGCAGCCCATACAGGTCTGCACCCGGTACTGATGCTCCTGCCGATGCATTTTGCGGCTTCTATTGCCCGCAACTGTTCGCCGATCACAGCAGTTATCGTTGTATCCTCCGGCATGGGCGGCGTTTCTCCGTTCGACCTGGTAAAACGTACCGCTATACCAATGGCCGGCGCAATGCTTGTTAATATCGGTATGACCTTCTTCTACTACTACAGAGGGTAATTGAAATTTTGATAAAACAGAATAGCTGCCTGCGGGCGGCTATTCTTATTTTAGAAAGGATGTGTAAATCATGTTCATCTGCGACTGTCACTGCGACACACTTACCGAGCTTTACAAAAAAGGCACTTCCCTGTATGACAACGATCAGCACTTCGACATTAAACGTCAGATAGAGCTGGGCGGCGGTCTGCAGTTTTGCGCTATTTTTGTCCCGACCCACGAATTCCGTTACTACGGCGGACTGCGTTATACGCTTTCCCTCCTCGACAAATATAAGCAGGAGCTTAAAGCACTGCAGGAGAAAGGCATCGACGTGCTTCCCGTTTTAACTAAAGCCGATGCTGCCGACGTGCTCAACCACAAAGCAGCAACTCTGCTGGCTATCGAAGAAGGCGGCGCTATCGACGGCAGTCTGGAAGCTCTGCGCATGCTCTATGAGCTTGGCGTGCGCGCTATGACGCTGACCTGGAGTAACCGTAACGATATTGCCGACGGCGTCAACGAAGAATGCAGCGGCGGCGGTCTGACCACCTTTGGACGTCAGGTAGTTGCAGAAATGAACCGTCTGGGCATGCTGGTAGATGTTTCCCATATTGCTACAGCGGGCTTCTGGGATGTTATCGAAACTTCTACCAAACCGATCATTGCTACCCATTCCAATGCCAAAACACTTTGCAGTCATCCCCGTAATCTCAATGACGACCAGATCAAAGCCATCAATGCCAATGACGGCCTGATTGGTATCACCTTTGCCGGACAGTTCCTAGAAGAAGATTATAACAATGCCTGCATCGACAGCGTTTACCGCCACATCGATTATATGCTAAACCTTTTGGGCAATGACGACCACGTCGGTTTCGGCAGCGACTTCGACGGTATCAGTCACCCGCCTTATAATATCCATGGCGTACAGGATTACAAACCACTGATCGAATACCTGCAAAGCAAAAACTACAGCGACAGTACCATTGAAAAAATCACCCACAAAAACGTGTTGAACTTGTTGAGTAAGGTTTTATAACTGCAACCTAAAACAGCCCTGACAGAAATATTCTGTCAGGGCTGTTTTACTTTAGAAACACAATCTTTAGCAGCAACAGCTTAATTAGTTTAGATTTTAATACCTGTTCCCATAATCTTTACTCTGCCTTCTTCATCTTCAGCATATTTTTCTGGCTCCAGTGTCTGCTGCACAACCCGGAGATCATCGTCTACATGCTGAATATTGATCAAAGCAGCCTGATAAGCAGCGTCATTGATAACTGAAGGCCCAATCGGCGGATCAACTGGCGGCACCTCAGGTTTTTTGGCGTTAACTGTGACCGTTAACTTACCGCCATCACCAATAGTGATTTTATAACCATCCTGAGTAGAATATAACAGCGAGCTTAAATCGTATGTGCCAGCTTCCTTCACCTCTACAGCTTTGATTTTAGAGGCATCAAACTCTACTCCCATTGCTGTCAGTTTATCAATAATAGCCTGTGCTAAACCAGTATAGATATCGCCATCGGTTATCTCGACCTCAATATTACCGATGCTGACATCCAGCGGTGACAGGAACGCCTGTAACTGCGGCGTAGTCTGACCATCGCTATAACCAAGCCAGGCAGCCTGCTCGCCGCTAGCAGCAGCTCCCTCCATAAAAGACTGGTTAAAAGCTTCTGTTGAGGTATATTCCGCTCCATCATAATCATAATAACGCTGCGTAGAAGGATTAAAATAAAACGCATTGGTAATAGTTCCATTGCCAGCAGCAACAATACCTTTACCAATGGCTCCGTTTTCAACCGTCACTGAACTCATATTATAAGCATTTTTAATCGGACCCTTATTACCAGCAATGATACCACCTGCAAAGCAGGTTTTCGTCGAAGTGCCTTTATCTGCGCTGACAGCACCAGTATTATAGACATTAGTAACACTGCCAGAATTATTATTGCCAACGATACCTCCGACTAACAACTGCAGCGCACCCGCTCCTGTTCCTGCGACAACGCCTGTATTATAGCTGTTTTTTATTGCTCCTCCATTATTATATCCAATAATACCACCAATCCACCCATTGCCTTTAATTGTACCGCTATTATTGAACTTCTCAAATTCTAATGCGGCATCATTTTCCCCAAAAATACCGCCAGCATAACCTGCATTAGTCACATTTCCTGTAATAGCACCGCTGTTGCTGAGATTAGTAAAACTCCCTGAAGAATTCGTAGAGGAATTATGACCAATAATGCCGCCAGCATATCCTGTATTGGTCGCATTTACTGTCACCGTTCCACCATTACTGAGATCATCAAATTTTCCCTGAAAAACTTGGCCCACAATGCCGCCAACATACGAGAAAGCGCCGATTCCTGTTACTGTCCCAGAATTATGCAGTTCACTGTTTATCACCGCAGTGTTTTTGGAATTGTTGCTATAACCTAAAATCCCACCTACGTGCCAGGTTCCTGTTACCGCACCTGTATTTTCGGCCTTACTGACCTGTCCAGCGTTATTGCCGACGATGCCACCGGTTTTTGCCTGACTGCTGTCAGTAACACTGATGGCACCTTCATTCTTCACGTTCTCAATGACACCGGTTTCATTGTATACCTCAGAATAACTATTATTACCTGCTATACCGCCTGCATAGATATTAGTACTGCCACTGGCTGTAATATCTACTTTGCTCACAGCATCTTTGATAATACACCTAGCATTTGTCAGAACAGGAGTACCACTTACCCCAGCAACAGTACTGGCATTTGTTCCTACAATACCGCCAATGAATACAGCCCCTGATGTCAAATTGCTGGCTGTAATTTTGCCGCTGGTCTGCACATTTCTTACACTGCCCGCCAATGCACTAGTGATACCTAAATTATAACCAACCAGCCCGCCGATAGATTTGATTCCTCCGGTAAAATTATAGTCAATTCCGGACAGCTGCACATTAGCAATCTTGCCGGCAGATACCCCAAACAGACCACCATACTCAGCCGTACTGCTATTAATATACAAATTACTGATCGTATATCCAGCGCCGTCAAACACACCTGTAAAGCTCAAATCTCCACTGCTGAACAAGGTCTTAAAACCGGAACCGCTATTCCAGTTTTTTGTTGCAGTGCCGTCAATATCACCAGCCAGCATAAATTTACTAAACCGATTTGGTTCATAAGTTTTATCAGTTGAAATACTTTGCAGCTCATAGATATCACTGATCAGCATACAATCGTTGATATTGTTCGCTTCGCTGCCATTAAGCTTCTTACCCATAAATAAGGTACTGCCTTTCTCCGCAGCTCCTGCACTGTAATCACGTATAGCACGCTCTGTACTGACACCATTTTCTATAATAGATATATTCTTCGTCCCGATCGTTTCATAGCCTACGTTAATAGTACCTTCTGCCTTAAGAATATAATTCGCCTGATCGGCAGCCGCTATTGCGTCTCCATTTTGTTTTTTTATATCAGCAGCATTGCCCAGCGAAATATTGGCCCCTTCTATCGTCACCTTATCGGCACGTATCGCACCCAGATTCAGTACATCAGCAGTAACTCTGCTCAGGTCGATCGCAGGCGTGCCATTAAAGCCATTGATGGCAGCGTCTGTCATTTTACCTGTGGAAGCATGCAGGCTGCCAACGTTGACAGCCGCACCCTTACCAAACAAAATGCCGTTGGGATTGAGCAGAAAGACGTTGACGCCTTGTCCGTTCAGAGTGCCGTAAATCTCACTTTTAGTATTACCGGTAACATAGTTCAGCACATTAGCCATATTTTTAAAGTTGACTGTTTCACCATTGGCGATATTGAACTGTTCCCATTTTATCGCTACGTTATTACTGCCTGTACCGATGATATCCATAACATTACCGCTGCCGCCGATATTGCCATTACTGCCGCCGCCCACTACTGCGCCGCCCTGCGGCAAAGCGTAAGCACTGCTGACAAACATCCCGCCGATAATCAGGGATAAAGCCAATCGTCTGGCCAGATAAGTTTATTATATTTCATCTTTCCCACTCCTCGCATTAGTTTTATTTTCCTTGAAAATCTGTCTAGAACAGTTTATAGGCCTGGAACCACAGGCGTCCGTTCTTATCCTTGTCCTCACTCTGGAATGCTTCACTATTAAGCTTGCGCGCATAATCCAACCGCAGATAATAATCTCCTGCTTTGGCATACTGTACGCCGATGCCCCAGCCTGCCAGATTGCGGTGTCTGTCGTCGTAACCTCTTTGCTCTACTTCGCCGAAATCAACAAAAGTCGCCAGGCTGAGATATGGCAGCGGCATGTTGCAGCGCAGTTCGGCTGTTGTCTGGTAGCCGCTGTCTCC
>ERZ860009.998-NODE-998-length-10020-cov-1.436829_pt1 | contig 10020 bp, 11 predicted proteins | sample MGYA00510114_ERZ860009 | MGnify/ENA primary metagenome ERZ860009 (study PRJEB30046, sample SAMN00715177) | human gut metagenome | study: EMG produced TPA metagenomics assembly of the A metagenome-wide association study of gut microbiota in type 2... | reverse complement strand
GCAGGAAACCACGGAAGAATCCCCAGACAATATTTCCGGCAACAAGTAATACAACCAGTATCAATAACCAGTTCATTGTAATCGTACCTCTTCTATTTCTCCGTTTAATACCAATGTATAATTCTGACCATCCGATCCCGACAATACGTTATAAAGCTGCCGGTCAAACGTATAACGGAATTTACGGATGCTGTGTATGGTAAACAATTCACAGTTATAATCATCCCAGACACATATTTCATTATTATCGAGGAGCTCATTCTGTTGTATGCAATCTCTGTATCATTCTCCATGACCGTTTTACCATTCATGTCATAGACTTTTATGTGCCAGCTGTTTTCTTTTTTGGTATCGCTGTATGAAATACCGACATATTTATTATTATAGAAGACACTCTGTATCTCCCGTTCAAACTTTATCTGTTTTTTCGGCGCAGGTTTTTGTGCTCCGTCAAACCAGATCAGTCCGGCATCGCTGATCGCGAGAAGTTTTCCGGATTCGGTATAAACCAGTTCCGATATCATCGTATTTTTGTAACTGTACGTTCCCACATTGTTGTCGATTTCATTCTGCCCAACCGAACCAAAGTTATAGAAGGTAACCGTGGAACAGGTTTTGCCCTTTGTCACGTCGAGCATATCTACTGCCAGTTTCTGCGCATCCGGAGCCAGCGCAATATCTACAGGAAAACTTCCTTTTTCCTGATAAAATTCACCGCTGGCAAGTTCCTGTCCCTTTTTGTCATAAAGCCGTACATACGAGACATCATCCTCCTTCATCAGCACAGCCACCGTTCCCTGACGGGCAACACATACGCGTTCAACCGGTGTTGCCGTTTCGATTTTCTTTACCAGTCCGCGTTCCGACATGATATAAATAAATGTCCCTCCACGATCATAAACTGCAAGATACTGTTCACACACGGAAAGTTCCGGCGCAGTCATTTCATAAGACTGGTTCCAGATCAGCCGGTCATCTGTATCGTGACACACGATTCCGTCATTATCATATTCCAGTATTTTTCCCTGGAACATCTTATATCCCGTTGCCGCACTGTCCTTTCTCTCCGCCGATGCCTGCACCTCAAATCCTGAATATGTGCGAAGTGCAGACCAAAGTTCTACAAAAATCACTGCTGCTACAACAGTAACGATCACAAGTGCCGTTCTGCGGGCTATTTTATGCCTGTGTCTCCTGATTTTTTCTTCCAGTTCCTCCAGGTCTTCCTGACTTGTCTCTACGGTTTTAAATTCCGTTTTTTCAGCCACAGATTTTTCTCCTTTTCGCTTACGTTTCTATCATTATAGCATTGCAGTCCCCGTTACGGAAGTAATAATTTCTGTCCAACCCTGATATCATCCGAATCTTCCAGATCATTCGCCTTTTCAAGCTCTTTTAATTTTTTCATTGATCCGTATGTCTGTTTACAGATTCCGCTCAACGTATCCCCCTGTTGTACCACATAATAATTTTGTGCTTTTTCTACCGCCACAGGTTTTTCTTTTTCCTCGGCCGGCTGTGTGGAAGGAGCCGCTTCCTCTGCCTTTTTCACCGCTCCCGCCGGAACCTCTTCAATCGGTATCAGCTGCATGGGTTCACTGATGGTTTCCGTACTCTTTGCGCTCTCCGTCCGTTCTTCCACTATATTTTTTTCAGTTCCCACCAGGACTTCTGCCGGTTGTGACACATGGCGGATTTTTTCCCCTATCGTCTCCACGGTCTGCTCCAGGCCCGGAATATGAATTCGCTGCTGCCAGATTCCGACCCCGGCCAGAACTAAAAGCAACGCGATTGCGGCAGCCATCGCATACGACGTTGGTTTGCGTTCGCTCTTTGAACTGCTGCATTCTTCTTTTTCGTTCTCTTTTTTGCTCTCCGTCAGAATCTCCGGAAGCATCTGCCGGGTTCCACGTCTCGGCAGTTCAATCGTCACATCCGGGATCCGTATCTCATGCAGTTCCCTTGCATAATAGATATAAAACCCGTTTTTCGGTTGCAGCCGGTTGCCTTTATGCAGATAAAAGTATTCTTCCCCCTCCATACTGTCCATAAGGAAAAGAACCTGATGTGCACCTCCGAACTGTTCTCTGTGGATAGCTTCCAGTTCTGCTGTCAGGCGTGGTGGATATCCTTTACAATCCAACGCCCATCCAACAATAATGGAATTCTCATAAGATCTCTTAATCTCACGGAATACATCCGACCACGCATGTGTTCCCCATCTCGGCAGATTCTGTGAAAATTCCATATCCCTTACCGGAATGGCAGCCTCTACAAAGGTCATATATACACCCTGCTCGCACTCTGTATGCCCCATAAAGATAAACACTCTCCGCTCCTCATAAGTTTCTTCATGCACCCTGGCATACGCCGCATTTTCTATGTAAATCCGATCCCCCTCTGCCGGTGTTCCGATCTGTCTGATATTTTTCAGGTCACGTCCCGGCCCTTCTGCAATATCTATCATATCCTGCCTCCTTATCCGTTTTTCCAGAATATAGTATCACCACCATCCGGTAGAATTTTGGAAAAACCTGACAGGCATGAAAAAAATCGTACGACACTACCGGACATATTTCCAGACTTCAGGCAAAAAAAGACTGCCATATCCTTCGATACGACAGTCTCCTTTGTACTTGCTGTATTATTTTGCAAAAGCTTTTACTTTTTTGTAAATTCCTTCTGCGTCCAGTTCGTATTTGTGAATCAGTCAACCGCCGGTCCGGATTCTCCAAACCGGTCATTCACGCCGATACGCATCATCTTTGTCGGTGCCTTTTCACACAATACTTCCGCTACCGCGCTTCCAAGTCCACCGATTACGGAATGTTCCTCAACGGTTACGACTTTCTTCGTCTTTGTTGCAGATGCAACAACCAGTTCCTCGTCAATCGGCTTGATGGTATGGATATTGATTACTTCTGCAGAAATTCCATCTTTCTCCAGCATCTTTGCAGCTTCTAAGGACTCTGACACTTCCAGTCCTGTCGCAAAAATGGTTACATCCGTACCTTCTTTTAATACGATTCCTTTTCCGATCTCAAACTTGTAATCCTCTCTGTCATTGATCACCGGCACTGCCAGACGTCCAAACCGAAGATACACCGGTCCCACATGATCATATGCTGCATGTACTGCTGCACGTGCTTCCACATCATCCGACGGTTGATCACTACCATACCAGGGATCTCACGCATCAGAGCCAGATCCTCCAGGCACTGATGGGTAGCACCGTCTTCTCCGACCGAAATTCCTGCATGGGTAGCTCCGATCTTTACATTCAGATGCGGATATCCGATGGAGTTGCGAACCTGTCATAGTTACGTCCGGCTGCAAACATTGCAAAAGAACTGATAAACGGAACTTTCCCACAGGTAGATAATCCTGCAGCAATACCTGTCATGTTGCACTCTGCGATACCGCAGTCCCAATGGCGCTCCGGAAATTCTTTCTGGAAAATACAGGTTTTGGTAGCACCTGCCAGATCTGCGTCGAGCACGATGAGATTCTCATGCTCTTTTCCAAGTTCTACCAATGCGTTTCCATAGCTGTCTCTGGTTGCAATTTTCTTTACTCTGACATAATGCTTCACCTGCTTTCTCAAGATCTTTCATAGCGATTTCGTACTGCTCGTCATTCGGAGCTTTTCCATGCCATCCGGCTTCATTCTCCATAAAGGAAACTCCCTTTCCCTTAATGGTCTTTGCAATAATGGCAGTCGGCTGACCTTTGGTCTTCTTCGCTTCCTCAAATGCTGCACGGATCTGGTCGAAATCATTTCCGTCAATCACGATCGTGTGGAAATTAAATGCCTCAAACTTCTTATCAATCGGATACGGAGAACATACTTTGTCAATCTCCCCATCAATCTGCAGATTATTATTGTCTACAATCACTACCAGATTGTCCAGCTTCCGGTGTCCTGCCCACATAGCAGCCTCCCAGATCTGTCCCTCCTGAATCTCACCATCTCCGGTCAGGGTGTATACACGATAGTCCTTGTGATCAAATTTTCCGGCTGCTGCCATACCTACTGCTGCAGAAACTCCCTGCCCCAAAGATCCACTGGACATATCAACGCCAGGAATATGCTTCATATCCGGATGCCCCTGCAGATAGGAACCTGTGTGACGCAGAGTTACCAGATCTTCTTTTGGGAAAAATCCACGCTCCGCAAGTGTGGAATAATAAGCCGGTGCCACATGTCCTTTGGATAATACAAACCGGTCCCTTCCCTCCATCTTCGGATTCTTTGGATCAATGTTCATTTCTTCGAAATACAGATACGTAAAAATATCTGCAGAAGACAAAGATCCACCCGGATGGCCGGATTTTGCGCTATGCACTGCAGTTACAATGCTCTTGCGGATTTCATTCGCAAGTTTTTCCAATTCTAAATTATTCATTATTTATTCTTTCCTCCTCTTAAAATGGTGGTGTATTATAATTCCGTTCTTCCCTGCAATGCCCGCAGGAGAGTCACTTCGTCAATATATTCCAGATCTCCGCCAACCGGTACTCCACTGGCAATCCGTGTCACTTTAATCCCGGTCGGCTTGATCAGTTTACTGATATACATGGCTGTCGTCTCGCCTTCTAAGCTGGAATTTGTAGCAATAATCACTTCATCCACATCCTGCTCCAGACGAACCATGAGTTCTTTTAAGCGGATATCGTTCGGTCCGATTCCAAGCATCGGGGAAATAGCACCGTGCAGCACATGATAGACTCCATTGTATTTTCCGGTCTTTTCATATGCAACCAGATCACGGGTATTCTCCACTACCATAATCGTCTTGTGATCTCTGGAAGTATCACTGCAGATCGGACAGATTTCCTGATCTGTCAGGTTAAAACAGCACTTACAGTATTTTACGTTTTTCTTTGCCGAAACAATCGCCGAGGCCAGTGCATCCACGTGGTCCTGCGGCATATTTAAAATATGAAATGCCAGCCGCTGCGCAGATTTGGCTCCGATTCCGGGAAGTGCAGACAATTCCTCAATCAATTTCGCAATCTCATGACTGTAATAATCCATATTTAGAACGGAAGTCCTCCGCCCAATGCACCGGTAATCTGTGACATGGACTGCTGGGAAGCTTCATCGATTTTACGCATTGCCTCGTTGGTTGCTGCCATGATGAGATCCTCAAGCATCTCAATATCATCCGGATCTACGACTTCCTCTGCAAGTTTTACCTTTGTCACCTCATGCTTGCCGGAAACGGTCACTTCTACCGCTCCACCGCCTGCTGTGGCTGTCACTTCCTGCTCCTCTAAGTTCTTCTGCGCTTCTTCCATCTGCTTTTGCATCTTCTGCGCCTGCTTCATAATATTTGCCATATTTCCCGGCATACCGCCAGGGAATCCACCTCTTTTTGCCATGTGGGGTCCTCCTGCTATTTCATTTTCTCTGATGATTCAGAGTTGTCTTGTATTATCATACCATTAGAAGTTTTCTTCCTCAATATCAAAATTGATTAATTGCCGCAAATCCGGTACCGTATTGGCTGCACTGCGCCCTCTTCATTTAAGCGGAGCTGCACTTCCACCTGCTTTGCACACCGCTGCGCAATCATTTCTTTCAAATGATCAATACACCCTGCCTTATTGTCGCTTAGATAGGAAAAAGCGTTGGCATCGTCAAACACCAGGAGCAGTTCTCCCGCCGGTCCGAGCGTCGGCACTGCCTGATTTAAATACTGTCTGGTGATGCCTCCCATCTCTGAAATGACCGACCGCCAGTTGTTCATCACCTGTTTAATGTCCTCCGGAATGGCTTTGGGAAGCTGTGTTTTCTCCGGTGCCTGTGCCGCCGGAGCCTGCGTGCCACCTGTTACCGGAACTGCTGCACTCTGTGGTGCCGCCGAAACAAATGCCCCACTTTCTAATTTCTGCTCCATATCATCCATACGCTCATTGAGTGCCGACAGATCTTTTTCCATCTGCGGACGGCAAAGCTTGATAATTGCAATCTCCAGCAGGATGCGCTTTTGTGCCGCATACCGGATCTGGCTGGACAGCTCTGAGAAAATCCGGATATACCGGATCAGTGTTTCCGGCTCCACCATCTGTGCCTCTTCTTTCAGGGCTGCCAGATGATCTGCCGACATATCCAGCACTTCCTCCATGTCATCCGCACTCTGGATGAGCAAAAGATTTCTCATGTACCAGGTAAAATCGTTCACCATCTGTCCCAGTTCCCGTCCCTGATCCACCAAATGATCCACCGTCCGGATGGCACCGGTCACATCTTTTGCCAGCACCTGGCGCAACAGTGCGGAAAACACTTCCGTATCCACTGCACCGAGCACTTCCAGCACATTTTCATAGGTGAGTTTTTCCCCCAGATGAAAAGCAATACACTGGTCGAGCAGACTCAGCGCATCACGCATCGAACCGTCCCCGGCTTTTGCCACATAACGCAGGGCACGCTCCTCGACATCCACCTGCTCCGTGCGCATCAGCTCCGCCAGACGGTCAGTAATCGTATCTATGGAAATCCGGTGAAAATCGTATCGCTGACAGCGGGATAAAATCGTAATCGGGATCTTGTGTGCTTCCGTGGTCGCAAGGATAAAAATTACATATGCCGGTGGTTCTTCCAAAGTCTTAAGCAGTGCATTGAACGCACCTGCCGAGAGCATATGCACCTCATCAATAATGTAAACCTTGTATTTTCCCTCTGTCGGGCGGTAAGATACTTCTTCCCGGATCTGCCGGATATTGTCCACGCCGTTGTTCGATGCCGCATCAATCTCTATGACATTCATAGAAGTCCCGGCGGCAATGCCCTGACATGCAGGGCATTTTCCACAGGGACTTCCGTCTACCGGGTGTTCACAATTTACTGCTTTTGCAAAAATCTTTGCAACTGTCGTCTTTCCGGTACCCCGGGTACCGCAAAACAAATAAGCATGTCCTATGCGATCGGCTTTGATCTGGTTCTTTAATGTTGTAACAATGTGTTCCTGTCCTTTGACATCTTCGAATTCCTGCGGACGGAACTTACGGTATAAAGCCGTGTAAGACATTTTTCTTCTCCTTTTTGCCGGATATCAGGAAATTTAATCTCCAAAACTGATACCGATCCGTTTTGCCTCCTGAATCATCTGACTGTCCGGATCAACCGTCTTTAACTTGCCTGCCACCTCTCCAAGCGGCACACATTTGGTCTTGTTGTTGATCATGGCGATCATGCAGCCAAATTTTCCATCCATAATTGCTTGGGCAGCGGCAGATCCAAGACGGGTACATAATACTCTGTCGTATGGACACGGACTGCCGCCACGCTGTGTGTGGCCCGGAACCGCAACGCGGACTTCCACACCGCATTTCTCCTGAATCTGATCTGCAATCTCATAAGAAACCGATGGGTACCTGCGGGATGCAACTTTTGCCTTGTACTGCTTCTTGGTAAGCTGTGCATCGTCTTTGGAGATTGCACCTTCTGCAACTGCAAGAATCGTAAATCCTTTTCCGTCTTTTGTACGCTTATGAATCGCATCCACGACCTTATCAATATCATACGGAATCTCCGGGAGCAGAATAATGTCGGCACCGCCTGCCACTCCTGCATACAGGGTAAGCCATCCTACTTTGTGTCCCATCACCTCTACAATAAATACACGGTTGTGGGAAGCAGCCGTTGTATGGATGCAATCGATAGTCTCTGTCGCTATATTAATTGCACTCTGAAAACCGAATGTCACATCTGTTCCGTAAATATCATTGTCAATGGTCTTTGGAAGATGAATAATATTGAGTCCTTCCTCGCGAAGCAGATTGGCTGTCTTCTGTGTACCGTTACCACCTAAGATAACCAGACAGTCGAGTCCGAGCTTACGGTATGTGGACTTCATGGCCTCTACCTTGTCCAGACCGTTTTCATCCGGCACACGCATCTGTTTGAATGGCTGGCGGGAAGATCCGAGAATCGTTCCACCTCTGGTAAGGATTCCGGAAAAATCCGAGGCTGTAAGAATTCTGTACTGTTCATAGATCAGCCCTTTGTACCCATTTTCAAATCCATAAATCTCCAGTTCGTCTACATTCGTAGTAAGTCCTTTTACAACACCACGCATGGCTGCATTTAAAGCCTGGCAGTCTCCGCCGCTGGTAAGCATTCCGATCTTCATCATGCACGTTTCCTCCTGCATATTCTCTTATTGTGTACCAAATGTTTTCACATACACATTTGTATTATAGTATAATTTTTGTCCGTTCACAAGATAAGCGACTTGAAAAATGTATGTAAATTCTGTATACTATGTAAGGAGCACATCGCATGAGAGTTCCGCTCCGCGGAAGCGATGTACGTAGGAGATATAGCTTACGCTATACCTCAAGGAGCACATCGCATAAAAGTTCCGCTCCGCGGAAGCGATGTACGTAGGAAATTCATCGGAGATGAATTTCAAGGGAGAGTTGTCCGAGAGGTCGAAGGTGCCGCACTCGAAATGCGGTTTGCGTCGAATAGACGCAACGTGGGTTCGAATCCCATGCTCTCCGTTTCATAAAAACAGCGCCCTGCCAAATCGACAAAGGCGCTGTTTTTGTATCGACTTATCTTTCATGCCGACCACGATTATTATTTCCGCGGCGATCGGTCATATCGCGCTTTTCACGGGAATCACGGTTCCGACGGCCCGTGCGTCATATGCCCGGTTCCCTTCCGCACGGTTTCCATGCTCTGCGTCACTGTTTCGGCCGGACGCTGTCCGTTCTTTTTTGCGGCCGATATATACGTTCCATTTCATATAGGCTTCCTGCGCATTGCGGGATTTGTAGATTACGTTGCGTTCCTCCCCTACAATATCCGTAATGCTGTACCAGCCTTTGTCATACTGGAATTCCGCTGTCTTTCCTTCAAGTTCTTTATTTCCAAGTACAAATTTATGTATTGCCTGCTGTGGCTGCTGCTGTGCCATCCTATCCCTCCTTTTTTCCTAATACATACTCCACGGCCTGTCTCAGTTTTTCATCTTTTTTCATTTCTTCCGTTCCCTGAAGTGCCTCCGCCTCTTCCCTGGTAAACAACTCCCGCAGTTTTACCTGATGGTTTTCTACCGGAATATAAGATACTCTGGATTTGTCGAATACCGGGCGCAGCACATAGTACGGAATTTTGCGCTCCCTGCGTGATGCGGAAAGCGAAACAATATTTTCTACCTGACAGACTCCCTGTGTTTCACTGTATATGATCTGTTTTTTTTCAAACATTCTGTCACCTCTGAAAAAGATAAAATTATCATATCACAAGAAAAAAGTTTTGACAAATGCCCCAAAACATTTTACGCTTGTCCCATGGAGGAAATTGTATATGTGGATTCTATTTGCATTTGGGTCAGCTCTGTTCGCCGGACTGACTTCCATACTGGCGAAATGCGGTATCAAAAATACCGATTCCAATACAGCTACGGCGATCCGTACCATTATTGTACTTATTTTTTCATGGATCATGGTATTTCTGGTCGGGGCACAACACGGCATCGGAAGTGTTTCTGCCAAAACCTGGACATTTCTGATCCTGTCCGGACTTGCCACCGGTGCTTCCTGGCTGTGCTACTTCCGTGCACTGCAGATCGGAGATGTGGATAAGGTGGTCCCGGTCGATAAATCAAGTGCCATCCTCTCCATTCTTCTCGCTTTTCTCTTCCTGCATGAGAGCATCAGCCCACTGAAACTTCTGTGCGTGGTGCTGATCGGCGCGGGAACCTTCCTGATGATCACGAAAAAGGAAACCTCTTCTGAGAATTCCGGGAAAAAAGGCTGGAGCTGGTTCTTCTACGCGCTTGGCTCTGCCGTCTTTGCCAGCCTGACTTCTATTCTGGGAAAAGTCGGCATTGAAAACATTGATTCCAATCTGGGAACAGCCATCCGTACCATCGTTGTGCTGATCATGGCATGGATTGTCGTGTTTGTCACGAAAAAGCAGGACAGTGTGCGCACAATCGATCACAGGGAACTTGGCTTTATCTGCCTGTCCGGACTTGCCACCGGTGCTTCCTGGCTGTGCTA
>ERZ860009.996-NODE-996-length-10032-cov-1.953794_pt1 | contig 10032 bp, 11 predicted proteins | sample MGYA00510114_ERZ860009 | MGnify/ENA primary metagenome ERZ860009 (study PRJEB30046, sample SAMN00715177) | human gut metagenome | study: EMG produced TPA metagenomics assembly of the A metagenome-wide association study of gut microbiota in type 2... | reverse complement strand
GAATGCACACTTTATAGGATGATAACCTGTATTTGCAGCTTAATAATCTATTGAGAGCGTTAGTTTTTCTATAGTTCACATGTGCAGGCTGTACAGCACACACATGTAAACCGTACAGCCCACACATACAGGATGTATAGCCCACATATGTGGGCTATAAACTTATCGCCATTACAGTTGGATTATTAAGCCACAATAATCGGATTTACATGGCTTCATTGCGACAAAAACAAGCTATCTTACACCTATATGGCCCTTATACTGCTATTTGTCAATGATAGACAACTTGTTTTTACTGGTAAAAGCATGATAGATACATTTTTTAGAAGCCACCTATCATATGTATTATACTGATAGTAAGATGACTATTAAAATGAATGATACTATGATAGATCTTTTTTTCACTTTGTAGTATTAGCTGAATGTTTTTCTGTGTTATTCAACCTCGTAGATTCTAGTGAATTACTCAACCATAATCCGAGCCAGTTACTCTTCCTGCAACAGTCTGATAACGTGGAAGAACTGAACAGAAAACGCCGGCAAAGAGAGAGCACACTCCTGAAATACAGGAAGCTTGGTGCGACTAAGAAGAAGAATGGTTCACCCAAAAGGCCAATCAAGAAAAAGAAGATCAAAAAAAGATAGGTATTTTCATATCTTTTAGTACCTTTGTAGCATAGCTTAGCTGATTCAAAATCAAAGAAAAAAACATGAATGAAAGTGAAGACACAGACAATCCATCGGTAAAAGCACTCATCGTTTTTAGAGAAAACGGGGATACGGACAATCTATTCGTACCCATCTTGTGCGATGCGATCAGGATGGCTGGTATTGACGTTCGATGTTCCACAAAAGATTTCTGGGAATCGGACACGACGTATGACATTATACATTTCCAATGGCCGGAAGAAGCAGTAGGCCGGACGTGCAACGATCCCGACATCATCCGGCTCCTGGAAGAACGAATTCGTTTTTTTCGTTCCGGAGGAGCGCGTTTCGTCTACACAAGGCATAACCTCCTCCCTCATAATGCAAATGAAATCATCAGACAGGCTTACGATATTATCGAATCGCAAAGTGACATTATCGTACACATGGGACGTTTCAGCCGGGACGAATTTCTCGCCAAGCATCCCGATAGCCACAATGCCATTATCCCACACCATATTTACCAGTATACGTACAAAGAAGATATCAGTGTAGAACGTGCGCGCCAGTATCTCAATCTGTCTCAAGAAGCATTCATTGTCACCGCCTTCGGTAAATTTCGCAACCGTGAAGAGATACGCATGGTGCTCGGGGCTTTCCGCACATGGGACGAGGAACGCAAGTTACTATTGGCTCCACGCCTCTACCCTTTTTCGAGACGTAACAACTACGGCAAGAATTTTCTCAAACGATGGATTTCAAGAGCCGGCTACTATCTGCTCATGCCGCTGCTCAACCGGATATATAAACTACAAGGAGGAGCCAGCGACGAGCTGATAGACGAGTGTGATTTGCCTTACTATATGGCAGCCTCAGACGTCATATTCATTCAGCGGAAAGATGTACTAAACTCTGCAAATATTCCTCTCGCTTTTCTCTTTCACAAAATAGCCATAGGGCCTAATGTTGGTAATATCGGTGAATTATTAAAAAGCACAGGCAACCCCACTTTCTCTCCAGACAATAAAACTGATATTGTACGGGCACTGAAAGAAGCCCGACAATTATCTGCTTTTGGAAAGGGAGAAACGAATTACACATACGCTTTGGAAAATATGCGTATAGACAAAGTGGGCAAGCAATATGCCAAACTCTACAAAGAGTTGACAAACAAGTTGTAACACTACCATTAGCAGCTTATCAGATTACAGAAAATATGGAAAATAACAAGATAAAAGTCAGCGTTGTCATTCCCGTTTACAACACCGAAAAATACGTTCGGGAAGCAATAGAAAGTATCATACACCAAAGTCTGAAAGAACTGGAAATAATCATTATCAATGATGGGTCGACAGATGGAAGTCCTGAAATTTTAAAAGAAATAAGTAACACAGACCATCGCATACAAGTTTATACACAAACCAATCAGGGACAATCAACAGCACGCAACTTTGGCATTAGCCATGCTCGCGGCAAATACATTTATTTCATGGACAGCGACGATCTTCTGGAAGAAGATGCCCTGGAAGCCTGTTACCTAAAATGCGAGGAAATGCAACTTGATTTTGTATTTTTCGACGCACAAAGCTTTTATGAAAATAATATTAAAAATGCCCCCTCTTTAAATTATAGACGCACCGGCAAATTGGAGGAAAAAGTTTATAATGGCAGTGAAGCTCTCAAATTGCAATTACAAAACAAAGAATACACACCTTCACCCTGCTTGAACCTAATCCGTAAAGGATTTTTAGAAAAATCTATTTGCAATTTTATCCCGGCATTGTGCATGAAGATCAATTATTCACCACCTTATTATACCTACAAGCCACAAGAACAGCCTGCATTAAGCGGACATTCTTTCAACGGCGTATGAGACAAAATTCAATTATGACTTGCCAATTCGCCTACCGAAACATTGAAGGATATCTTGTCGTAACACAGGAGATGCTCAAATTCAAAAAACAGACTGCAAAAAATGAAGAAAAGGAAATTATTGACCTATATTTATCGCAGATGCTCAATGCTGTCATGTGGCAAGCACATTCACTCCGATTACCGGAGCGAATCAAACTTGCGTGGTTGTGTATACACAAGTATAAGAAATACGTATCAGCAAGAACAATAGGGGCACTACTTTTCAAATCCCTACTCGTTAATCATTAAAACAAGAACAAACAGCAATGACAAACAATATCAAAAAACAACTCTTTTCAGGAGTATTCTACACTGCGCTAGCCAAATACAGCGGCGTCCTCATCTCTCTTGTTGTGGCAGGAAACTGGCCCGCCTGCTATCGCCGGATGACTTCGGAATCGTAGCCGTCGCCACTGTCATCATCGCCTTCTTCAACCTTCTTACCGACATGGGAGTGTCTCCCGCCATCATACAGCACAAATCGCTCACCAAAGATGATTTGTCGGACATTTTCTCATTCACTATATGGACGGGCATCGGAATCAGCGTCTTATTTTTCGCTTCTTCGTGGATCATTGCCGGTTATTACCAGAGCGATACCCTGCGAACTTTATGCCAACTGCTGTCCGTCAACCTCTTTTTTGCCTCTGCCACCATCGTACCGGGAGCACTATTTTACCGGAACAAAGAATTTAAATTCATAGCCATCCGCAGCTTCGTTATCCAGATTTCCGCAGGAGCCGCCGCCGTGACTGCCGCCCTTTGCGGAGCAGGATTGTACGCATTGATTATCAATCCTATTGCATCCAGCGTATTAATATTCGTTATCTCTTTTCAGCGATACCCCCAACGGCTGCGTTTCACCCTCGGACTAACGGTGCTTCGGAAAATATTTTCCTATTCCGCCTATCAATTCCTGTTCAACGTCATCAACTATTTCAGCCGGAATCTGGATAAACTACTGATTGGCAAATACATGAGTATGTCCGATTTGGGATATTACGAAAAATCATACCGTCTGATGATGCTACCTTTGCAAAATATCACACAGGTCATCACTCCGGTTATGCACCCCATCTTCAGTGATTTCCAGAATGATAAAGGAAAACTGTTAAGCTCTTACGAACGCATTGTCCGTTTTCTGGCCTTCATCGGCCTGCCGCTTAGCGTATTGCTTTTCTTCACGGCAGAAGAAGTGACAATCATTATTTTCGGTCATCAATGGATGCCGTCCGTACCCGTGTTCCGGATCCTGTCGCTCTCCGTAGGAATTCAGATCATACTTTCCTCGTCCGGTTCCATCTTTCAGGCGGCAGGCGATACACGGAGCTTATTTGTATGCGGAGTGTTCTCGTCTGTGCTCAACGTGACAGGCATACTGCTCGGAATCTTCTATTTCGGAACGCTGACAGCAGTGGCTAGTTGCATTGTGGTGACGTTCACCATCAACTTTATACAGTGTTACTGGCAAATGTACCGGATAACCTTCCGTCGAAGTGCGTGGCCATTCATTCGTCAGCTTATTTCTCCGTTCATCATTAGCATTTTGATAGCATTAGCCCTCATTCCCATGCAGTATGCACTGGAAGGGATGAATATTTTTGTGACAATTATAGCCAAAAGTATCGTTAGTTTTATTATCTTTGGCATTTATATACAAATGACGCATGAGTATGACATTATCGGCAAAGTGCGGTCGTTAAGAATAAAAAATCTATAGCTATGAATATACGAAACATTATCATAACGCTACGTTATAAAATAAGATATGGCAGCACTGTGGAATGGTACAATTTCTGGTACATCGTCTTGCGAAAAAAGGGAAAAATCATGCCGCAAGTAGCTTCCATTGACGAAACGATACGCAAAATTATCGACGACCGTTGTTCTGTCAGCCGATTTGGCGATGGCGAAGTGTTGCTCACCAGTCCGGAAAAGGAAATCCGCTTCCAGAAAGGTGATCCGCTACTAGCCAAGAGACTGACCGAAGTGCTACAAAGCCACGAGGAAGGACATATTGTCTGTATCTCCGACGCATTTCGCGATTTGTATCGCTACAATCGCAAAAGCCGCCGCTTTTGGAGAACTCATTTTTATCTGTACGGTTCGTGGTGGGACCGTCTGCTGGTAGCGGGACGAAAATATTATAATACATTCGTCACGCGTCCTTATATGGATTTTGCCCGCAAAGAAGATTCCGCCCGATGGTTTCGCGACATGAAAGGTATTTGGGAGAACCGGGACATCGTCTTCATCGAAGGAGAGAAAAGCCGGCTCGGAGTGGGCAATGATCTTTTCGACAATGCCCGGAGCATCCGACGTATTCTTTGCCCGCCCAAAGACGCATTCGAACGCATGGAAGACATCAAGCGTGAGGCCTGCAAAGTGGAAAAAGGAGCATTGTTTCTCATCGCCCTCGGTCCCACGGCCACAGTATTAGCATACGATTTGTTTAAAGCTGGTTATCAGGCCATTGATGTCGGTCATGTAGACGTTGAGTATGAATGGTGGCGAATGGGAGCCCATAAAAAAGGAAACTGGAACGAAAATATGTAAACGAAACCGCTATAGGCAGCGAAGTGGCTGATGCCGGAGAAGAATACCGGAAACAAATCATCGCCCAAATCGTTTGAAAAAGAAAAAACAGTTTGAGAAAAAGAAAACAGAATAAACAATCATTGAATACAGAAAAAAAACGAATGAAAGCCCTTTTCCTTATATTTCACGGCTTCAATGAGGCCAACGGAATCAGTAAGAAAATACGTTATCAGGTAAAAGCTCTCAAAGAATGTGGAGTGGATGTTCGCTTGTGTCACTACGACGTTACCCCTTATGGTGAACGGCGTTGGATGGTGAATGACGAAGTGATTGCTGATTTTGGCACAGGCTTTGCCGCAAAGGTATGGAGACGTGTCTATTACTCGCCTATTATTGACTATGCCCGCCGTGAAGGAATCGACTTTGTATACATGCGCTCTTTTCACAACGCCAGTCCTTTCACCCTTCGACTGGTGAAGTTATTGAAACGTACAGGCGCAAAAGTAGTGATGGAAATACCCACATATCCTTACGATCAGGAGTATATCACCCGTTCTTCAAAATTTCACCTTGCCATCGACCGTTGTTTCCGCAAGAAACTCGCAAAAAGTCTGGATAATATCATCACCTTCTCCAATGCGAAAAATATCTTTGGCGGACACACCATACGCATCTCAAATGGTATTGATTTTGAAGAGATTCCAATGAGGAAACATCAAAATGACACCACAAAAGAGCTACACCTGATCGGAGTGGCGGAAGTGCACTACTGGCACGGGTTCGACCGTCTCGTACGAGGATTGGCGGACTATTACCGTAACAATCCGGAATATAAAGTCTACTTTCATATTGTAGGTCCACTATCCGGCGAACGGGAACGGGCAGAGATTCTACCTGTCATCCGTGATAATCATCTGGAACCTTATGTTCTTCTGCACGGCCCTTTACACGGCGACGAACTGGATGCCATGTTCGAAAAAGCCGACTTCGCCATCGGTAGTCTGGGACGACATCGTAGCGGAATTACCTCCATTAAAACACTTAAGAATCGAGAATATGCCGCACGAGGGTTTGCCTTCACTTACTCGGAAACAGATGAGGACTTCGATTCTACTCCCTATGTATGGAAAGTACAGCCCGATGAATCTCCGATTGATATTCAAGAATTGATTAAGTTCCGGAATACCTTAAAAATGACACCTGCAGAGATACGCGAATCAGTCCGCCCTCTGTCATGGAAAACTCAAATGCAGAAAGTCATTGACGAGGCAGGAGTCTCCATCTAAATTTTGTATAGGCGTCCCGATTACGAAATATATACCATTATAGCAAAAAAACAAACTAAAAAAACGCTCAATCATGAAAATTGCATATTACTTGCCTTCACTTTATGCACCCGGTGGCTTAGAACGGATCGTCACATTCAAAGCAAACTATCTGGCCGAACATTGTGAAGGTTATGAAGTGTATATCATCACGTCGGAACAACGGGACAGACAAATTCATTTTGCTCTTTCGCCCAAAGTGAAGCATATAGACCTCGGCATATCATTTGATTGGCCGTTCAACCAATCGCCGATCAGCAAATTACTGAAGTACCCCTTCCGTTTTTATAAATTCCGCAAACGTTTCACACGTCTGCTGATGGATATACGGCCGGACATCACACTCTCAACCATACGACGGGAAATGAAGTTTATCCACTCCATCGCCGACGGGAGTAAAAAGGTCGGCGAATTCCATGTAACGCGCCACTCCTACGGTACAAGTAAAGGAGGGTACTTCGGGGGTATCCTACAAAAGAAATGGGAAAAAGAGTTGCTGAAAAATTTAAAGCAATTGGATAAGTTTGTCGTCCTCACGCATGAAGAGACTGCTTTTTGGCCCGAACTAAATAATATCTGTGTAATCCCCAACCCTATCATTACACAAACAGAGCGTTTCTCAACATGCAGCGCACATCAAGTCATTGCTGCAGGAAGATACGTTCCACAAAAAGGATTCGATTTATTGATAGAAGCTTGGAGCATCATCTCTAAAAAATATCCGACATGGACATTGCGCATTTATGGAGATGGAGTGTTAAGAGACTCTTTCCAACAAAGAATTGACGAACTGGCGATGACGGATTCATGCATACTGGAACACACTGTGTCTAATATCGTAGATAAATATTGCGAAAGTTCGATTTTTGTTCTTTCATCCCGCTTTGAGGGATTCGGAATGGTTATTACCGAAGCAATGGCGTGTGGTGTACCACCTGTTTCTTTCGACTGTCCTTGCGGACCGAAAGACATTATCGATGACGGAAAAGACGGTCTGCTGGTTGAAAATGAAAACATAGAAAAATTGGCGGAGAAAATCGCCTATCTGATAGAGAATGAGAACATCCGAATGGATATGGGGCGGCAGGCTCGTATAAACGCCCAACGCTTTCAAATGGAAAATATTGTAAAACAGTGGAAACGATTGTTTGAGGAACTGTCCGCTAATAGTCAACAGTCGCAAAAATCATAAATCAAAAGCTCATGAAATGGTATTCTAAGTATTTACAGGTATATGAGAAACCTTTTGCGGAAGCTCCGCAAACCGTTATTGAGGAAGTACGCCGCAATCTGGCCGGATTGCAGAGTAACGAACCGCTTGTCACTGTATCACTCATCGGCTACAATGAGGAGAAACATCTGCTTGCCTGCCTTTGGTCATTGAGCGAGATGAAATGCAAATATCCCGTAGAAATCATTGGGGTAGACAACCAATCAAAAGACCGCACAGCAGAGATTTACGAAGCCTGCGGAGTGACTTATTTTACAGAAACACAACATAGTTGCGGCTTCGCACGCCTCTGCGGACTGAATCAGGCTCGTGGAAAATATCATATCAACATTGATTCTGACACGATGTACCCACCAAAGTATGTGGAAACAATGGTAGACGCACTCGAAAAGCGGGTATAGTGGCGGCCAGTTCGCTTTGGAGTTATATTCCTGACAAAGATCATTCGTGGCTGGGACTGAAAATTTATGAGTCTACACGCGATTTGCATTTATGGTTACAGTCTTTCAAACGTCCCGAATTGAGCGTGCGCGGACTGGTATTTGCTTACCGGACGGAGTATGCACGGAAAACAGGAATCCGCACGGATATTATCCGTGGTGAAGACGGGTATCTGGCTCTGCAACTCAAACAATTCGGGAAAATCGCATTTGTACGGAAAAGACGTGCGCGTGCCGTAACCGGATATGCACGGTGGGAGCTGATGGAAGTTTGTTTAATAGTTTTAAGGTACGTGTCATCAGCAGGATGAAAGAAATAGGAGGACTTTTCACAAAGAAAAAGGAATATAAGGATGAGGAGAGTAATCTCGTAAAAAAGAAATAAAAATATGCGAATCACAAGAACCATTAATAGTATTATAGTTTTATTCTTGTACATCACAACCATCAGTTGTATAAAGAATAAAAACCTTTATGATGATAGTCTTGCGGAAAAAAAAGTGATTAGTAACCCGGAATTTCTTTATCCATATATAAATGAACCAATCAGCCATACAGCAGAAATCACGATTCATATAAAAGAGGGAGTACGGCAGCTCACTCTGTCGGATGCTGTAATCCCACCACTAAAATATAATAAATCATGGTTATTTATGCTCACCCAGGATGACTGTAGGCATGCAGCCTTTTGCTACACTTGGGCAGCTATTAATGGAAAACCATTGTCAAAAAAATCATTCTACGATCTACCGCATCTACAAACAAACGACCTACCCTCCGATTGCTATTATCTTGGAAAAACTCTGGGAAGTACAGATGGAGCAGAAAATGAAGTACGGTTCTCATTCGCAACAACTCTTGCGCCTGAAGAAAAATGGATGGACAATGTCACAACCATAAATAAAAAAGACAATGGCTTTCATGAACAAAACGGACTAGTATGGGGAAACGTCAAAGAAATGCTAAACTTTGGTATAGGCATTGCCTTCCACGACGTAATGGCAACGGATATAAATAATCCAAACGATATCCTGGCACATTATGAAATAGCACAGAATATCATTCTTAATCGCCTGGGACGAGGATGTAAAATGCTAGCAGAGCCAAACGGAAATAAAAATTATGTGGAAGCAGCTCACAACTACCCTGTTATCAAAACGTTTACACTGCAAACTGGAGGCGAAAGAATACACCCGTTTGAGGAAATGTTAAATTTAGAAAATAAGTTAATTGAGAGAATATTTTTCAATAACCATGATGAGATAAAAGAAAAAATTGTAAACGAATTGTCGTACCCTTGCGAGCAGCGTGAGATAATATATGCCGGTGTACATGGAACAGATACTAGTTGGGCGGAATTTCTGTTATGGCTCAACGATACCTACGGACAAGATGGGGATGATTCTATGTGGATGCCCAATCAAGAGGAATATTATGAATATAATTACTATCAGGTACATGGTACAACGGAAGTGAACTATGAGAATGAGCACACTATCAAACTGACAGTTCATTTACCCGGGCAAGAGTATTTCTATTATCCCTCTGTAACAGTCAATCTATCCGGTATCAAGAAAGAAGATATCAAACAAATATCATCCAATGATGAAGTTACTGGTTTATCCTTTGCAAACTATGAAAACGGTATCATGTTAAATATAGACTGCCGGAAATACCTGGCAGAACACGCCGAGAATTTCGTGAAACGGTATGAAACGAATCCGACAAGTGTTTCTGCCAAAGCGGATGCACTCTATTTTGTAAATATGCTAAAAGACTCGGATAAAAAGACGGAGTTGAAGAAACGAGTTGAATAAATTCAAATACGAGGCTAAAAAGAGATGAATGTAAATTATACAAGAAAAATAAACATATACAGCTATGAACGAAACCATTACCCTCTGCCTTGAAATTATTTTCTGGCTTGCCCTATTCA
>ERZ860009.994-NODE-994-length-10048-cov-1.698889_pt1 | contig 10048 bp, 9 predicted proteins | sample MGYA00510114_ERZ860009 | MGnify/ENA primary metagenome ERZ860009 (study PRJEB30046, sample SAMN00715177) | human gut metagenome | study: EMG produced TPA metagenomics assembly of the A metagenome-wide association study of gut microbiota in type 2... | reverse complement strand
CCGAGGCTATCGAGCCGTCTGCGTTGTAGGGGCTCCAGTAGGGGAGCATGAAGCGCGAGCCGGCTATCGGCGTGTAAATCGCCATTTCCCCCTCTTCCGCCTGCTGCACCTCTTCGTAGGCGGACATGGTGCTTGTGCCTATTTTCAGCCAGTTGCTGGCTTTCACTTCGGCATTGGCGCGCATGTTGTAGCGCTGGAAGGAAGAGTTCTGGGCGATACCGTCCTGGTCGTAGAACCCGCCCGATACGTAGTAGTTGAGGCGGTCGGTGGCGCGGTTCACGGAGATTTCGTAGTTCTGCAACGGCGCGCGGTCGTTGAATATCTCTTTCAGCCAGTTGACGTTGGTGCGTGAGAGCAGGTCGTAGTCCTGCCCGGTGTCCAGGCCTATTTCTTTCTCAAACTGTATGCGTTCGGGGGTGTTCATCATGGTCCATTTGCCGTCGGATGCCAGTTGCGAGAATCCGTATTGCGCGCGCAGCGTTACTTTCGCCTTGTCCATGGAGAGCCCGCGCTTGGTGGTGATTACCACTACGCCGTTGGCAGCGCGTGCCCCGTAGATAGAGGTGGACGAGGCGTCCTTGAGCACGGAAATGGATTCGATGTCGCCCGGGCTGATGGTGTTGAAGTCCGAACTTGCAATGGGCACGCGTCGAGGATAAACAGCGGCGATGTGCCTGAGTTGTTGAGTTTGTGCCGCGTATCTGGAACACGGCGGCTTTGCTGGGTTCTCCCGAATTGGAGATGACCGACAATCCCGGTGTCTGTCCCTGCAACGCCTGGTCGAAGCCGGCTGCCGGCACATTTTCCATCTTTTCCGCTTTTACGGTGGATACGGAGCCGGCTATAGTTCCTTTCTTGCGCACGCCGTATGCCACTACTACCACTTCGTCCACCATTTCGGTGTTCGGTTGCATAATCACATTGTAGCGGGTTGCCGCTGTAAACAGCTTTTCTACCGTCTTCATGCCTACGTACGAAAACTGCAAGGTGGCGGGAGACTTGCTTACCGTAATACTGTAATTTCCGTCGATATCGGTAATTACACCGTTTGTTGTGCCTTTTTCAACTACAGATACTCCGATTACCGGCAGGTTGTCTTCCGCCGATAGGATTTGTCCTGTAATCCGGAATCCGCCCTGTGCCAATAGGTACGGGATTCCGAACAGAGTTAAAAGCACAAACAAGAGAATTGATTTTCTCATCTTTGTTCTTCTAATGATTTGATTAATACTTAATGTTTCTGTTTTTTAGTCTGGAGCGGAAAGAGACATTTTTAAAGTGTATATTGCCGTCCTTTTATTTTTTTTACAGTTTTGTTTGCTTACGTTTTTCTATAATATCAGTCCAATTAAAGGATAACATCGGGGTTGCTTGTTGTTTGTCTGCTTTTAAGGATGCTGTAATAATGTTAATTTTATATTTACAAAAAGCCCTTTGTTTAAAACTTTCTTTGGATATATTTGCAACAAATATAGAAAAAGTTCCGAAAAAAATTATATATTCTATCTTGTTTTTATAAATAATTTATAATTTTGCAAAAAGATAACAGTGTGGTAACTCTCTCTTTTTCCTCTTTGTTTTTCCCATATTATCTCCCTGTTTTCTACTTATAGTATTTATCTTTATTTATTAACTAATTAATTAATAATGTATGAAAAACATTTTTAAGACAATGCTTCCCATACTGGCAATGGCTGCTTGCGTATGGACAAGTTGCTCGGACGACAAAGACAAAAACGATCCGACACCGGAAAAGCCGGCTTTACCTACTATCACGGTGAGCGAACCTGCTCTTAGCGCCGACAATACCAAAGCCGTAGTAACCGTTACCCCTTCCGATGATACGGAAAAATGGTACTGGAAGTGCGAACCGAAAGGCGAATCTGCTGCCGCATATACGGCTGTAACCGGCAAGGAAGAGACTAAACTGGAAATCCCCATCGATATAGATAAGGATTATGTTCTGACTGTCTATGCCGAGAATGAGAGCGGCAAGAGCCAGGAAGCTGTCAAGGAGTTCATATTCAAGTATGAGGACCTGATGGACGAATTGGTGGAATTTGAAATCAAGAACCTTTCCGCTTTCTCTATGGATGTGGAGGTGAAGAAAGGGGCTAAGTGCGCCAAGTATGTGATTGGGGCGATTATAAAGGGATATATGGGTGAAGACCTTGAAACCGGACAGCCTAAGTATGAAGAAATCTATAAGGAAGCGACTTTCATCGAAGATGCTGAACTTTCTTTGAATCCCAACAAGGATTATCCTATGCAGCCCTACAACTGGTCGGACGTAAGCGCTACGTTTAATGAACAGACATTGGTAAGAAGTGCTTTGCAGGATAAGGATATCAGTGAAAGCAAGGGTATTATTCTGACCGCATTGGAAACAGATGAAACCGAGGTGGTTGTTGCCATTTATGCGGTAGATGCAGAGGGTAAGGGAACGGTCTTTACAAAAGAAGTCACTGTGCCCGATGCAGAACTTAACGGACAAGTGGTGGCAAGCATAGAGATTCCTGCCGGTAAGATTGCTTTGAGAAGCTTTGAAGCTACCTTTACGGCAGATGCCAATTGTGCCAAAATGATTGTGGGACAGACGGATGCAGGTGCTATTGCTAAAAACAGCGGTAAAGATTTTACAGAGATGTCCGTAGCCGAAATCGAAGCCAGCATTCTTAAGTTGGGTGCAAGCGTTCCTGTTACATACACTCAACCGTTCTCAAAAGAGTTTGCCAGCAAGGATATGGTTCCTAATACCAAGTATTATGTATATGCCATACCTATCGACAAGCAAGGCAAGCTTGGTAAGATTGTTTATACCGGAGTTACAACGGGACGTCCTACTTTTGAGGGAGTAGGTAGTATTACAAGTGTCAGCTTCCCCGAACAGACATCTCCGGAGAAACTGCTTGTAGATATCAGTGTCAATGAAAATACGACAGCGGTTCGTGTATTCTGGGAAACATCTGTTCCTGCTAACCTTGATTGGATAATGGTGGATGAAGCTTCCAGCAATGTACAGTGGATTGAATATAAAGTAGAAGATTTGGGCAAACTTAAGACTGAGGAAAACAACGGTGGATTGTATATTTTAAGTCCGGGTTCTACTTATCACTTGAGAGCTGTAACGGTTGATAAAGATGGTAAGCTGAGTGAGATTGTTGACTTGGTGGATAAGGCTGGTGAAGGTAAGAATGGTATTCAGACTAAAGCGGCAGAAGTGGAAGCACCGAAAGAAGCTGACTTCTCAGGTAATGGAGCATTGACATTGACGGTTGTGTCCGCTGAAGGAACTGCTGCGACACTAAAAGTTGAAAAAGGTGCTAATACCAAGAAAGTTTATATGCTGAAAGGAACTGATATGGTACCTGCTAGTGTTGATGCTTATGTGAAGGAACAAAATTTTTTCAAAGATTTCACTCCGGATGCAACGCCTACTGGTTTAATAAGCTTATTCTTAGATGAAAATACATCAAATAAGGAAACTGATGAAAACTTTAATTGGGGTGTAGATGAATATCATTCTACATATGGTAATGATGCTCGTATTTTCATAACATTGGATAATGATGGTAAGTTTAATATAGCTGATTATTATATTCATGGTTATGGTACTATGAATGATAATATCAATAGTAGTAACTAACCAACCTTATTTTTAAACCAACTTCCTAAAACCAGTAAATAGTATTTTATAACTTCGGAGCGTAATGAGCAGGCGGAAATGCCGTTCATTACGCTCTTTTGGTTATAGTCTTTCTATAATTTATATCAGGCCTTAAGTACGGGGCGGGAGTTGCCTATCGGGGTATCGGGGTTTTCCCATCTTGGTATCGGGCGTCTCTCGCTTGGACTCTCATTGTCGATAACTTTATTCTCCAAAGGTAACCCCCAGCAAGTTCATTACAAAAGGGGCTATGTCCGTTTGATTCATAACTTCCACCTCTTTTTTATCGATTCCGCAGCCGTAGGCTACCAGAGTAGTGGGGTCGATACCCGATAAATAGCCATGCTTACCACCGGATGCCTGTATGATATCCGCTCCGGTACGTGCCGTTGCTACAGCTACGCCTTTTATCGGTTCCAGCGCCAGTGCCACTTTGGGGTCGCATCCTACTGCTGTCAGTTCCTCTTTCTCGACGATGCGGAACAAGGCGCGGGTAGAGGCTGGCAGCGAAGCCAGTTTTTTGCGGACTTTGTTTAAAGTGGCCCGGTCGTCCTTGTCTTTTAAATAGAGGAACATCATTGCACCCGCTCCGTGGAAGCATGCTTTCCACTCTCCTCCTGCTTTTTCGCTTAGCAACCCTTCTTGTACTAGCCAAACATTGGGGACAATGCTTTGGTTGTAGTTTACAAAACCATGGTCACCGCATACAATGACGGTTGTGCTGTCCAGCAACTTGTTGCGTTCCAGGTTTTCAAGAATCAGCCCTACTGCATGGTCGGCTCCTCCTACTGCTGCGCTTACCCTGTCCGACTTCAACCCTGTGGCATGTTGGGCATAGTCCGTAGTAATAAGGTGTATGGTCATCAGGTTGGGCTTATAGGTATTCATTATATAATTGGCCATTGCAGCAGTGCGGGCGTCCCGGTTCATGGAACCTGCACCGAAGTTTTCATGGTTCAGCTTGCCTGTGGCATTCTGTTCTAGCTCGTCCAGGAAGCCTGCCGGAGTGCAATAGGGTTTGATGTATTCCAGTTGGTTGTTTACCGGTTTTACCGACCAGAACTCCGGGATATTGTAACGAATGGCCTTTGCGCCTACCGATACGGGCCAGAAAAGGGAAGCTACCGTCAGTCCGTTGCGGCTTGCTGACTCCCAAATAGTGAGAGCTTTAATGGAATCGGCGTACCAATAGCTTGCAGGCCCCGGCTGGTTGTCCGTAAAAGGGGAGTTGTAATAGATATGGTGCTGTACGGGCTTAGATCCTGTAATGATTGTGGTGTGCGAGGGATAGGTAGCGGTCGGGGTAATTCCCTTGATGCGCTCTACGAACATGCCGTCTCGTTTCATCCTTTTCAGGTTGGGCGAAGGCATGGTGCTGTCCGTCACCATTTCGGCCCTCATACCATCGATGGTGATAAGGATAACGTGTTTGGAACGGTCGGCTGCCATGGCGGAGCCGATAAAATAACTGCACAGGAGCATGATTGCTGTTTTTTTGAGGTTCATTGTCTGCTTAATTAAAGAAAGGTGCCACATATTCTGTTGATTTATTTTGTACGATAACTCGGTTCATATTATACTTGATCACTACTGTTTTGTTGTCCTTATCCATCTGGAAAGCGTCCATATCCTGGTTCAGGGGGATGAAGGAGGGAATCTGAGCGGTAAGGTAGTCGGCGGCCGACGGGGTATTGGCGGCTTCTGTTTCGCATACTGGCAGCCGGATACCCAGATCGGCTGCACGCCGTCCTTCTGCCATGAAGATTTCCTGGCGCATCAGGTAGAGTACCTCCAGCAAGCCGTCTATGCTGGTGGGGGCATCTATCATCGCTTCCGTTACGGAAGTGCCCGATATGTAAGGAATGGAAATGAAGTTGGGCGCTTGGCGGTCGAGTACCAGCCCGCTCCTAAGTTCGTCTTGCGAAGAGGCTGCTACTTTATATTCCGAACTGTTGGGGTATTCTTTGTATCCTCCGTTGTAGCGTCCTTCCAACTGGTCGTTGATGCCGGTTTCTACCGGACGGCTCTTTACAAGTGCCAGCAATGTTTTCATCAGGTTTCTCGCACCGTTCATATCGTTGTCTGCCAAGGCAGCTTCGGCCAGTATCAGGTAGGGTTCCTCGGCTTTGGCTATACATATGGGGCGGGCTTCCGTCGAGCTACTTTTCTGGAAGTATTTCGGGTCGAGGAAGTCGAGCCGGGGCAGGGGCTGGAAGTTCGTTCCGTAAAGGTATTCTTGTATGGAGCTTATCACACCGTTGTTTCCGTCGTATTCTACCTGCTTTACGAAGTTTTTCGACAAGGCCAGCGCTTTGTTGGCATACTGTACGGCGTTGGCTTTATCGCCCAGCCGATAATAGGCACGGGCTATCAGGGTGTTGACGAATGCCTTTTCTTCGGTATCGCCCGTGTAGTTCAGTGCCTCTGTAAAAGTGGAGACGGCCAGGTTCAGGTTCTCTTTCCAACTTTTTACCTCTCCGCCGTTTTCTGTGGGGAGGGCTATGAAATACTCGCCTGCCAGCAGAAAGGAGAAACCTTTGATGTAGTAAAGGTTGAAACGCTGGGCATCTGTCGCGGCAGCATCGGCAGCGGCTACCACTTCCAGGCCTTGAATGGCTGTTTCGCGCAGGGTACCTACGTAGCGTTGCAGGTTGGTTACGTCTAAGTCCGTGTATAGGATTGTGGGAAAGTCGAATACTTTGCTACTCTCGCTGTAATTGTTGAAGTAATTGTCGGAAAGGATTTCCGTAAGCTCCACATAAGAGCCTATGATAGTGGCGAACGAGGCGTTGGCGCCGTTTACCCAGGTAAACATGGCGTTGGTGTTTGCAGGAACGTGTTTTCGTCTACGTTGGGGTTGATGATGTCGTCGGGCTGCAATAGTTCGCAGGATGCACTCGACAGGGCCAGGGAGGCAAGGAGTATGTATTTGGTTATCTTCATTTTATTGTTTCTTTTTAGTTGGACGATTAGGTTAGAAAGAAATGCGGATAGTCCCCACATATTGGCGCGGTGTGGAATAGGAAGAATAGTTCAGTCCGCCTACGGCTACTGCCCCCTGGGAGCGTGCCCCTGCCAGTGCAGCCTCGGGATCGACGGAGGAGGCCGTAAAGGCAAACGGATTGTAAACGTTGAAAGCCAGATTGACGTCCTTCAGGTATTTCTTGGGCTTGTAATGGTAAGAGACACCGATATTTCTGATTTTTATGAAGTCGGACTTCTCTACGAAGAAGTTAGTAAAGTTCAGCCAGTTAGCTCCCTGGTCCACACCTTCCAAGGCTTTATCGGGTATAGCGCTGTCTTTTAGTCCCTTCGAGAAGCGAAACTGGCGGCGAACGAATGTACGTATGCGCCGTATTGATAGTCTCCGCTAATCATCAGCGACAGGTTTTTGTAGCTGGCGTTGAGGGAGAAGTTACCATAGCCGGTGGGGAGTGTAGAACCCAGGTTTTGTAGAGGCAGTACTTCTTTGAGTGAGTTGTCGGGATTCAGTACAGCTTTGTATCCACGGATAAAACCTACCGGCTCTCCCTTGGCTACCACCGTCTGTACCGTTCTGGATGAGAATCCACCGATAGCAAAGGGAACCGCTGTACCTATGCTCAACACTTTGTTGTGATTAGTGTTGTAAGAAGCGTTCAGGCGCACGTTCCAATTTTTGGTGTCTACCAGTTGAAGGCCTACGCTGAGCTCGATACCTTTGTTTTCGATTTCTCCTACATTGGACAGATAGTTGGCCGACTGTCCAGATGAGGGGAGCGAGGGAATGCTGAACAAGGCGTCTTTGGTCAGGGCATAGTAGTAGGTGACCCCGAGGTTTAGCACACGATTGAATAGCACGGCGTTGAACCCGGCTTCGTAAGAATGTTTCTTTTCAGGAGCCAAGTCGGGATTACCGTATTTGCCGAAAGAGGCTGCCTGTTGGCCCAGGAAAGAATTGAAGGCTACCGTGCGCTGGTATTCGAAGGGTGGCGGATAGCTTCCTGCCACACCATAGTTGGCCAGTATGCGCAGGTTACTAATTATGTTGCTTTCTTTCAATCCTTGCATAAATGGTTCTTCGGAAAGGATGTAGGAGAAGCCTATCTTCGGATAGTACTGCCAGCCTACATTGTCGCCAAAGGCTGTGTTATAGTCCGAACGCAGGCCTAAGTCTATGTAGTAGCGGTCGAGGAAACCAATGTTTTCTTGGATAAAGTAACCGTAGTTGTACAGATAACTCAACCATTCATTGGAGGTCAGTGTACCTGCGCCGGCAACTATTTGTGCACCGTCGCGTACATTGCTGCCGTTGTACACCGATTGGTGATCATGGGTGCTGAAAAACTGGAATCCGGCTGTGGAGATTAAACTGAATATGTCCTTGTAACGGTATTTGTGTTGGCCGTTCAGGTCGATAGTCAACCCGAAGTATTTGCGGTCGAAGTTCGAGATACTTCCTGCGTTTGATGTACCTTCTGGCTTTTGTTGGGTATGGATAAGGTACTCGTTGGTAATGATGTTCTTATTGTTGTTCAGGCGGTAGTCTATACCCAGTACTCCTTTGAATATGAGGCTGTTTAACGGGGAGTAGCTTAAGGACTGCGAGGTCTGGAAGCGCTTTATGGATTCCCGGTTATTCTGCAGGGATTCTGCCTTGTTTACAAAAGCTTTCATCTGGGCAAAAGCATAATCATCGAGCGCATCCAGATCGGCGCCGTAATTTACCAGTTTGCCTTCGGCGTCCGTATATTTAAAGTTGGTAGCGGCAGCACCTTCCGTAAACCAGAGGCCGGTGTATCCTCCCTGGTTACCGTTGCGGCTTCTGGAGAAGTCTTGGATAACCATTCCGAACGAGTTTTGGTATTCAAAGAATTTGTTGAATTTCATTTTTGAGCCAAAGCGTAAGTCGTATTTGCGGTCTTCGTTGCCGTTTTCAATCAGTGTTCCTGTACTGTTGCTCATGCTTGCTCCGAAGCTGTATCCGTATTTCTCTGTTCCGCCGTCGAAGCCGATGCGGTATTTCTGCGTGAAGCCCGTTTGGTGCAGCAACTCTTTCGTCCGTTTGAAGTGGTAAAATTGAGAGGAGGCTACATCGGCTTCCAGTTGGGTTTCAGCAAAGAAGGTGGTTTTTTGGTCGCTGCCTTTTTTGGTGAAAATCTGGATAACACCATTGGCCGCATCCGAACCGTACAACGTGGTGGCTGCACCGCCTGTTACATATTCTATATGGTCGATATTTTCCATGGGAATATCGCCTATGGAGCCTGTTACGGCACTGTTTCCGTTCAGAGAGTTGTTCAGGGTGGCGCCTGTATTCATATTATCTACACGCACGCCGTCCACGTAAATAACCGGGGTGGAGTTGGAGTAGGCCGATGACAATCCTCGGGACTTGACAAGTGAGGTGGTTCCTGCCTGACCGCTGGCCATGGTTATCTGTACGTTGGGCAGTGCATTCTGTAGTATCTGGTCGACTCTGCCTTGTTTCATGCGTTCCAGCTCTTTGCTGTTTACGGTTGTTACGTTGGATGACAAGCGGCGCTTTTGGACTTCGGCGCCTTGGCCGGTTACTACTACTTCGTCCAGCTTGAAGTTGTCCTGGTCGAGCTCTATTTTCATGTCATCGGTGTGGTTTACCGCAATTAGTTGGGTTTCGTATCCAATATAGGATATTTTAAGTTTGGAACCTTGTTCGGCTGTTATTTGGAATGCACCGTCCATGTTGGTGATTGTACCTACTGCGGGATTGTCGTTCAGTACCAAGGTGACTCCTGCCAGTCGCTCTTGCGTTTTCTTGTCGAATATGATTCCTTTCATACGGACGGTGACGACTTTTTTGCCTGTCTTTTTTTCGGATGTAGGGGTGTCGTCTCCTTCGAGCTTGTTGTCGATTGGGACGGAGGCTTCTTTCAGGATTACTTCCTTACAATCTAAAGTAGCTCTTCGGGCAGCTCTTGCGGGAGTCATACCCAGAAAGGCGATTAAAACAATCAAAATACTTTGTTTCATTGTGAATGTTGAATAGTTAATGAATTTTTATTTATACGGCACAAAAGTAGATTGAGGATGTAAGCTTACGGTTACAGAAGGAATACATTTCTGTTACGCGAAAAATATTGCTCTTGGGAATATTAGAGCGGAGAATTAGTCGTATTTTGTAGCCGAAAATAAAAAAACTATGAATGTAAAAGTAAAAGGGTATGTATTGGGAGCGATAGCCGCTGCGACATACGGTATGAATCCGTTGTTTGCACTTTCTCTGTATAAGGCGGGTATGAATTCTGATTCTGTTCTGTTTTTCAGGTATTTGCTTGCAATTCCGTTGCTGGGAGTAATGTTGAAGATGAGGGGTGCGGTTTCAAGGTGAATCGCCGGGAAATTTGGTTGTTCGTTGTAATG
>ERZ860009.992-NODE-992-length-10071-cov-1.336462_pt1 | contig 10071 bp, 12 predicted proteins | sample MGYA00510114_ERZ860009 | MGnify/ENA primary metagenome ERZ860009 (study PRJEB30046, sample SAMN00715177) | human gut metagenome | study: EMG produced TPA metagenomics assembly of the A metagenome-wide association study of gut microbiota in type 2... | reverse complement strand
TACTCCGGAAGCTGTCCGATGGTATACACCGCATTATCTCCTGCCGTTGATGGCTCAATCGTAATATCGGAATTTGGCTCCAGCGGTGTGTTGATATTTGCCGGTTGGCCATTCATCGTCACTATGGCGGCCTCCCCAGCCTCTCCTCTTGCGATTCTTGCGCCTCCATTCACGGTGAAATTGATCGGCATTCCGCGTTTCGGAAACAGCTGGTCATTCGGAAATCCCGCCTGCATTGCCGCATCCACAATGGTAAGTCTGTTATATCATACAGTTTCAGGCGTTCTCCGTTGAAGCGGACCATAATAAAATTATTTTTCTGTTCATAATAATTCAGGCAGATTCCAATCGGTGTGACAAGCAGCGGATCTTTTTTGATATCTTCCTGCTCAAATGTCACTTCTTTAAGCACTTCTTCGCCTCTTAATGCCACACGCTCCGTCGGCAGATCCAGATGCCCGGCAAGTTTTTCCGTAAATCCGTGAATCTTTCCGCCACCACCGACAACAAAGCAGGCGCTTACGGTTTTATCCCCATTCAGTTCCTTGATCTTTGCAGCCACCTCGGAAGTAATCTTCTCCACCGTCGGGGCAACCAGCTCCCAGATCTCCTTGGATGGAATTGTATGGAAATACTCATAATATCCTCATATGTCACTTCATCCTCACTCGAAGATGCCAGTTTCATTTTCTCTGCAGTCTGAAAATCAACCAGATACTGCTGCACGATCAGCTCGGTCAGTTCATCCCCTGCATATGGAATCATACCATAAGCTATGATACTTCCCTCTCTTGTGATGGAAATATCTGATGTTCCCGCTCCGACATCGACCAGCGCAATATTTAACATCCGGAAATTTTCAGGGATTGCCACATTGATCGCCGCAATTGGCTCCAGTGTCATATTGGCAACCGTCATTTTAGCCTGACCGACTGCGGAATACAGCCCGTCCACAACATCTTCCGGCAAAAATGTTACGATAATGTCCTCACCGATTTTATTTGCTTTATGTCCTTCAATACTGATAAATACTTCTTCGTTTAAATAATATTTCACAACCGAATATCCAACACAGTAAAACTTATATTTTGTGTCATTCTGTTCCCGCAAAATATCCTGTGCCTGCTCTACACCCAGAAGATTTAATGTGTGGATATCTTCTCCTGTGACGACCGACTCCTCCGCATACTCATACTCCACATGCGTAGTGACGGTTTTTAACACACGGCCGGCGGCTGCAATACACACTTCCGAAAGCGGTGCATCCAGCTGCGCCTCCAGCTCTGCTTTTACAGCGGAAATCGTACGCGCCACTTTTCCAATATCATGAATCTGTCCATCCAGCATGGACCGTGTCTCATGCTGTCTGACATACTGTGCCTCTACAATAAAGGCTCCATCTTCTGTCCGGTGTCCGACCGTTCCCACCACATTGCGGGTTCCTATATCCAAACCAAATACGTTATTCATATGCTTCTCTCCTCAGCGCTTCCTCTGTCTTGTCAGTGTTTCTTCCAGTGTCCCGTTATTATCTATTACCACCCGGCAGTGTCTGCGGTATTCCTCCTCGCTCAGCTGGCTGGCAAAAATCCGGTCCACATGTGCATCGGAATACCCTCTTGATGCCTTCAGACGAGCCTCCGGTTTTCTTCTGTAGTATAAATATACCAGAGTTCATCACAGATTTCATCATAATGTTCCTCGATCAGAAGTGCAGCTTCCAAAACCAGCAGAAAAAGTTTTCCAGCCCGTTCCTCTGCCTCTTTCTGCTGCAGAACATATTCCCGGACCGCCGGATGTACAATGGCATTCAGTTCTTCTCTTTTCCGGTCATCGGAAAAGATGACAGCTGCAAGCTGCGCACGGTCAAACGATCCGTCCGGCTGGTAAATGTCTTCCCCGGCAAATTTTTCTTTTAACTTTTGAAAACATTCCGTCCCCGGCTGCATCAGATCATGTGCAATCTCATCTGCCAGCATAACCCTGATACCCGGCTTTGACGCAAGATGTGCGAGTATGGCAGATTTTCCTGCTCCCACCCCTCCTGTAATTCCAATAAACCGCATTCCATCACCTCCCGGGTTTGTTCCTTTTCGTATATTTTTCTTAATGAGCCTCATACCAGTCCTGTCCGCATGCCGTACCGACGGCAAGTTCCACTTTCAGATCGGCTGCTTTTTGCATTTCTTCTTCCAAAAGTGCAATGACCTTTTCCTTTTCTTCCTCCGCAGTCTCAATCAACAGTTCATCATGTACCTGCAAAATCAGACGCGAACGGAAATGTTCCCGGATCAGACGGTCATGTACCCGGATCATGGCAATTTTGATAATATCCGCCGCCGTTCCCTGAATCGGGGCATTCATGCGACACGCTCGCCAAACTGTCTTGTCATAAAATTACCCGATGACAGCTCCGGAATCGGACGGATGCGTCCAAACAAAGTTCTTGTATATCCCTTTTCCTTTGCCTGTGCTACGGTGTTGTCCAGAAATTCTTTGATCTTCGGATATGTTTCAAAATAGCTGTCGATAAATCCCTGCGCTTCTTTGGTTCCTATATTTAAATCCTGACTCAGTCCATAGGCACTGATGCCGTATACAATTCCAAAGTTTACAGCCTTGGCATTTCTTCTCTGTAAGTCTGTCACTTCATCAAATGGTACATGAAATACTTTGGATGCCGTACTTCGATGAATGTCCTGATTTTCGCGGAACGCCTCAATCAGCTGCTCATCACCGGACATATGTGCCAAAAGCCGCAATTCAATCTGTGAATAATCGGAATCGACAAACAAATCTCCCGGCATTGGATGAAATACTTTTCTTATCATCTTTCCAAGTTCCATCCGGATCGGGATATTCTGCAGATTCGGATCTGTACTGCTCAATCGCCCGGTTGCCGTGATCGTCTGATGGAACGTTGTATGGATTTTTCCGGTTGCATCAATAAAGTTTGACAGACCATCTGCATAGGTAGATTTAAGTTTGGAAAGTTTCCGGTATTCCAGAATATCTGCAACAATCGGATAATCTCCAGCAAGTTTTTCCAAGACTTCTGCAGAAGTCGAAAAACCGGTCTTTGTCTTTTTTCCATTCGGAAGCTGCATCTTTTCGAAAAGAATCACGCCGAGCTGTTTCGGAGAATTTATGTTAAACGTCTCTCCCGCTTCCTCATAAATTTTCTGTTCCAGTTCCCCGATGGAAACCGACAGTTTCTGACCATACTCTTTTAATGCATTGGCATCGATACAGATTCCATCCTGTTCCATATCCGATAAGACAAACACCAGAGGCATCTCGATTTCGCGCATCAGCTGCTCCATCCCATGTTCCTTAAGTCCTTCCTTAAGAACTGCGGCTGATTTCATGTAATATAAGATTCCCAGCAGGCATACCGGAGCACATCCGCTTCCTTTTCCGTGATGACATCCCCCGGCATCTGTTTGCCAAGCAGATCTGTTCTCGACGGAATCATCAGTCCCAGATAGTCTTTTGCAATATCCTCGTATGGATACGCTCCCTTGAGTGGATTGAGCAGGTATGCTGCAATCGTACGGTCAAAAAAACGGGTTCTCATTTCTTCCGGTACATCGTGCAGATCAAAAGCAGCCAGCGCCGGCTTTAAATCTGCCGCATACAGTTCCTGTCGTTCCAGCAGATCCTGTTTTATTTTTTCTGCCGGAAGTTCCTGTGAAGCCACCATAAGATAATTGTCTTCTTCCGAAAACGAAATGGCAAGCCCGGCAAATTTCTGTTCCTCTGCGGTATCAAACAGGGAAAGCTGCTGGTTTTGTACTCCCTGCTCCACCACATAAAAGCCTGCCGCTTTTCCCTCGGCTTTTTTCCAGATCCGGTCTGCCGTCTTCTGATCCTTTACGATCTGAAAACTTTCTTCCGCATGGTTTTTTGGTGCGTCCACGGTAAACCGGTTCAAAAGATTTTTAAATTCGAGTCTCTTACACAGCAAATAGGCTTCCTCTGTATACAGAGAAGCCTTCCGTCTATCTTTGCATTGGCAAAATCATAATCCACCGGAACATCTGTGATGATGGTTGCAAGTTCTTTGCTCATCACTGCCTGATCCCAGTATTCTACAATATTTTTGGATGCACGCGGTGGCTTTACCACATCCGCATGTGCATGAACTTCCTCAATGCATCCATACTGTCCGATCAGCGCAGTCGCTGTTTTTTCTCCAATTCCCGGCACACCCGGAATATTGTCTGCCGTATCCCCCATCAGGGCTTTTACGTCGATAAATTCCTTCGGTGTCACCTGATACCGTTCTTTGACATCTGCCGCCAGATAATCTTCAATCTCTGTTCCGGTACGCTTCGTCTTTGGAATACGAATCCTGACATGATCCGTAGCAAGCTGCAGCAGATCGCGGTCCCCAGATACGACAGAAACTTCCATCCCGGCACGCTCTCCCATTCCGGCAAGTGTACCGAGAAGATCATCGGCTTCGTATCCTTCCATCTCAATGGTACAGACCCCCATCGCCGCAAGCATTTCTTTCATCAGCGGAACCTGCTGCCGCAGGCATCATCCATCGGTTTTCGTGTTCCCTTATATGCCTCATACATTTTATGACGAAAAGTTGGTGCATGAACATCAAATGCAACCGTCAGATAATCCGGCTGTTCCTCCTCTAATATTTTAAAAAGAATATTCAAGAATCCGTACACGGCATTGGTATGCAGACCTTCGGAATTTGTCGATCCGGCAGTCCAAAAAATGCACGGTTTAATATGCTGTGTCCATCAATCAGCACCAGCTTTTCACTCATTACTTTACGTTTCCTTCCCGGCCACGGTTTATATTGCCCGTGTTGCCTCCTTCAGCCATGCCAGTTCCTCTCCCTGCAGATACGGGGAAACAACTTTGTATACATTGGCATGGTAATCATTCAGACGTTTCTTTTCAACCTCCGTCATCTGTTTCGGATCGATAGCATCCAGATCAAACGGAACATAGGTCAGATTTTCAAAATACATAAACTGACCATATTCATTTTTTTCGCCTTTTTGGCATACTAATTCGTTTTCCAGACGTATTCCGTATTTTCCTTCGATATAAATTCCCGGTTCATCCGTAGTTACCATTCCTTCTTCAAAAACAGCTCCCCCCGGACGATCCTCAGTTCCTTTATAGCGGAATGCATTCGGTCCTTCATGCACATTGAGCACATATCCCACACCGTGTCCGGTCCCGTGTTTAAAGTCAAGTCCGGCTTCCCAGAACGGTTCACGCGCGATAATATCAAGGTTCATCCCGCTGCATCCATACAGGAAACGGGCATTTGCCAGATTCATATTGGATCTGCATACACGGGTAAAATCAGCTTTCATCTCTTCTGTCACCGGTCCGAGTGCAAATGTTCTCGTAATATCTGTCGTACCTTCCAGATAATGTCCTCCGGAATCCACCAGAAGAAGTCCCTCCGGTTTCAGTGGAACATCACTTTCCGGTGTTGCGCATAATGTACGATTGCTCCATGATCCGCATACCCGCAGATCGTATCAAAGCTCAAATCCAGCAGGCCTTCCTGTTCTCTGCGGAGACTCTCCAGATAATCCGATGCGGAAATTTCCGTCATTGGAATTTTCCCCACATTTTTCTTCAGCCAGTACATGAATCTGCACATTGCCACTGCATCTTTTACATGGGCTTTTCTCGTATTGGAAATCTCTGTCTCATTTTTGACAGCTTTCATCTCCAGCGTCGGATCTTCTGCATCTATCATCTGTGCAGACTCCGGCAGATTATTACAGATTTTTGTATTAACCACAGCGCGATTAAGCAGAATCGTCTGATTCTCCAGTGTTTTTACATACTCATAAAATGCCTCATACGGACGCGTGGTAATTCCATTCTTCTGCAGATATTCCCGCAGGGTATCATCGACAACTTCTTCCTGCAGGAACCAGATGCACTGTTCCTGTGTCAATGCCAGGTAGGAAAGAACAACCGGTACATAACTGATGTCATTTCCACGTACATTCAAAAGCCACGCAATATCATACAAAGAAGCCAGCAAATGCACCTCTGCACCTTTTTCCTTCATTTTTTCACGGACTGCGGCAAGCTTATCTTTTGTACTTCTTCCACTGTATGCTTCATCCAGAATCCACACAGGTTCTTTGGACATCGGCGGACGATCTTTCCAGATCTGTCCGATCAGATCCTCCTGTACATAAAGTTTTCCGTGTTTCTTTTCTGCGATCTGCTGCAGTTTTGCGCCCCATCTTCCATTGACAACCCTTCCGTCAAATCCGATGGTTCCGCCCTCTTTCAGCGTCTGTTCCACATATTCATCAACCGTAGGAACATGTTCCTCTCCCATACGGTACAGTGTGACCGTTGTCCCTTCTAACTGTTTTGCCGCCTGCACAAAATATCTTCCGTCTGTCCACAGTCCGGCCTTAGTCCGTGTAATCACTGCTGTTCCGGCCGAACCGGTAAATCCGGTAATAAATCTTCTTGCTTTAAAATATTCTCCAACATACTCCGATTCATGAAAATCAGCGGTTGGCACAATATAAACTGCAATGTCCCTTTTTTCCATTTCCTGTCTGAGCGCAGCAAGTCTTTCCGGTATCATTGCATGTCCTCCTTCATCTCAAAAAATTTCGTATCTAGTTCCGGATAAGAACGTTTCAGGGAAATCGGTTTTCCGGAACGGTTCAAAAAGCAATGGCTGCTTCTCGCCGTCGTCCGCAGTTCTCCGGTTTCCTTGTCCGTCATCACATACTCGACTTCCATCTTAATTCCGTTATATTTCACCAGCTTCGTCTGAATCACAACGGTATCATCAAAATGTACCATACTGTGATACTCTACCGCAATGGATAAAACTGGACTGATAATTTCCATTTCTTCCATCTGTTTATAGCTCAGCCCCATCTGATCCATCAGATCCATTCTCGCTTCTTCCATCCATTTCACATAATTGCTGTGATGAATGATGCCCATCTGATCCGTTTCGTAATATTTTGCATGATGTTCATACGGGCGTAATTTTATACCGGTCTGCTGTCCGGCAACCTGTATCTCGTTTCTCATATCAGACACCTCCTGTACAGAAACTTAACATCTATATTATGCCACAAGCAGACCAGAAATTCAATGAAGTTTCATGGTTTCCCGGTGGTGTTCCGGCACTGCATGAACCGTAACGTTTACTGTTCCTCATACACCTCTTCATAATCGCTCTCATCTGCAAATAAAACATACTTTCCGTCCAGATATCCCATATATCCGTTTTCTACCACATATCCCTTCATATTTTGTCTTCTTCCTTTCTTTTATTTCCCGTTCTTTTTGGTTGAAGACAGTATCTCATATTCAGTGTCCGATAAATGGTACACAAAATCCCCCGGAAATTTCCGGGGGATGAAAAACTACTTATTTTTCTTTTCTTTTTTTGTCGGTGGAATACTGTATTTGCGTGCATACGAATCAAAGCACTCCAGATAAGCATCGTCTTTCATGTGACGGACGCTCTTTAAATACTCATGGGTATCAAATTCCGAAGTCTCCGTCTCAATCATTGCTACCGCAACATTGGAACAGTGCGCTGCGATTCTTTCCAGATTCGTCAGCAGATCATTAAACGCAAATCCCTGCCGGAATTCACATTTTCCTTCCCGCAGTCTGGTTACATGCCGGTTTTTGAGATCATTGCACAAAATTCCGATCAGTTCCCGCAAAGGCTCGATTTTTGCAGCCAGCTCCAGATCATCCTCGCAGAAAGCATCGACTGTCAGATCGACAATCTCCCTGACTGCTGCCTCAAGCACGGAAAGTTCCTTCTGTGCCGACTCAGAAAACGTAATCTTCTTTTCCGAAATTTCATTTGCAACTTTAGAAATATTGACTGCATGATCTCCCAGACGTTCAAAATCGCTGATCGTGTGCAGGAATTTGGACACCTGCTGCATCTGGACGGTAGACATCTCCTGTCCGGTCAGCTGCATAAGATATGTGCCAAGCTTGTCCTCGTATTTGTCAATCAGGTTTTCTTTTTCCTGTACTTTATTGTACTTATCCTGTGAATAATCTCCTAACAGCGAAAGTGCACGGTTAATGTTCTTGCGTGCCTTCTTTGCCATGCCGTTGACCGCCGTATGGCTCTGTCCGATGGCAAGTGCCGGATATGCCAGAAATCGTTCTTCGAGGAGATCGAAATCTGCCTGCTCTTCCAGATCCTCCGGATCGTCTTTGATCAGACGGAATACCAGTTTCTCAATCAGATTAATGCACGGAAGCAAAATCATGATTGTTGCCAGACGGAAAATAGAGTTCATCATGGCGATCTTGATCGGGCTCATCGTCATATTCAAAAACTTAAAGTGTACAAAAGCATTGACACTGTAAAAGACAATCGACCAGAAAATCATACCGAACAGATCGTTCAGCAGATAAATCAGGGCTGTACGTTTTCCGTTTTTATTTGTACCGATGGAAGAAAGCAGTACCGGGCAGGCCGCTCCTACTCCAATTCCCATCGTAATCGGAAGTGCTGCCGCAAAACTGATACTTCCGGTCACGGACAATGCCTGCAGAATACCAACGGATGCGGAAGCACTCTGTAAAACTGCAGTAAACGCAATTCCCACAATAATTCCCATAAACGGATTTTCAAACTTTGTGAGAAGATTGACGAAATGCGGGTTATCTTTCAACGGGGAAACTGCCCCGCTCATCGTCTGCATTCCTACCATGAGGATTGCAAAACCAAGCATGATATCTCCCACATTTTTGTAGTTTGCCTTTTTGACAAACATCTTAAAAATAATACCGATAATCGCAACAACGGCAGAAATGGTTGCCGTGGACAACAACTGTGCGATACCGCTGGATCCATCAATATAGGAAAGACAAAGAATCCATCCGGTAACACTCGTACCGATATTTGCTCCCATGATAATTCCAATCGCCTGTGCGACTTTCATCATTCCCGAATTTACGAATCCGACAACCATGACGGTCGTTGCGGAAGATGACTGAATAATCGCTGTAACTATCGTTCCAAGAAGTACACCTTTGATCGGTGTATTTGTGAGCTTATACAATACAAGCTCCAGTTGGTTTCCTGCCACACGTTTGAGTCCGTCTCCCATCAGAGACATTCCATAAAGAAATAGTGCAACACCACTCAGAAGTGTCAGGACAATCATTATGCCATTCATATCTGTTTCCTTTTCTTGTTCTTCTTTTTTTTACATGCTTCGATTTATTATAAAACACTTCTCATGGTTTTTACAATCACTTTACTCAAATTTTATGTTTTTATTTTTGAAACAGACTCCGGATCATATCAAACAGCTTTTCAAAAAAGGCTGCTATCTTCTGTCCGATATTCTTGTCCGCAAGCTGATTCTGCAGCTGGGAAGCCCATGCAGATGCCTGATTTTTAATGGAATCCCAGTTCAGGTCCAGTCCCTGCAGTTTTTTCATCAGACCAAGAAGTTTCTGCTTGTCATCATCCGATAACTTCAGATCATATTTTCCGCAAGTTTTTCAATCGCCTGTTCAATCTCCTCCGGCGTTTTGATCTTTCCACTGGCAATCTGCCCTTTCAGATCTGCAATCATCGCCTCCACATCATTGGAATCGCCGTCAATGCTCTGCTCAAGATCTCCGGTTGTGACAAGTTCATCCATTGCAGCATCCACAACCGATTCATCCAGTTCCTTTCCGGTCAGTTTTTCATATGCCTCAAACGTTCCGACCAGTGCTGCCGTCCCGGAAAGCGGAAACGGTCCCGCAACAATCACATTGGCATCTTCCACCCCTGCAGTGGCAAGTGCGTTCTTGTACATGCCGCCGTACAGTAATTAATGTTGTATGTGGATACCTTCAGCCCGTTACCGGAATCTGCCAGGGAAACCAGCACGGAAGAAAGCGCTTTCGTTCCGATCTGTTTTTTCGGAACATAAGAATCCAGATACTGATGTTCTTCTGCATTGCTCACATAAACCACATCATATTTATCAAAATCCGCCGCTTCGATCCCCATATAAGATAACACGGTATGCTGCTGGTCTGCAGTCAGATCCGCTCCGA
>ERZ860009.991-NODE-991-length-10082-cov-1.453875_pt1 | contig 10082 bp, 7 predicted proteins | sample MGYA00510114_ERZ860009 | MGnify/ENA primary metagenome ERZ860009 (study PRJEB30046, sample SAMN00715177) | human gut metagenome | study: EMG produced TPA metagenomics assembly of the A metagenome-wide association study of gut microbiota in type 2... | reverse complement strand
CAGAAGAAGAGAGAGTAAAAAGCGACTACGAGAAATTAGTGGAAGGCAGCAGTGTTAAAAAAGGGATGTTTGCCGTTTATCAAAAAAAGAACGATTATTATTTTGAGGTTCCCACATCATTGCTAGGGCGCGATTTACTTGTTGTCAACAAGTTACAACGAGTACCGGCTGAATTGAACGATGCTGGAGTAAACGGGGTGTAAATTATGAAAATCAAATGATTTGCATGGAATGGGACAAAGCAACCGGGAAACTGATGTTCCGCCAACAACGCCCGTTACCTCTGGCTCCTCAGACGGATGCTATTTTCCGTTCGGTTAAGGACAATTTTATATCACCGCTTATTGCCGCATTCAAGATAGAGGCTGTCAATCAGGACTCTACAGCATTGGTGATCAAGATCAACGACATCTATGACGGTACGGAAACCAGCATTAATAATGTATTTACCAATATCAATCTGGGAACATCGGCTATTAAAAATCTATCACGTATCTTATCCGTGAAATCCTTTCCGAACAATGTAGTTGCCACTTCCGAGCTGACTACTAAAGTGACGGAAGGAACAACAAGCGTATATGTAACGGTAGAAGTCAGTTCTTCTATCCTTCTGCTGCCTGAAACTCCGATGATGGGACGTTTTGATAATCAGAAAATAGGTTATTTCACCAATCCGCTATTGAGTTTCAGCGATGCACAGCAAAGAACGGATAAAAAGCAGTTTATCACCCGTTGGCGTATGGAACCCAAACCGGAAGACCGGGAAGCTTACCTGAAAGGAAAGGTGGTAGAACCTGCCAAACCAATCGTATTCTATATCGACAATTCCACACCTTATCAATGGCGCAAATATATAAAAAGAGGTATTGAAGACTGGCAGATCGCTTTTGAAAAAGCCGGATTCAAGAATGCAATCATCGCCATTGAAGTTACCGATAGTATGGAAATAGATATGGATGACGTGAACTATTCCGTACTGACCTACGCAGCTTCGGAAAAGAAGAATGCGATGGGACCTTCTTTGTTAGACCCCCGTTCCGGAGAGATTCTGGAAGCAGACATCATGTGGTGGCACAATGTGCTCTCTATGGTAAGCGAATGGATTACAGTACAGACCGGAACTGTTTGCCCGGAAGCACGCAGCGTGCAGTTGCCGGATTCACTATTGGGTGATGCTATCCGCTTTGTTGCCTGCCACGAGGTAGGGCACTCTTTGGGATTGCGTCACAACATGATGGGATCGGCAGCGTTCCCAACTGATTCCTTACGTTCCGCAACGTTCACTTCCCGATTAAATTCCACCGCTTCTTCTATTATGGACTATGCCCGCTTCAACTACATAGCCCAACCGGGAGATGGCGTGAAGGTTCTTTCCCCGCATATCGGTCCTTACGATATCTTTGCCATCGAATATGGATATCGCTGGTACGGAAAGAATAGCCCGGAAGAAGAAAAAGATATCTTATTTGATTTCCTGAGTAAGCATACCGACCGTCTTTATAAATATAGTGAAGCACAGGATGTACGTGATGCCGTTGATCCACGTGCACAGAATGAAGATTTAGGCGATGATCCCGTACGTTCTTCCTTACTTGGCATTGACAACCTGAAACGCATCGTTCCGCAAATCCTTCAATGGACTACTACCGGAGAAAAAGGGCAGACTTACGAAGAAGCCTCACGCCTCTATTACGCAATTATCAATCAATGGAACAACTATCTGTATCACGTACTGGCCAACATTGGTGGCATCTATATCGAAAATACAGTCATAGGAGATGGTGTACAGACCTACACATTCGTTGAGAAAGAGAAGCAACAGGCTTCCTTGAAGTTTCTGACAGATGAAGTACTGACTTATCCTAAATGGTTGTTCGATACGGAAGTAGGAAAATATACCTATTTGCTCCGTAACACCCCGTTGGACAACAAGAAAACGCCCCGACGCAGATACTGAAGAATGCACAAGCCTACATCCTTTGGGACTTGCTTGGCAACACCCGTCTGATGCGTATGATTGAAAATGAATCAGTCAATGGAAAAAAAGCGTTTACCGTAGTGGAACTAATGGACGGACTCCACAAGAATATTTTCGGCATTACCGAACGAGGAGGTATTCCCAATGTGATGGAACGCTCTTTGCAAAAAAACTTTCTGGATGCATTACTCACAGCTGCCGCAGAGCCCGAAGCTGTGAAAATCAATAAAAAGATTGCAGACGATCATTTCTTGCTCGATCATGCCACTCCTTTCTGCAGCTGCTATGCGGCCGAACAACGTTCGCTCCGACAGGAAGATAAAATGGGAGCTCACCGAGTTCTCAACTTCTACGGCAGCCAACTGAATCGTATCTCGGATGCAATATCCGTGAAACGCGGAGAGTTACTGCGGATTAAGAAATTATTGCAGAGCCGCCTCGGAACGTCTGATACAGCAACACGTTATCATTACGAAGATATGATTTTACGTATCAATACAGCTTTAGGTATTAAATAATTCGATTCAATCACTTACGTTTATTTACAATTAATGAATAAAAAACATCTTTGCATTATTATATGCTTCCTTGTTAACGCACTGGCAATGGCCAGTGCGGCTAATCGTACTATCACCGGGGTAGTAATCTCCGGTGAAGATAACGAACCGTTGATTGGTGCTTCGGTCTACGTTCATACGGATGAACTGAAAAAGAACGGATCATCAGAGGTTTCCTTAGGAACAGTTACTGATATTGACGGTAAATTTTCTCTTTCCATTCCCGAAAAAACAACCCGTATTCATTGCAGCTATATCGGATTTGAGGAACAAATCTTATTATTGCAAGCAGGAAAGAATGACTATCGCATCATACTTCAACCTTCCGCACATACACTGGGAGATGTTATCGTCACCGGTTATCAGGAAGTAGAACGCCGAAAACTGACAGCTGCTATTACAAAAATTGATGTAACAGACGCGATGGTAGGTTCAAGAAAAAGTACCGCCCAGGCATGGGCCGAAAAATTTGCGGGTTTAGCCGTAACCACAACTTCAGGTGCTCCCGGGGCACCGGCACGTATACGTATTCGTGGTACAGCTTCACTAAACGGAACACAGGATCCGTTGTGGGTATTGGACGGCATTCCTTTAGAGGGGACTGATATTCCCAAATTGGATGATGATACAAGTAATGACATCGTTAATATAAAACAATCATCTATTGCCGGAATAAGTCCAAATGACACGAAAGTATTACTATACTGAAAGATGCAGCAGCCACTGCTATCTATGGTGCACGAGCAGCAAATGGTGTAATTGTTGTCACAACCAAAAGAGGAAGAACAGGAAAACCGGTTGTAAATTTCAATACAAGGCTGACTTATACTCCGAATTTGGATACTTCACGATTAAATCTCCTTAACTCACAGGAGAAAATCGATTTGGAATTGGAGCTGATTAAAGATACATACGAACTCTTCGAAGATAAATATCCTGTTTATTATGAGAAGGAGGAGTTGCATCTATCCTGAAAAAATATAATCTGATGGATGCATACAGGGCAAATGGCTGGGATGGATTAACACCTGAAGCTCAATCCGCTATCAATCAACTAAAAAATATAAATACAGATTGGAATGATATATTATTCAGAGATGCATTTACACAAGAATACAACTTTAGCATCTCAGGCGGAAGCGAAAATGTTACCTATTATAATTCACTAGGCTACTCAAAAGAAGACGGTAATGTACCGGGAGTCAGCATGAAACGCTTTAATTTAACAAGCAAAACGTCGTATCAAATAAACCGTATGCTGAAAATAGGCATGTCACTTTTTGCAAACAGACGAAAGAATACAGACTTCGTTGCAGATAAATATGGCTATGCAAATCCTATCTACTATTCACGCACAGCAAATCCATACTTTAATCCTTATGACTCAAATGGTAACTATGCGTATGATTATGATATTTCAAATAAAGATATTCCTGACCCGCTACGAGGCTTCAATATTTTTGAAGAAAGAGCCAATACAAATAAAGAAACTATAACAACAGCAATCAATGCAATCTTTAACACTGACCTACGCTTCAATGATCAATGGAAAGTAACCTCACAGGTCGGATTACAGTGGGAACAGTTGGATCTGGAACAATACATCGGAGCCAATACATTCACCATGCGTGATCTACGATATGAAAGCAGATACGACAATGGAACAAAATATCGCATTCCCGAAGGTGGTATGCACAAAGTTACAGGCTCCACAACATCACAGATTACGTGGAAACTGCAAGGAGAATGGAGCCAAAGTTTCGCAGATATACATGAAGTGCAAATTATGGGTGGTTCTGAAATACGAAAAAACTGGTATAACTCACTAACTTCAAATGCTTACGGCTACGATCCTAAAACACTTACAACAAAACCAGTCGTCATCCGTGATGATCAGGATGCTAAAAAATATCCATTACATATAAAAACTTATACAGAGAATGCCTTTGCTTCATTTTACGCAAATGGTTCTTACACCCTCATGAATCGCTATACATTGGGAGCAAGTGTACGTATGGATGGATCCGACCTGTTCGGAGTAGATAAGAAATACCGTTTTTTACCTATTTATTCAGTTAGTGGATTATATCGTATATCCAATGAACCTTTCTTCAAACCAGCTACAGGGTGGATGGATAATTTGTCATTACGCCTTTCCTATGGATTGCAAGGTAACATTGACAAGAACACTTCTCCGTATCTTATAGGCACCTATGGAACTCAAACCATTCTCCCTAATAACACTGAAAACAGTATCTCCATTTCGAGTGCTCCCAACGATAAGTTACGCTGGAAAAGACAGCATCATACAACATTGGTGTTGATTTTTCCGTGCTTAAGTCTGCGATTAATCTTAGCGTAGACTATTACTATCGTAAAGGTACAGATCTTATCGGTGTCAAAAACCTGCCGTTAGAAAATGGCTTCAACGGAATGACTATCAATTGGGCTAGTATGGAAAATAAAGGAATTGAAGTCAATCTGCAAACACGTAATATTACCACTCGCAACTTTTCCTGGTATACTACATTTAACTTCGCTTACAACTACAATAAGGTCTTAAAGGATTTGGCCAGTACACAAAGTCTGACACCAGGACTAGAAGGAAATCCGGCAGGTACTATCTTCGCCATCCGAAGTAAGGTAGATCCAGAGACAGGGCGTATACTTATCTATCCGAAAGGAAGCAATGAAGCTGTTTCTGTCGAAGAATACTTTGAAATGTACGACGAATCGGGCGGATTAGGTTTATACCAATATAATGGAAAAGCCGACATCCAACGAAATCTGTATGAGTATGCCGGCACAACAGACGCACCTTATACCGGCGGTTTCATCAACACGCTGAATTATCACAACTGGGAACTGAGTTTTAACTTTGCTTATAATCTTGGAGCACATGTGCGCACTGCCCCATCATATAGCGTTACCGAATATGATCCGGGACATAATACGAACCGAGACATACTAAACCGATGGACTACTGAAAATCGCAGTTCAAAGCTTCCGGCTCTCGTCAACCGGAATTATTATTCAGCAGATTACTATCTTTTTGAAAATGAGCGGACAATCTATAAAAATCTTGATTTATGGGTGAAACGCCTCAGTTATGTACGCCTTCAAAACATACGACTTGCATACACTCTGCCACAAGAATGGCTACATAAATTCAACGTCAAAGGAGCGACAATAGGTCTGGAAGGACGTAACTTATTTGTTTTTGGTTCCAGCTACAAGAATTACCTGGATCCGGAATCAATGGGCAACCTTTACTCCACTCCAGTTGCTAAATCGGTAACATTTAACCTTAACCTCAACTTTTAAAGAACAGTGAATATGAACAAGAATAAAAAAATATATATCGTTCTCATGCTCGCAATGGGGTTCTTTATGACTTCATGCAGTAATTTCCTGGAAATACAGCCTACAGGCAAAGTGATCCCAAATACTTTGGAAGAATATAGAGCACTCATGACAGAAGTATATGCCAATTCCCTGACAGACAGAAGTGTCTGTGATATGCGTACAGAAGACATTATAGTCGAAGACGCCTCTCAAAGCCAAACTGACTTCGGAAAAATCGAGAAATGGATTGATGATAATTCTGTTGGTGGCTATGAATTTGGATGGGCAACATATTATGAAAACATCTATTACGCCAATGCTATCATAAACAAAAAAGATGAAATCACAGAGGGTAGTCAGGAAGATATTGACCAACTAGTTGGAGAAGCTTACTTCATGAGGGGGTATATGCATTTCTTATTGGCCAATTTATACGGGCAGCCATTACCAAAGACGGAGCTCCTGCAACAAAAGCCATACCGCTGAAGCTGACACTTAATCTGGAAGAAATGCCAACTCGTAATACAATAGATGAGGTTTATACTTCTATTCTTTCCGATATTGAAAATGCCCGAAAGCTTATTAACCGAAAAGAATGGGAAGCTGGTTACAATTATCGTTTCACCACTCTTGCGGTAGATGCATTCGACTCACGTGTACATCTCTACATGGGTAAATGGCAAACTGCATATGACGCTGCCGAACGCGTATTGGCACAAAAGAAAACACTGGAAGATTATAATAACAATGCCAGTTTCCAACTTCCCAATCACTATGAATCCGTAGAGTCCATTACAGCGTATGAGAATGTTTATAGTAACGCCACAATGGAAGCTTCACGGGCTACATCTAAATTTGCAAAAATGTTCCAAGACGGTGATTTGCGTAAAGACTACTACTTCGGTGCTATGAGCCAAAGTGGTAATTACCCTATCAAAAAAACAAATAATACAACTTACTACAAGTGCAGTTTCCGAATCGGTGAGTTATATCTGAATGCAGCTGAAGCAGCAGCCTGTCTAAACAACTTACCTGCTTCTCGCAACCGTCTATTACAACTAATGGAGAAAAGATATACTCCAGCTAAATATTCACAGAAAGAAAGCGAAATTAACAAGATGAATCAAGCTGAATTAGTCACTGAAATATTAAATGAACGCGCACGTGAGTTAGCGTTTGAAGGTCATCGATGGTTTGACTTACGCCGTACTACCAGACCAAGAATCGAAAAAGTAGTGAATAGTGGCCAAACCGTAATTATCGAACAAGATGATCCTCGTTACACATTGCGTATTCCACAAAGTGCTACCAATGCAAATCCAGATTTGATGAATTAAAATCCTCTATTCATTCCAAATTGGATTCAATATAAATCACCTTTTACAGATATCATACTACAGACGATATTCTGCTCTTAAACATCCCCTTGCGAATAACAACGTAAGGGGATTTTTCGTACATTGGTCCATGTTAAACCTTTAATATATAACAATATGATCATCGGAGTACCCAAAGAAATCAAGAACAACGAGAATCGGGTAGGCATGACACCTTCCGGAGTTGCCGAAGTGTGAAGCAAGGTCACCAAGTATATATCCAGCATACGGCAGGTATCAATAGTGGTTTTCCGGATGAAGCATATCTGTCTGTCGGTGCACAGGTGCTTCCGACAATAGAGGATGTCTATGCCACAGCAGATATGATTGTAAAGGTTAAAGAGCCTATCGCGCCCGAATACCATCTGATCAGAAAAGGACAGTTATTGTTCACTTACTTCCATTTTGCTTCCGATAAGGAACTGACTCTTGCCATGATTGACAATAAGTCGATCTGTCTGGCATACGAAACCGTAGAAAAGGAAGACCATTCTTTACCCCTGCTTATCCCTATGAGTGAGGTAGCCGGACGCATGTCCATTCAGGAAGGAGCACGCTTTTTGGAAAAGCCGCAAGGAGGAAAAGGTATCCTTCTAGGAGGAGTCCCCGGTGTGAAGCCTGCCAAAGTATTGATTCTCGGAGGCGGTATTGTCGGAAGTAATGCAGCGCAGATGGCTGCGGGAATGGGTGCGGATGTTACAGTTGCAGATATTAATCTGTCACGCCTGCGCTATCTCAGCGAGACATTACCGAAAAATGTCAAGACGCTGTACGCATCCGAATTAAGGATAAAAAAGGAATTGCCGGATGTTGATCTGGTCATCGGTTCCGTGCTGATTCCGGGGGATAAAGCGCCTCATCTGATTACCCGAAATATGCTTGCAATGATGCAGCCCGGTACGGTACTTGTGGATGTAGCAATAGATCAGGGAGGATGTTTCGAAACGTCACATCCCACGACCCACAGTGCGCCTACCTATGTGATAGACGGTATCGTTCATTATGCCGTAGCCAATATCCCGGGAGCTGTACCTTATACTTCTACGCTGGCTTTGACCAATGCTACTCTCCCTTATGTCATTGCTTTAGCAAATAAAGGATGGAAAAAAGCTTGTAAAGACGACCCGGCACTAGCACTCGGTTTGAATGTAGTGGAAGGAAAAGTGGTATATAAAGCTGTAGCGGATGTATTCGATCTAAAATATGAAAATATAAACCTATAAATTGATTAAGCAGCCAACTTTCTGAAGTAGTAAAGTTCTGAAGTAGTCAGGTTTTCCAAACCCACTACTTCGGAACTTGTTTTTTTACCAATATTTCTTCTCCGCTGCCCGCTGCATAGCCTCCACCAATTCATTCATGACTTCCGCTACTGACTGCTGACGGGAAACAATAGCCGACACCTGCCCTATCTCCAGTTCGCCTTCTTCCAGATCTCCTTCAAAGATACCTTTCTTCGCACGACCTCTCCCAAGAAGAGTCCGCAATTCTTCGGCAGAAGCACCGCCATCCTCAGCCCTCTCCACAGCATCCCGGAAATTATTCCGTACCAAACGTGTCGGAGCCAGTTTCTTCAATAATAATTTAGTATCTCCTTCTCCCAAACCCAGACAATATTCTTTGAAGACCGGGCTGGCTGAACTTTCATCCGTCAACGCAAAACGAGTACCGATTTGTACCCCTTCTGCTCCCAGCACCATGGCAGCAAAGATACCTTCTCCCGTACCGATACCTCCTGCAGCGATCAAAGGCAAAGTGGTCGCATTGCGTACCGCAGGAATCAAGCAGAAAGTGGTAGTTTCTTCACGCCCGTTATGTCCGCCGGCTTCGAAACCTTCAGCGACTACCGCATCTACTCCCGCCTCTTCACACTTCATCGCGAAACGGGAAGAGGAAACGACATGAGCTACGATAATACCACGTTCGTGCAGCCATCCGGTCCATGCTTTAGGATTTCCGGCAGAAGTGAAAACGATCTTGACGCCCTCTTCGGCAACAATCGCCATGATTTCTTCAATCTGAGGATACATCAAGGGAATATTGACTCCAAAGGGACGGTCTGTAGCCGCACGGCATTTCCGGATATGTTCACGAAGAGTCTCCGGATGCATAGAGCCTGCGCCAAGCAGTCCCAATCCTCCCGCATTACTTACTGCGGAAGCCAGACGCCATCCGCTACACCACACCATGCCACCTTGAATAATAGGATACTGAATACCGAAAAGAGAAGTAATTCTGTTCATAAATTAATCGTTTTTCAATGTGCTAATCTGATAACATGAAACATGAGACATGTCCATATTTAATAAAACAGTTTCAGCGGGCAATCTGTTCAATGGGGCGATTGATCAGTACAGTCGTCGAATCGCATAGGTTCTCAACACTTCCAACGTACGCTCCCGACGTTCTTTTCCTTTTTTATCCCAGAAGTTTTTGGTAAAAACCGCCATCAGATCAAGTCCTCCGATAGTTCCTCCATTGATGTACACGCCGCTGCCTCCAAACAAAGGAATCGGGCTATCCATCACTACCGAATTAACCATCATTCCATTCGCCCGTTCGCTCAACTGACGGAAACGTACCCCGCTCGCCCGTATCTCCTCCAATGATTTGCGGACTCCTCCCGCCATCGGATTATGCGCCCAGTTGCTGTACGACCTTTGATGACGCATTTCGTAATGCGGATCTCCACGCCAGGTATTCTTATCCATTCTTATTTTCTTCTGAAAAACGGGGTCCCAATTATAAGGAGTATTTGCCTTATAGGGCATCAGACTCAATACCACTTTCGGTTTAGGCAATGCTTCGGGAAGCGACTCATCGGTA
>ERZ860009.985-NODE-985-length-10119-cov-1.476749_pt1 | contig 10119 bp, 8 predicted proteins | sample MGYA00510114_ERZ860009 | MGnify/ENA primary metagenome ERZ860009 (study PRJEB30046, sample SAMN00715177) | human gut metagenome | study: EMG produced TPA metagenomics assembly of the A metagenome-wide association study of gut microbiota in type 2... | reverse complement strand
GTTAGGTCTCCGATAAAAGGAGACCTATATCGTGGTTCGTGCTCAATTTCTGGTGCGTCCGTCCTGGTGTTCCCCTTGTGAGTTCAAAAAGCTGACAAGGTTCCCGATTCTCATCGTATACGGTGACAATATTCCTAAGACCGAAGTCAAAAATCCCTACCAGGATTACTGGCGTGCGGCTTCGACGATGGCTCAGGAATTCGTCAAGGCCGTGAATGCAGAAGGCGGTCACGCTAAAGTACTGCATCTGCCGGATGTCGGTATTAAAGGCAACACACACTTCCCGTTCTCTGATAAAAACAGCGCAGAAGTAGCCAAGGTAGTAGAAAAGTGGCTTAGTGACAACGTGAAGTGATTAAGCTCTAGAAAATAGATCGGTGAGAGAGGAAGATCTTTGGCCGATTTTTCTTTGGACAGGAAAAAGGTGAAGGCAAATGAAAGACGACATTCTTGTGAGAGGCGCTCGAGTTCACAATCTCAAAAACATGGATGTGGACATTCCGCTCAACGAACTGGTAGCGATCTCAGGTCTTTCCGGCTCCGGCAAGTCCTCTTTAGCTTTAGGCGTCCTTTATGCAGAAGGATCGCGCCGCTACTTAGAAGCGCTGTCTGCCTACACGCGCCGTCGTCTGACACAAACTCAGGACGCCAAAGTCGATTCAGTAGAAAATATTCCGGCCGCGCTTGCTCTTCACCAAAGACCTTCAACACCGGATATCCGAAGCACGTTCGGAACGCTGACGGAACTCTTTAATTCAATCCGTCTGATGTTCTCACGCCTCGGTTCTCACCGCTGTCCTAACGGGCATTATTTACCGCCGACGCCGGCTGTGGCGCTTGGACAAAAACTCAAATGTCCTGTCTGCGGTGTTGAGTTTGATGCACCGAGTGCTGAGGACTTTTCTTTCAACAGCTCCGGTGCTTGCCCGACCTGCGGCGGAACCGGAATCGCTGTCACGGTCAATCGGGCAAGTCTGGTCCAGATGAATCGCTGAGCATTGACGATGGCGCGGTTAAACCTTGGGGTACCCTCATGTGGTCGTTGATGACAGAAGTCTGCAAAGCCATGGGTGTCAGAACCGATATTCCGTTCAAAGATTTAACGCCGGAAGAAAAGAAAACCGTCTATGACGGCCCGGCCGTTAAGAAGCACATAGTCTATACCAACAAAGGAAGCGGTCAAGCTGTTCCTTTGGACTTTACTTATTTCAATGCCGTTCGTACGGTTGAGAACGCACTCTCGAAAGTTAAAGACGAGAAAGGCATGAAGCGCATTGAGAAGTTCCTGACGAAGGGGCCATGCCCCGCCTGCCACGGAACTCGCTTTAATGAGAGGGCGCTGTCAACGAAACTCATGGGCAAGAACATCGCCGAGGTCTGTGCGATGACTCTTTCAGAGCTTGTTGTATGGGTTCAGAAGATCCCCGGACAAATGCCTTCTGAGATAGAGGAAATGGCTCAGAGTATCGTCAATGAGTTCTTAAGGACCGCCGAGAGACTGACAAATCTCGGTCTGTCTTATTTATCTTTGGACAGAGCGGGAAATACGCTTTCCAACGGTGAGCTTCAAAGAGTCCAAATTTCTCGCGCGGTCAGAAGCGACACAACCGGTGTGCTTTACGTACTCGATGAACCTTCAATCGGACTTCATCCCTACAACGTGGACGGGTTAATGAAGATCGTTCGCGAGTTGGTTGATCGTAAGAACTCTGTCGTCCTCGTTGACCATGATCCGAGAATTTTGATGGATGCGGACCAATTGATTGAAATCGGTCCCGGCGCCGGCAAAGAGGGCGGCCGAATCGTTACACAGGGAACACCTTTAGAAGCCGAGAAGAATCCTCATTCTTTAATCGGTCCGTATCTGTCCGGAAAAGATCTCTAAAAGTTCGCAGTCGAGCCACAGAAAAAGACATGTTTGAAAACGGCTCTATCAGAATTAAGACAAAGCCGTTCTATACCGTCAAAGCGTTAGACGTCTCCATTCCTAAAGGACGAATGATTGCTGTCACCGGCGTCTCAGGTTCGGGTAAAACTTCTCTGGTTATTGAGTGTCTGGTGCCTGCGCTTCAGGCAGTTATTCAAGGTACAAAACTTCCTGAGCATGTGGATTCGATCGAGGCTAAGGGTATTCAATCCGTTAAAGTCATTGACTCCAAGCCGATTGGTGCGAACGTTCGCTCTACCGTTGCTACTTATGACGGCGTATTTGATGACTTGCGGAAACTATTTGCAAGAACTGCCGATGCCAAGGCAAAGGGTCTTACGGCTGGAGACTTTTCATACAACACGGGCAAATTGCGCTGTCCGGTATGTGACGGAACCGGCATTATCACGATGGATGTTCAGTTCCTTCCGGATGTCGATACGATCTGTCCGAGTTGCGGAGGCTCCCGATACGGAAAAGACGCTTATGACATCCTTTGGAAGAGCAAGGAAAAAGATTCCGTGTCGGTTTCTCTGCCGGGTCTGCTGAAGCTCACAGTAGAAGAAGCAGCCGGAATCCTGCATGAAGAAACGAAAATCGCTAAACAGCTCAAGATCCTACAGGACCTCGGTGTGTGTTACCTGACGCTCGGGGAAGCTACGCCTGCCTTATCCGGCGGAGAAGCCCAAAGACTGAAGCTTGCTTACGAAATGGAAACACCTCAGCAAGGCTCGGTATTCGTTTTCGATGAACCGACGATCGGCCTGCACCCTCAGGATGTTAAAAAACTGGTATTGATTTTTGATCATCTGATTCAGTTAGGCGCGACGGTGATCGTCATCGAGCACGACTTAGAACTCGTCACGAACTGCGATTACATTATTGACATGGGGCCGTGGGGCGGAACGGAAGGAGGCCGAGTCGTTGTTGAAGGCACACCTGAAGCAGTGGCTGCAACCTCGGAAAGCATTACCGGTAGATATCTGAAACAAGAGCTGGCTGAAGACAAGTAGTGCAGCGGGAAATTTCGCAAGAAGTCTTTTGCGGTAAAGCATATTTTTAGAAAATATCAGAAAATATGACAAAGAATTTTTGAGTGTTTTTTCATGGAAACAGATCTCTTCGGAATTCCTGACTCGCCTGATACAACTAAAAACGCTGCGACTGAAGCCGCCAAAGCGACCCGTAAAACTGCACCTAAAGATCAGGCGTCGCCTTTGGCGGAACGCCTTCGTCCTAAAACAATTGACGAAGTCGTGGGACAAAAGCATCTTCTCGGCCCCGGAAAACCGTTGAGAAGCGCGTTTGAAAACGCTCATCCTCACTCTATGATTTTGTGGGGCCCTCCCGGCGTCGGCAAAACTACACTTGCCAGATTGATGGCCGATGCTTTCGAGCTTCCGTTCATTTCGATTTCTGCCGTGCTCGGCGGAGTGAAGGATATTCGTGATGCAGTAGAAAAGGCCACGGCGAACAGAGAAAGGACTGGACGTTCAACCGTCGTTTTTGTGGATGAAGTCCATCGGTTTTCTAAGAGCCAGCAGGACGCTTTCCTGCCCCATGTGGAAAGCGGACTCTTCACTTTCATCGGTGCAACCACAGAAAACCCGAGTTTTGAAGTAATTTCAGCGCTTTTGTCTCGCTCCACGGTTTATGTGCTTGAGTCCCTCAAGGACGAAGACTTAAAAGAGCTGCTTGAGCGAGCTCTTGAAAGAGAGTATACGGGCCTTAAAGTAAATGAAGAGGCCGAGAAAATCCTCATCGGACTTGCTGACGGTGACGCGAGACGCTTCCTGAACGCTCTGGAAGTCTCCGCCACGATGGCAAAAGACCGAGGCATTAAGGTCATTGACGAGAAATTCGTCCGTGCAGCGCTGCCCGCAACCATTCGCCGATTTGATAAAGGCGGCGACAATTTTTACGACCAGATATCGGCACTGCACAAATCGGTGCGAGGGTCTGATCCGGATGCCGCTTTGTATTGGATGTGCCGTATGCTCGACGGAGGCGTGGACCCTTTATACATCGCACGCCGCTTAATGCGGATGTCGATCGAAGATATCGGTTTGGCAGATCCCCGCGGAATGGAAGTCACAACCAACGCCGTCGATATCTACGAAAGACTCGGTTCGCCCGAAGGGGAGCTGGCTTTAGCCAATGCCGTGGTTTATTTGGCCTTGCACCGAAGTCGGTCTCGGTTTACAAGGCATTTAACAAGATGAGAGCTTTTGTGAAGCAGGACGGAACGCGTCCCGTTCCGATGCACATTCGCAACGCGCCCACAAAGCTCATGCAAAAAGTCGGAAACGGCGCCGGCTATCGTTATCCGCCGGATGAACCGGGCTCTTTTGCCGCCGGCGTCAAATACTTCCCGGATGATATGGATGAGATTCGGGTCTACAAGCCGTCGCCTAGAGGCCTCGAGATCAAGATCGGAGAAAAACTCGCTCAGCTTCATGCTTTGAACGAAGAGGCCAGAAGAAGCGGCGATATGCCTAAAGGCAGAAGCGTTGGGACCAAACAGGCCAGTGAGCCGGATCCCAACATTCATACGGAATAGGAGCATAAGCCCCGCGAATGCGGGGCTCGGCTTGGTCATTACTGATTAGGCAAACATTCGCTGGAGAGGTAACGGTCTCCGCTGTCGGGGAGGACGACAACTATATTTTTGCCTTTATTTTCAGGAAGCTTGGCGAGTTTTGTTGCGGCAGCCAAAGCGGCGCCGGCAGAAATGCCGACTAAGAATCCTTCTTCTCTGGGCAGCGCTTTGCCGGCTTCATAGGCTTCTTCGGTATTGATCTTCATGATTTCATCAATGACCTTTGTATTCAAAGTGTCAGGGATGAAACCGGCCCCGATGCCTTGGAGTTTATGGGGACCGGCAGGGTCTCCGCTGATGACGGCAGAAGTGTCAGGTTCGACTGCAGCAACCTTGATATTCGGATTCTGAGATTTCAGATACTTACCAACGCCGGAAATCGTTCCGCCGGTGCCGACGCCTGCGACAAAGATATCAACTTTACCTTCCGTGTCTCTCCATATCTCCGGACCCGTTGTCTTGAAATGTGTTTCAGGGTTGACGGGGTTCACAAACTGCCCCGGAATGATGCTGTTGGGAATGGATTTCGCGAGTTCCTCGGCTTTTTCTATAGAGCCTTTCATGCCTTTCTTACCGTCAGTAAGGACGAGTTCGGCACCGTAGGCTTTAAGCAGGTTGCGGCGCTCGACGCTCATGGTTTCCGGCATCGTCAGGATGATGCGCAGGCCTCTCGCGGCAGCAGCTGCGGCGAAGCCGATGCCGGTGTTGCCGCTGGTCGGTTCAATGATGACGGTTTCGCTGTTAAGTTTGCCGGCTTTTTCAGCGGCATCCAGCATGGCAAAACCGACGCGGTCTTTGACAGATCCGGCAGGATTGAAATATTCAATTTTGGCCAGGATGTTTGCTCCAAGCCCGCGTTTGGCGGCATAACGGTTCAGTTGAACGAGAGGCGTATTGCCGATAGTTCTCTGATGGATTGATGGATAGCCATTTGAGTACCTTTAGAAAATATAAAAATTGTTTGTTGATCAGGTTAGCGCTTTTTCTTTGAGAAGCGGCTTTTGAGTTTCTAGAAATTTCGATTTCAGTCTCGGTTCAACATCGCTTTTGCTCTAAGCGGGTTGTCTGAATACTATTTAGAAAAATGTTCTGCATAATCAGAGGAATCCTTTTGCCATCTTAACCCCGCTAAGTACATAGACTCATCCGAGTGTTGAGTTTGGATTGATTTCAGAAAAATAAAGAGGGTATGTGTTAAATCAACACATACAGAGACAGCAGGAACAACAAGAGGCACTGAGAAGTGCTTCAAGTTCAAATTTTGTTGTTCTTGCGTTCATTTGGTTAGACCTTTTGGGTAAATTCTCTCGCCCGCATTCTTCATTTCGAAAAAATTTTTAGCAGGACAGTTCTTATTGTATGAAGCAAAACAATGAAAAACGGACTCCAACGAATTATTTTTTTACCCATTTTGGTAGCGGCGACTCAAACTTTGCCGTTTTTTCTTCGTCATTGAAAGCAAAAAACAAAGAACTTGGTCTTTACTCAGATTGTTTTTGAGATGCAGATCAAGGAAAACGTCTAGAAGAGCCCTGCGTGCAATATGTGACGAAGTGTCGCGATAGCGTACAATCAAACAATTCAAATCAATCTAGAAGAGAAATTACATGCTTGATTCAAATCTTCTTCGCAAGAATTTGCCCGAAGTTGTCGCTCGCTTGGCAACTCGTAAATTTCAATTCCCTACTGAAAAATACGAAGCCTTAGAAGGCGAACGTAAAGCGATTCAGACTGAAACGGAAGAACTTCAGGCTCGCCGCAACCAGGTTGCTAAGAAAATCGGCGCTGCCAAAAAGGCCGGTGGAGACGCTACGGAACTCCTGAAAGAAGGCGCAGCTATCGCTGAAGGCTTGGCCGCCTTGGAAGGCAAGAACGCTGCCGTTAAAAAAGCTCTCAACGATCTTCTTTTAACGATTCCGAATCTTCCGGATCCTTCCGTTCCTGTCGGTAAAGACGAAACCGAAAACGTTGAAGTCCGCCGCTGGGGCACACCTCGCGAATTCGATTTTGAAATCAAGGATCACGTCGATGTCGGCGGTCCGTTGGGCCTCGACTTTGACGTCGGCGCTAAGCTTGCCGGAACACGCTTCTGCTTCATGAAAGGCCAGGTTGCTCGTCTTCACAGAGCTTTGGCTCAGTTTATGCTTGACACTCATACTCAGGAAAACGGCTATACAGAGTGCTACACACCGTACATTGCTAATCAGGAAACCTTGATCGGTACCGGCCAGCTTCCTAAATTCGAAGAAGACTTGTTTGCAGCTAAGAAGGGCGGCCAGGAAGGCGAAGGCGAGATCTTCTACCTCATCCCGACTTCTGAAGTTACGCTCACAAACTCCGTTCGCGGTCAGATGCTCAAAGAAAGCGATCTGCCGATCAAGATTACCGCTCAGACACCTTGCTTCCGTTCCGAAGCGGGTTCTTACGGTAAAGACACACGCGGCATGATTCGTCAGCACCAGTTCGAAAAAGTCGAAATGGTTCGTATCGTTAAACCGGAAGAAAGCTACAAGCATTTGGAAGAAATGGTTGTCTGCGCAGAAGGCATCCTTCAGAAACTCGGACTTCCGTATCGCGTGATTACACTGTGCACCGGTGACATGGGCTTTGGTTCCGCCAAGACTTATGACTTGGAAGTTTGGATTCCTGCTCAGAACACTTACCGTGAAATCAGCTCCGTCTCCAACTGCGAAGCCTTCCAGGCTCGTCGTATGCAGACTCGCTTCAAGAACGCTCAGGGCAAGACCGAGTACGTTCATACATTGAACGGTTCCGGCTTGGCTGTCGGCAGAACTCTCGTTGCCGTTCTGGAAAACTATCAGAACGCAGACGGTTCCGTCACGGTTCCTGAAGTTCTCCGTCCGTACATGAACGGTCTGTGCGTATTGAGACCTGAAAATCAGAAATAATTCATTTCGTTGAATTGTGACGCTGCTTCGGCAGCGTCTTTTTTACCTGAAAGAAAATGAAAGAAGACCTCCCCACCATCGCCATCCTCGGTACCGGCGGTACGATCGCCGGGAAAGCCGAATCTGCCTCTGCAACAACCGGCTATGTTCCGGGTTCTGCCACTGTTGAAGATCTTTTAGCCTCTGTCCCCGGGTTAGAAGACATCGCCAACCTTAGCTCTGTCCAAGTTTCCAATATCGGTTCTGAGGATATGACCGATGAAATTTGGGCTCGATTAGTTAAAGAAACAGAAAGCCAGCTCAAGGATCCGGAAGTCACCGGTGTTGTTATTACGCACGGTACGGATACTTTGGAAGAAACAGCTTTCATGCTCAATCAAGTATTGAAGAGCGAGAAGCCAGTTGTTCTAGTCGGTTCTATGAGGCCTGCAACTTCGATTTCTGCCGACGGTCCCATGAATCTTCTGAATGCTGCAAAGGTGGCAGCATCTCCGGAAGCAAAAGACAAGGGCGTTTTGGTCGTTCTTAACGACGAAATCCACGGCGCCAGAGACGTCACAAAAACCAATACCACGAATTGCGACACCTTTGCTTCTCCTCGCTTAGGCGCGCTCGGGTTTATTACCGGCGGAAGAGTTTCTTTCTTTAAAGAAAGTGCCCGACCCCATACGCTCAAAACACCGTTTACTTCCGATCTTCTGTCTGACCACAAAGATCTTCCGATTGTCGACATCATTTATGCGCACTCGAACGGCGACGGACGTTTAATTAAGGCGGCCGTTCAATCCGGCGCTAAGGGAATTATTTATGCCGGAATGGGCAATGGTTCCATTCATTGCAAAGATTTGCCGGAACTTGAGAAGGCATTGGAAGAAGGCATTCCGGTTGTTCGTGCTTCCCGCTGCGGCAGCGGAGAAGTGGTTGATTCTTCCCCTGAATGGACAGAAGCCGGCATGATAACGCCGGAACTTTGAATCCTCAGAAGGCGAGAGTGCTGCTTCAGCTGTGTTTGGCCGCAGGCTACTGCCATGAAAAAACAGCGGAAGTGTTCTTGAACGCATAACTCGCAAGCTATTACTACGAGTTAAAAAATCAAAAATTGAAGAAGTCTTGAGGCTCAGGGAATTTTAACGAATTTCCTGAGCTTTTACTACTAAAGATTTACTACGGAAAAACCGAAGACTGAGAGGTTATAGCGCTTTCAAGAAGTGCCAAAAAGGACCGGCGCCTAAAGCGCCGGTTCGAATCACTCGATTAGCTTAAAACAGCTCCGGAAGTACCGGAAGAAACAAGCTTGGCGTATCTCGCTAAGTAGCCGGTCGTGATCTTCGGCTGGCGAGGCTTCCAGTTCTTGCGGCGTTCTTCCAAAACTTCATCCGAAACTTCAAGGTCGAGCTTGTGTTCGGGGATGTTGATGGAGATGATGTCGCCTTCTTCAATCAAACCGATCGGGCCGCCCAGTGCTGCTTCAGGAGAAACGTGACCGATAGCTGCACCGCGGCTGGCTCCGGAGAAGCGGCCGTCGGGAATCAAAGCAACGGTAGAACCTAAACCGGCGCCCATGATGGCGGAAGTCGGGGAAAGCATTTCGCGCATGCCGGGACCGCCCTTCGGACCTTCGTAGCGAATAACCACAACATCTCCGTCTTTGATCTTGCCGCCCCAAATAGCCGCAATGGCTTCTTCTTCAGAATCGAAGACACGAGCCGGTCCTTTATGGACAAGCATTTCAGGAGCAACAGCGGAACGCTTCACGACGGAACCTTCAGGGGCGAGGTTGCCGAAGAGGGCGGCAATACCGCCGGTTTCACTGTAAGGTTTGTCGACCGGACGAATGATTTCTTCGTCTTTGTTTTCTGCGTTGGCAATGTTTTCAGCAACCGTCTTGCCAGTAACGGTCATGAGGTCTGTCTTGAGCAGTCCTTTCTTATCAAGCTCTTTCATTACGGCAGGAATACCGCCGGCTTCGTTGAGTTCTTCAATAAAGTGGGGGCCGGCCGGAGAGAGATGGCAAAGATTCGGTGTTTTTTCCGAGATTTCATTTGCCAAGTGCATGTCGAGCTTGTAGCCACATTCATGAGCAATAGCCGGCAGATGCAGCATGGAGTTCGTCGAGCAGCCTAAAGCCATATCAACCGTCATGGCGTTCAGGAAGGCATCGTAAGTCATGATGTCGCGCGGACGAATATTCTTTTCCAGAAGTTCCATCACTTTCATACCGGCCTTTTTAGCCAGACGGATGCGGGCGCTCTGAACAGCAGGAATCGTGCCGTTGCCCGGTAGGCCCATACCCAAAACTTCGGTCAGGCAGTTCATGGAGTTTGCTGTGAACATGCCGGAGCAAGAACCGCAGGACGGACAGCATTTCTGTTCAATTTCCGTCAGTTTCTTGGCATCAATCTTCCCTGCCTTGTAAGCGCCGACCCCTTCGAAGGCGGATACAAGAGAGAGCTTCTTCTTACCGATGATGCCGGCGCTCATTGCGCCGCCGGAAACAAGAATAGTCGGAATATTCAAACGAGCGGCAGCCATCAAAAGACCCGGAACGTTCTTGTCGCAGTTAGGAACCATGACCAAAGCGTCAAAAGCATGGGCAATAGCCATTGCTTCGGTACTGTCTGCGATCAGTTCACGGCTGACGAGAGAATACTTCATGCCTTCGTGTCCCATTGCGATACCGTCCT
>ERZ860009.984-NODE-984-length-10125-cov-1.648957_pt1 | contig 10125 bp, 7 predicted proteins | sample MGYA00510114_ERZ860009 | MGnify/ENA primary metagenome ERZ860009 (study PRJEB30046, sample SAMN00715177) | human gut metagenome | study: EMG produced TPA metagenomics assembly of the A metagenome-wide association study of gut microbiota in type 2... | reverse complement strand
CATATGACGATCCTGTATGAACTTTCTCTCTTTGAGGAAGAGGCCCGGACACTGTCCAGTTCTTCTTTTGCCAAGATTGATGTTCATTCCGATAGCCGCCGGGTACAGAAGGTGCAGGAATATATCAATCTCCATTATCAGGAAGAAATCCGATTGGGACAGTTGGCAAGCATGGTCGGGATGACTGATGTGTCATTCAGCCGTTTCTTTAAGTTGCGTACAGGGAAGAACCTTTCCGATTATATCATTGACATCCGACTGGGGTTCGCTTCGCGGTTGCTGGTAGATTCTACCATGTCTATCGCAGAAATCTGTTATGAGTGCGGATTCAATAACCTGTCTAATTTTAATCGTATCTTTAAGAAGAAAAAAGATTGTTCTCCGAAGGAGTTTCGCGAGAACTATCGGAAGAAAAAGAAACTGATCTAATTTCTCTGTCTCCTCGCATACTTTACTAGTCTGTTTCTCTATTAGGGTTGACTAATAATTAGCTTAAAATCGTGTTGAATTTAGAGTCTTGTTCCCTAAGATTTATTCTTCGGGGTGCTGACATCTATTCTCCGTTATGCACAAAACTAATCGTCTGACAGTTGTTGTTTTTTCGTCTGACAGTAGTCAGACGAAAGTTCAACAGTAGTCAGACGCAAGTTTAACTATAGTCAGACGATTAATTCTGTGCATGACGGGAGATAAATTCTTTCGATATGCAGATTAAATCTTACCTGGAAGAGGACTAAACCTCATCGGTAAGCGGATTGAAACAGTGTGGTAAGTCATTGATAACAAGTTTGTAACACGATGTAACAAACCTGAAACGGCTATTTCAAACCATTGTATCTGATTCGTATTCATATTGTAATCTCCGAGGTCTACCTTTGCCGACGTAATAAAAACGTAGAGCGAAGTTCGATGAAAAAACTATTTCTTTTAAGATTTTCAGTTGCAGCCTTCTTTTGTTTGTTGTGTGTTCTTCCTGCATTGGCTGCCAATATTAAGATTAAAGGTGCTGTGAAAGATAAACTTTCCAAAGAGCCTTTGATTGGAGCAACGATACGGTTGGTGGGAACTCCTGCCGGAGCCGTGACCGATATGGACGGTAATTTTGAATTGAACAGTACCGGTGTTTTGGAAGGTTTGTATGATATAGAGATTAAATATGTAGGATATAAAACGGAAGTGCGTCGTAAGGTCCGTGTAGAAAACGGAAAACTGGCGATTCTGAATCTGGAATTGGAGACAGATGCGCACGAACTTTCGGACGTAGTGGTGGTAGCAAAGAAGAATCGTGAAAATGAGAATATGTTATTGCTCGAACAGCAGAAAGCGGTCATTGCCGTGCAGGCTGTCAGCGTCAAAGAGCTTTCACGCAAAGGTGTTTCCGATGCGGAAGGGGCTGTAACCAAAGTGGCGGGAGTCTCCAAACAGGATGGAGTGAAGAATGTTTTCGTCCGTGGACTGGGCGACCGCTATAATGCGACTACCTTTAACGGATTTGCCGTTCCTTCGGAAGATCCGGAATATAAGAATATCTCTCTCGACTTCTTCGGCACGGATATTATCCAGTCTGTTGGCGTCAATAAGGCATTTAATGCAGGAGGTATCAGTGATGTCGGCGGTGCGAGATCGACATTGTTTCCAAAGAACTGATTGGCAGCGGAAACCTGAATATCGGCCTTTCCGGAGGACTGAACACGCAGACTGTGACAGCCGACTTTCTGAAACAGGACGGAGTAAACCTTCTGGGCTTCGCCACTACAACAGAACCTGCCGATGAGACAACTGGGGATTCAAGAATAAGCTGGACCCCTCCAAACAGAGCTTGCAGATAAACCGGAGTTATAGCATTTCCGGCGGAAAGCGGTTTCATATAGGAAAAGACAGGAATCCGCTCTCTTTCTTCCTCACTGCCGGACATACCACTGATTATCAATATACGGATGAAACCATCCGCAACACAACGACGAGCGGTACGATCTACAAAGATATGACAGGCAAGAAGTACACCGAGAATATCAGCCAACTGGCACTGGCCAATGTGGATTATGATATGCAGAACCGTCACCACGTGAGTTATAACTTCATGATGATTCATGCCAATGTACAATCCGTAGGAGACTATACCGGTAAAAACTCCATCTTCAGCGACGATTATGAGAACCAGGGATTTACCCGCCGCCAGCAGGCGAATGACAACTTACTGATCGTTAACCAGCTGATGACTAACTGGGGACTGACCAAAACATTGAGTCTGGATGCCGGTGCTTCTTATAATATCGTGAAAGGCAATGAACCCGACCGCCGAATCAACAATATAACCAAAGCGGAAGAAGGATATACCTTACTCAGGGGCAACTCCCAGCAACGGTATTTCTCCACTTTGGACGAAGATGACATCAACGTGAAGGCAGGACTCGTCTACCGTCTGAAAGATAACGTAGAAGAAATCTCTAATATACGTTTGGGCTATACAGGCCGATTCGTAGACGACAATTTCAAGGCGACTGAATACAACCTCACAGTAGGGCACGCTTCTTCCATCCCCTCATTGGATAATTTCTCACTCGACGATTATTATAATCAGGAGAATCTCTCTTCCGGATGGTTTGCCGTTCAGAAGAACATCGATAAGTATTCGGTTACCAAGAATATCCATTCCGCTTATGCGGAAGCTACCTATCAGTTTACTCCTCGTGGATTGTTAATGTAGGAATGAAGTATGACAATGTGGATATTCAGGTAGACTACAATGTGAATAAAGGCGGATCGGAAGGAAGCAACACGATTCAAAAGGATTTCTTTCTCCCGAGTCTGAATCTGAAATACAATCTGAGTGAAAAACACTCCCTGCGTCTCGGAGCGAGCAAAACATATACGCTGCCACAAGCTAAGGAAATTTCTCCTTATCGCTACGTAGGTGTGAATTTCAACAGTCAGGGAAATGCGAACCTGAAGCCTTCGGACAACTATAACGTCGATTTGAAATGGGACTTTAATCCTACCCCCACTGAACTGATTTCTCTGACAGCTTTTTATAAGCTCATCAAGAATCCGATCTCACGCATTGAGGTGGCAAGTGCCGGAGGATACCTTTCGTATGAAAATATAGCCGATAAGGCAACAGTGGCCGGAGTGGAAGTAGAGGTACGTAAGAATCTGTTTGTCCGTCCGCTAAGCAGTGCGGCAAACGGAATGAACAAGCTCTCTTTCGGCTTGAACGGATCGTACATCTATACAAATGCGAAAATGCCTCTGGCGACGGTTACCACCGGATCGCAACTGGAAGGGGCTGCTCCCTGGATCGCCAATTTCGATTTGTCCCACAACTTCACGAAAGGAAATCATAGCTTCATCAATACATTGGTACTCAACTATGTCAGCGATAAGATTTATACCATCGGTACGCAAGGCTACCAAGACATCATGGAGCAGGGAATGATGACGCTTGACTTCGTTTCGCAAGCCAAACTCAACAAGTATGTCTCACTTACGCTGAAAGCCCGCAATCTGCTGAATCCCTCTTATAAGTTGAGCCGCAAAGCCAACGAAAGCGGAGAGAAGGTAGTACTCAGCGATTATAAAAAAGGAATAAATATCAGTCTGGGAGTGTCGTGCACATTTTAAACCGGATAATGAAATAAGATTATTAACTAATTATTAAAGCAAAATGAAAAGATTGTTTGTAAACTTTATGACGTTTGCCGCTATGGCAACTGCACTGACATTCACTGCGTGTAGTAGTGATAGTGACGGAGATGACAATGGAAACGGTAATGGTGGAAATGGCGAAGGAACAGGTAGCTCTATCGTGGTAGGCGAAAACATCCTGTCCGGTACACTGACCGGTGAACAGACACTGGATGCCAAAGAATACATTCTGAACGGAACGGTTATCATCGCCGACGGCGGTCGCCTGAATATCCCTGCCGGAACTACCATCAAGGCGCGTGAAGGTTTCACAGTTATCTGCTGGTAGCGCAGGGAGGTAAACTCTATGCTGACGGTACGGCCGACAAACCAATCGTCTTTACGGCAAATACCACCAGCCCGGTATCCGGATATTGGGGTGGCGTGATTATCAATGGTAAAGCACCTATTTCCGGTTCAAAGACCGACAAGAGCGATACGGCACTGACGGAAATCAACAATGACTATAAATACGGCGGCAGCGCAGCTGATGACAACTCCGGTTCATTGACTTACGTGAAAATCTGCTATGCGGGTGCACGCTCCACAGCAGACATCGAACACAACGGACTGACCTTGAACGGTGTCGGCAACGGAACAAAGATTGAAAATATCTACGTACTGGAAAGTGCCGACGATGCAATCGAGTTCTTTGGTGGAACAGTAAATGTAACCAATCTGCTGGCTGTTAATCCGGATGATGATATGTTCGACTTTACACAAGGTTATTGCGGTACGCTGAAGAACTGCTACCGCGTTGGGAAAACCGACACCACAAGACCGAAAGCCGATCCTCGCGGCATCGAAGCCGACGGTAACATGGACGGTCTGTATCCGGATCACCTGCGTCAGTCTGACTTTAAGGTGGAAAACATGACTATCGTGAATAATGCTGCCAACACTGCCGATAACGTAGACCGTATGCAGGATGTAATCAAGATTCGCCGCGGAGCAAAAGCTACCATCACCAATGCACTGGTTAAGGGTACGGGTGGCGCTATCGACCTGGTTGATATGAAAGACAGCAAAGGTGCAGGAAACATAGAATCCAGCATTCATATCACCAATACATTGAGTCTCACAGGATTGAAGCAGAACGGCGAACTGAATACATTTGTCGAATCGGCAGACAATACAGGTGCAGACGCTTCTCTGTTCGGCTGGACAGGCTATAATTTATCAGCATTCTGATGAAGTAGCCAACGGTTTCTTTTACAGTAGGTATTACTTTTTCGGGCACGGATTATACGAATTGCACGGTTATGATTTACTAAAACCGTGTAATCCGCGTAATCCGTGCCAAATCATATAATAATGATATGCGTTTATTACGCTTTTACCTCCCTGGCTATCCCTGCGACTATCCTCTCTCTTCTATTATGAATTATTTCAGATATTATATGTTTCTCTGATTTTCTTTTTCGTATATTTGCTATTCATTATTATATGATCAATCACTTATGCAAACAAACTACGAGCGATACTGTAAAATGTCTTCTCTGGCTCAGATAGGATGGTGGGAAGCGGACTTTTTGGCTGGGCATTATGTCTGCTCTGATTTTCTTTGTGATCTTTTGGGACTGGAAGGAGATACCATCTCTTTCATGGATTTCCAGAATTTGATACGTGAGGATTACCGCGAACAGATAGTACAGGAATTTCGGGCCAATGCAAATATCCATAAAGACTTTTATGAACAAACCTTTCCCATCTGTTTAAAAAATGGTGAAGTTTGGCTGCATACCCGTCTGGCTCTTCGTGAGAAAGGTACCGGAACCAATGGAGGTGACAAATCTTTTGGCGTCATCCAGCGTGTTGAGGCGCCTAAAGAAGTGGAACAGAAAAATACCCTCCGGCGTGTAAACGACCTGTTACGCCGGCAAAACTATATATCACAGTCTTTGCTTCGCTTCCTCCATGATGACGATGTAGATTCTTGTATTATGGAGATATTGAATGACGTGCTGAGCCTCTATCAAGGCGGTCGTGTGTATATCTTTGAGTATAACGAAGACTATACGCATCATAGTTGCACGTATGAAGTCGTTTCGGAAGGTGTTTCCAAAGGAAAAACAAGCAGCAGTCCATTCCGGTTAATGAAACCCGATGGTGGTGTGAGCAGATTCTATCTGGCAAACCCATCATACTGACTTCCTTGAAACAGTTGCCCGAAGAAGCGGAGGATGAATATAAATTCCTTGACGCTCAAGGCATTTGTTCGTTGATGGTCGCTCCTTTGATGGCAGGTGACCGTGTATGGGGATTTATGGGTATAGATCTGGTCGAATCGTATCGTGAATGGAGCAATGAGGATTTTCAATGGTTCTCTTCATTGGCGAATATCATCAGTATTTGCATCGAATTGCGCAAGGCCAAAGATCGTGTTGTCCGCGAACAGTCTTTTTTAAGCAATCTGTTCCATTTTATGCCGTTAGGTTATATACGGATGTCTGTCGTCCGTGATGAAAACGGTCAGCTTCTTGATTATAAGATAACGGATGTCAACAAGGCCTGTTCCCGCTTCTTTGCCCGACCTGCCGAAACGTATATAGGAGTCTTGGCCTCTGAAATATATCCGGATTTTTCTTCACAACTCCTCTTTCTGAAAGAAGTGCTGGATAACAATTCATACAGGGAAAAGGATATCTTTTTCCCGCAGACAGAGCTTTATACCCATTGGATAGTTTATTCTCCGGAAAAAGATGAAGTGGTAGGTCTGTTTACAGATTCCACGGAGGCCGTGAAGACCAATAGGGCACTGGACCGTAGTGAGAAGCTCTTTAAGAGTATCTTTGCCAATATCCCGGCAGGAGTGGAAATCTATGATAAGGATGGATTCCTGATTGACCTGAATAATAAGGACCTGGAAATATTCGGTGTAGAAAATAAACAGGACGTGATAGGAGTCAACTTCTTTGAGAATCCGAACGTACCGCAGCATATCCGTGACCGTGTGCGGGATGAAGATTTGGTAGACTTCCGTCTGAATTACTCTTTTGAACGGGCAGAAGGTTATTATCACCCCGATCGTCGGGATACGATAGATATATATACGAAAGTCAGCAAGCTCTATGATAACGAAGGAAACTTTAACGGCTATATCCTGATTAGCATTGATAATACGGAGCAGATTGATGCGATGAACCGTATTCGTGATTTTGAGAATTTCTTCCTGCTCATATCGGATTATGCAAAGGTGGGATATGCCAAGTTGAATCTGCTGAACCGGAAGGGATATGCCATTAAACAATGGTATAAAAATTTAGGTGAAGAAGAGGATACTCCATTGGCGGACGTGGTGGGAGTCTATCGTAATATGCATCCCGAAGACCGTGAACGTATTTTTGATTTCTATCGGGAGGTCAGAAAAGGAAACCGGAAGCACTTTCAGGGAGAAATGCGAATCTGCCGTCCCGGCAAGAAGAATGAATGGAACTGGATACGTATGAATGTAGTCGTTACGACATACAATCCGGAAGAAAACGAAGTGGAAATCATCGGTATCAACTATGATATTACCGAACTGAAGGAGACGGAGAAAGAATTGATCCTGGCACGTGACAAAGCTGAAATGATGGACCGTCTCAAAAGTGCTTTCCTTGCTAACATGAGCCACGAAATACGTACTCCTCTGAATGCCATCGTTGGCTTTTCCGACTTGCTCGTCGATACGGAAAATATAGAGGAACGGCGGGAGTATATTCAGATTGTGAAGGAGAACAATGACCTGCTTTTACAACTGATTTCGGATATACTCGACCTGTCTAAGATTGAAGCGGGTACATTTGAGTTTACCAACGGAGATGTAGACGTGAATATGCTCTGTGAAGATATTGTCCGCTCCATGCAAATGAAGGTGAAGGAGAATGTCGAACTGATGTTCGATCCGCATCTTGCGGAATGCCGTATTATTAGTGACCGTAACCGACTGCACCAGGTAATCTCCAATTTTGTGAACAATGCGATTAAGTTTACCTCGGAGGGAAGTATCCGTGTGGGATATAAGCAGAAAGGAGAAGAACTGGAGTTCTATGTACAAGATACGGGAGTTGGTATTGACGCAGAGAGTCAGGCACATATTTTTGAACGTTTTGTGAAGCTGAACTCCTTTGTACACGGCACGGGCCTGGGACTCTCCATCTGCCAAAGTATTGTGGAACAAATGGGCGGAAAGATAGGGGTGGAATCCGAACCGGGAAAGGGTTCGCGTTTTTGGTTTAGCCTTCCCTGTTTTGTGGTGATGTCGGAAGAATAGACAGAATGATGGGGCTGACTAAAAAGTCAGCCCCAAAGAGTCGGTTTCTTATATTCCGAATGATAGTTTATCGATAGACTGATATACGATACTTGCAATACCCAGTCCGATGATGCCCAGTGTGCAGAGCGCCAGTCCCCACTTTGTACAGCGGTCGCTGCGGAAAGTCGGAATCGGGTTATCGGAAGGCGTGATATACATTGCTTTTACAATCAGCAGATAGTAGTACAATGAAATCACGGTATTAACCAGTGCAATGAATACCAGCAAGTGGAAGCCCGCTTCGAAAGCTGCCATGAAAATAAAGAACTTCGAGAAGAATCCGGCAAACGGAGGAATACCTGCTAGTGAGAACAGCGAAATAGTCATCAGAAAAGCCATTTTCGGGTTCGTTTTGTAGAGTCCCGCATAATCTTCGAGGGTAAACTTCTGACTGCGTAATGCTACGATAGTGATGACGGCAAATACTCCGAGATTGGCAGCGGCATATACAAGTATGTAATATACCATGGCGGTCATTCCCTGTGCCGTTCCTCCGATTACACCCAGCATGATATATCCTGCCTGCGAAATACTGGAGAACGCCATCAGACGTTTCAGATTCTGCTGGCGGATAGCGAATATATTGGCGATGGTGATAGAAGCGATAGTCACCCAGTAAAGTACTTCTTGCCAGTCATGTATCATCGGTGCGAATACTTTGATCAGAATTGCCATCAGCACAAATGCTGCCGAACCTTTGGAGATAACACTCAGATAGGCGGTAACCGTACTCGGTGCACCTTCGTAAACATCTGCCGTCCATAAATGGAACGGAACCAAAGAGAGCTTGAACGCCATACCGGTAAAGAAGAATACAAAAGCCATGATTTGCAACGGATTTCCATCGATATGAGCAGGAAGATCATCGAAATACAGTGTTCCTGCGGAACCGTAAATCATTGACAGACCAAACAGTAACAGTGCGCTGGAGAAAAGTGCGGTAAGGATATACTTGGCACCGGCTTCAGCGGAGTTATGGCGGTATTTGTCGAAAGCGATCAAGGCTGCCATCGGGATGGAAGCTGTCTCCAGTCCGATGAAGAACATCAGGAAGTGTCCGGCGGAAATCATGAGATACATACCGAACAGGGTGGAGAGTGTAAGTACATAGAACTCACCTTGCTTGAATGAAGTATCGTCGCGTTTCATCCATTCGTGTGCCATCAGGAAAACAATCAGCGTGCCTATGTTCAGGATTGATTTGACAACCGTGTGCATGGGTACATAGTGATACATACCGCCAAAAATGTCGGCAGCTGTGCCTGGAACCAGATTGATCGCTGTATGGATGGCCATCAGGATAACTGGCAGCATGGTGTTCAAAACGGGTCTCGTCCCTTTTTGCTTGTGTGCGTCCGGACTCATGAAGAGATCGGCAAGGAACAGCAATAGTAAAACTGCTACGAGCGACAGCTCTTCCCGCATATGTAGAAATTGTGAATAATCCATCTTTATAAATTAAGAATTAAAGATTAAAAATAAAGGTTATGGGATGAGTTGTGAGACTACAGGGAGTACACTTTCACCAATCATGTGGCTTACCCAGAAAGGAGCCATACCCAGTCCGGCTACACAAACGATGAGGCAGATAACAGCTACCCGTTCATCCCAGGTCGCGTCTGTCAGCGCGAGATGATGTTTGTTGGTGCAGGTACCGTACAGAATCTTGCCTACCAGACGCAGGATATAGACTGCCGTGATCACGATGGATGAACAAGCGATGATGGTCAGTGTACGGTGGAATACGTCGTTGTTCTGGAAAGAACCTACGAAGATAGTCATTTCGGCAATGAACCCGCTTAATCCCGGCAAACCGAGATTGGCAAGACCGGCAATCACATAACATACGCTGAGGAACGGCATTACTTTCATTAATCCGGCAAGCTCGCGGACATCACGTGTGTGTGTACGTCCATAAATCATACCGATCAGGGCAAAGAACAAGGCTGTCATCAATCCGTGGGAAAGCATCTGAAGAATGGCTCCTGTCGCAGCAGTCTGATTCAGCATCGAATGGCGAAAAGTACCAGTCCGCAGTGAGAAACGGAAGAGTAAGCGTTGATGTATTTCAAGTCTGTCTGTACGCAAGCGGAAATGCTCCGTAAACAACGGAGATACCTGTCAGTATCAGGAATATCCAGGAA
>ERZ860009.982-NODE-982-length-10130-cov-1.732705_pt1 | contig 10130 bp, 7 predicted proteins | sample MGYA00510114_ERZ860009 | MGnify/ENA primary metagenome ERZ860009 (study PRJEB30046, sample SAMN00715177) | human gut metagenome | study: EMG produced TPA metagenomics assembly of the A metagenome-wide association study of gut microbiota in type 2... | reverse complement strand
GATCGGAAAACTTTCTCTTTACACGGCTTGCGCAGGGCTCAATCCAGCGCGCGCTCTGCCCGTACTCTTGGATGTCGGCACTAATAATCAGGGTTTGCTGCATGATCCTCTTTATCTCGGTCTGCAGCAGCCGGGGTTGACGGCGAGGAATACTACGCTTTTGTCCGAGAGTTCATAGAAGCCGCTAAAGCACGCTGGCCTCATGTGATTATCCAATTCGAAGACTTTGCTAATCGTCACGCCTTTGCACTGTTGGATCAATGGAAGGGTAAGACTGCTTGTTTTAATGACGATATTCAGGGAACTGCGGCGGTTGCCGTTGCAGGTTTCTATGCAGCGGCAAGGGCTAAGGGAAGTTCTCTTGCCGAGGAAAAATTCCTTTTCTTAGGCGCCGGTGAGGCCGCAGGCGGCATTGCTGATTTGCTGGTTGAGGCTATGATGAAGGAAGGCCTGACCCAGGAAGAAGCCATCAATAGGATTTTTCTTTTCGACTCTCACGGTCTGGTGACAAAAGATCGAGAGGGGCTGACGCCGCTGAAGCAGAAGTTTGCTCATGAACTTGAACCTCAGAGCACATTCCTGGACGCCATCGGCGAAGTGAAACCTACGGCAATTGTGGGCTGTGCGGCTCAGGCAGGATCGTTTAATGCCTATGTACTCAGCGCAATGGCAAGAATCAACGAGCGCCCCATCATCTTTGCGTTATCGAATCCGACATCTCGTTCCGAATGCACAGCTAGAGAAGCCTATACCTACACAGAAGGCAAATGCCTCTTTGCTTCCGGCAGTCCTTTCCCGCAGGTTGAATTGAACGGAAAGACTTTTATTCCTCGCCAGAGCAACAACTCGTATGTTTTCCCCGGAATCGGTCTCGGATTAGTGGTCTCGTCACCTCGGGTTGTTCCGCAAAGTGTATTTTTAAGTGCCGCAGAAGCACTCTCTAAGATGGTCTCGGAAGAGGACTTGGAAAACGGGAGTTTATTCCCGCCGCTCATAAAGATTCGCGAAGTTTCTCAGTCCATTGCGGCTGCTGTAGCCGAGCAATGTTTCACGACAGGTGTTGCCGGAGTGTCGAATCCGGTCGATTTATCCGAAGCGATTCAGGCGGCGATGTATAAGCCTGTCTACGATCAGATCTGACTAAATAAGAAAAACCTTCAGGACTGCGGAAGGAGAAACAGCATTCCTGAAGGTCAAGATTTTGAAGTACTCTCAGATCACAAAAGAAGAAAATTTCTTAGAAGGTGTGGTTCATCCCCACGAATGTTGTCCACGGATTTTTCCCCATGTGGGTGGTCGGTGCCGAGGAAGTGCCCCCACCGCCGTTGATCGTGTAATTCACGTTCTTCTCGTTGTTGAGATAGGCAGCACCGGCGTAGACGGTGGTTCGCTTACTTAACGGATAGTCGTAGCGAACCGAGACGTTCCAAGCATTGGCAGAATCAGTCGTATTGTTCTTTAAATACGCAAAGCCGTTTAACAGATTGCCGCCGAACAACGGTGTCTTTGCCGATACGCTGTAAACCATGATGTTCGGATTGGTATCGCGGACTGCAGCCTTGGAGCCGTTCTTATAGACAAGGTTGCCGTAGAGCTTGGTGAATCCGAAGTCGTAGCTTGCACCTAAGTTATACAGCGCAGCGTGCGCATTCGGGTCTTTGAGATTATTGGGAGCTTCTGCAGCCAGGTTTTGATAGGTGTAAGTGAAGCCGATGCCGAAAGCACCCTTGCGATAGACGGCCTGAGCTGCATAGCTGTTGCCGTACTTATTCGACATTTCGGATTCTGAGTTCAGCTTGTTCTGTTCTCCTAAAGAAACCATAGCGGAGAGCTTTAAGCCGCCGAAACTCGGGCTTTCATAGACAAAGGAATTGTCTCTGCGAGTCAGATTGTCGACACCGGAAGCGCCGTTGATGCCCGGAATATGAGTATTCGGAAGATAAGGCGCCGGAGCCATGAAGTTGTTAATCGTGCTGCCTAAGCTGCAGGCAAAAGCGTCAAACTGGGCGATTCCGCCGAAGTTCAGGGTGTACTGACGGCCGAAAGAAAACGTACCCCAGTCAGTGTTTCGGATTCCGAGAACCGCTTCTCGCTGAAAGGCCCATCCTTCCGGCTGAGCGGCGGTGGTATTGGTGCCGTTATCAACAAAGAAGCCGTTTTCCAGTCGGAAGAACACGCTGGTTCCTCCTCCTAAATCTTCCGTTCCTTTGATGCCGATGCGTGAACCGCCTTTACCGCCGCTGCCTAAGTCAACAACGGTGCCGTTTCCGCCGTTGTAAAGCTGGACATATGCGTCCACCATTCCGTAGACGGAGACGTCAGAAGCGTAGACGCTTCCGCAGAAGCAGCAAGCAATCGCTGCAATGATTTTTTTAGATTTCATAAGGGTATCCCTCCTTGTTTTTGTGTCGTTTGATCTATTTCACTTTGAAGTTGAATTTATGGCACTGTGCGCAATAGTCTTCCGGCGGCTCATGCATCAGATGGCAGTTGATGCAGTCTCCGTTATGAGGCGCGTTGTGAGGATTGGCGCCGGGAAGATCTTTTGTTTTTTCAATCAGCATCGCTTTCGGGTGGCACTGTGTACACGTTTCTTCTGTCGGGAGGTTCGGATTCTTGAGGTCGGTTCCGTGGCAGGTCTGGCACGCTACGCCCTTGGCAACGTGCTTATCGGCACCCATCTTCGGAGCATCGGCAGCGAAGGCTGAACAGGAAAACATCGCAGCGAGCAGACCGATTCCGAGTAGTTTTGTCAGTGAATTCAATGAGGTCATGTCGGTTCTCCAGCTGAAGCCTCCGGAGGAGGCCTCAGACTAAGCAAGAGAATTAGCAGCCTGCCCAGCCGTTAGCTGTGCGGGCAGCAATACGTCCGAAGATGATGCAGTCGGCAACGGCGACGGTACCGAGGCGCACCATGCCGTGGACGCCGCCGGTCGCTTCGCCTGCTGCGTACAGACCGGCAATCGGATTACCCTTGACGTCGAGAACCTGGGCTTTTTCGTTGATTTCAAGACCGCCCATGGTGTGGTGAACGCGCGGCCACAGACGAATAGCGTAGAAGGGCCCCTTGGTGTTGAGGACGGCATCTTTGAAGAACATGCAGTCGAATTCCGGGTCCTTCATGGCTTTCATATAGCCGTTGAATTTTTCGTTTTCTTTCTCAAGGGTGGCATAGTCCAGCTTGTAGAAGTCCGCCAAAGATTTGAGGTCGTCGAATTTACGAATAACGCCGTTCTTGAGTGCGGTTTCAAACTGTTCGGGCTTCATGTTTTTGCCGACGACTTTGTTCATCATGTTGGCTTCGCAGGTGTAGATGATCGCCGGTTTACCAAGGGCAACAATGGCATCAGCGCGAACTTTACGGTTGCCGGTTTCTTTAATGAAGCGCTTGCTGGTTGTCGGGTTAATCATGGGGCCGTAGCCGACCATAGATTCCACGGCAAGTGGGGCCAGACCGAAGCCGTTTTCGTCGGGAGAAGTCCAGGGGCCCAGCTGGATCCAGTCCATGTGGATGGTATTGGCGCCTAAAGCCTGAGCTTCCTGAATCATTTCGCCGGTTGCACCGGGATGGTTGGTGGATCCGAAAGCATCGGTTAAGCGCGGATCATGACTGGTGCGCATCTTGACGTTCTGGCTGAAGCCGCCGGAAGCAATCAGCACACCTTTGGTTGCGCGAATGTAGACAACTTTTCCACTTTCGGGACGATTGAAGCGATGGTTGACGCGGGCTTTAACACCGACGACGCAGCCCTTATCGTTGACGATCAGGTCATCCACAATCGTTCTCAGCTGAATTTTGATGCCGAATTCCTTGCATTTTGCGAGCATCGGATTGATGAAACCGGCGCCGGTGTTTTCCATCACAGCGTGGCTGCGGGGAACAGAGTGACCGCCGTGATAAGTGACGGCTTTGAACTTGACACCGACTTCGTCACGAAGCCACTTGTAGTTGGAGACGGATTCGTCTGCAATTCTTCTGGCGAGCTCTTTATGAGCGAGACCGCCGCCGGCTTTCAGAATGTCGGAGTAGAGAAGATCGGCATTGTCTTTGATACCGGCTTTTTCCTGCATATCTGTTCCGGCAGCTGCGATGGCGCCCCCGTTGATGATGGAGTTGCCGCCGGCGGAAGGCATCTTGTCAACAACAAGAATGTCTTTCATACCGAGATAGTGGCTTTCAAGGGCAGCGCCCAGGCCGGCAAAGCCTGTACCGATAACGAGAAGACTGCAGGTTTCGTCCCATTTTTCAGGAACTTGGTTGAGGCATGGGCAACACTTCCGAAAACAAGTCCGGCGCTCAGAGCGCAAGTGGTTTCCATGAAGGTTCTGCGGGTGAATGTCATTTTAAAAGTCCTCCTTGATGATGTTGTCGGCTCTTCATAACCGATAAGAAAAGTTTAAAAACTGAAGATTTTCTTAACTACCCAAAGGCTTTGGTGGATAGTTAAAGGGTTTACGAGGATATAAAAAATGACAAAGACTCGGCTTTTAGTTTGAAAAAACTAATGAAAACGCATGAAGCGCTTGGCTTAGAGGCCAATGAGGCAAGAGAAAAAGCCGAAAACTAATACCAAGGATTGGTTAGCGGAGGAAGTGCTTCTAAGAGTTCTCTGAAAGTATTTGGATATGTGTATTCGCTGCTTTCCTCGGCCGAGCGCATCCATTGGTAAGCATCATCGACGAAGGCGGCAGGGAACGTGACGAAGTCTCCGTCCCGGATCCAGGCTCCTTCTTCTTTCCATCGTTTTAACGCATTGTCTGTGGACACAGGAGAGGCGTTGGCGACGAGACAACGGTTGTTCCGTGTCAGAGGAATAGGGCATTTGATCAAGCCGTCGGCAGTGAGTTTGCCGTAATGAATAGCCCAGGTGACGACAAAAGCCTTTAGGCGAAGATCAACGGGGGCGAAGGCCATCAGTGCGAAACCCACTCGGTCTGAGAGCGTACAGCTTTCTAGTAATCGAATGGTATAGGCAAATAGCTCCGGATCCGTCGTAAGGACAGGCAGTAAAAGATCCTTGGGACATACGACGACTTGGGCCTTTGTCAAGGCGAAGTAGGATCCGAGAGAAGGTCGGCGTGTCAGAAAATTAAGGTTTCCGCAAGCGAAGTGACCCGGAGTGGAGATTGCAGCCGCTTTCGGGCCGGAAACTGCATTGCCGAAGTTGCGGGCTGTCACGCCCTGCTGAACGAGAACGATATCGGAAATTTTTCTGCCCTGCGGATAAAGAATCTCCTGCCGATCCAATTCCCGAACAGTTCCAAGCTTGGTAATCAAGTCCCGGAGTCTTTTACCGACGGGCGGATGCAGCCAAGGCGTAACAGGGACAGCACAGCCTCTTTTCTTTTCGTCGATACTGTAGTCGCGTCCCGTGCTGATTGCTGCCAACCATTCATTGGATACGTTTCTCATCCTTCCCTCCGAGGGTAGTGTTTTGTAATATTTTTTAGACGTATACCACGACAGAAGACTTCTTGTCCAGACAATATCGTATTCAAGGTGATTAGGCGCAAAAAAAAGCCCGTCACTGCGGACGGGTTCGATTGAGAGGCGGATTACTTATGTTCAACAATCCGAATTTCTTCTCTTGGATTCGGGTTCGGTTCCTCTTTCTTGTAGATTGCCTCACGTGCTAATTGAATCGCGGTTTCCATGTCAGGGCACATATATTTGCCGAGTCGCTGAGCTAAGCCCAATCGTCTCATCTGACGCAGCGGGTGCTCGCTCGCGCCGACCACAATCAGGATCTTGCCGTGTTTCACGAGGTTTCGCTGGAAGGACTCGATGATATCAAGCGCACTGTTGTCAATCGAGAGCAAATCAGTGAAATCGAAAATAACCACATCAGGTGCATCAGGTGCGTTGATGTGTTTGGGGTCTGTAACGATTTCCAGCTTGGAAACGGAACCAAAGAAAAGCGCACCTTCCATTGCCCAAGCTTCAATCTGCTTCGGAGCGTCGAAGGGCAGCGTTTTGGGAATCACGCGAGTGAGCGTGTTCATGCGATAGAGGAAGAATAAGGCGGCGGTGAGCAGGCCGATTTCAACGGCAACGGTCAGGTCGAAGATCACCGTCAGGAAGAATGTCACAAGCAGTGTTGCCTTGTAAGACATGGTGAACTGTCTGAGGCGAACGAACTCATGCCAATTACCCATGTTAAAGGCCATGAACAGAAGGATGGCAGAAAGCGCACACAGAGGGACGTTCATCGCCAGGGGGGCAGCTACTAGGATAATGACCAAAAGGGTCAGACTGTGGATCATACCCGCCATCGGTGTGACGGCGCCGCTCTTAATGTTGGTAACGGTACGGGCAATCGTGCCGGTAGAAGGCAGACCGCCGAAGAAGGGTACGATGCAGTTGGCAATGCCTTGTCCCATCAGTTCCTGATTGGGATCATGGCGTTCGTCGGTCATTGCGTCGGCCACGCGTGCGCAAAGCAGAGATTCGATTGCGCCCAGCAAGGCCAATGTAATTGCCGGTCCGAGCAGCTGCTTGACGTTGCCCCAGCTGATGTCAGGCACTTGGAACTGCGGCAGTCCCTGCGGAATACCGCCGAATTTAGAACCGATGGTTTCCACCGGAAGGTTAAATAAAGAGACCAGCGCCGTCATGACGATCAGCACGACAACAGTACTCGGAATTCTGGCAAGCCATCTTCTCCAAGGTGCACCGCCTATGGTCCAGGAACGAGGCCAGACAAAAACGATAATCAAAGAAGCCAGACCCAAACCGACAGCGTAGGGGTTGACGGTATTAATAGCGCCGGCCAGTGTCTCGATCTGATGGAAAAAGTCAGCAGGCATCTTGGCAATGTTCAGGCCTAGGAAGTCCTTGATCTGAGAAAGACCGATGAGTACGGCGATACCGTTGGTAAAGCCGATGACGATCGAGACCGGAATAAATCGAATGAAGCTCCCGATCTTAAAGAGCCCCATTAGGAATAGGAATATGCCCGAGAAAAAGGTTGCGATGAGCAGATTGCCGACGCCGTACTGAGCAATAATGCCGTAAACGATAACAATGAAGGCGCCGGCCGGACCGCCGATCTGAACTTTGCATCCGCCTAAAAGAGAAATTAAAAATCCGGCAATGATGGCAGTGTAAATACCGGATTCCGGCGTCATGCCGGAAGCAATGGCAAAAGCCATCGCAAGAGGAAGTGCCACAACACCGACAGTGAGGCCTGCGGAGAGGTCACTTGTGAAAGTGGAGAAAGAATAATTTTTTAAAATGCAAAGAGAGGCCGGCTCGAATCGTGCTAACGAGAAACGATGCAGGGCCTCTACGATGTGAGATCTCGCGCTCATTTATCTTGGATCTAATACAGTGGATAACTTACGGCAGTAAGGCTGCCGAGGTAAAAATAAACTTATTTAGAACTTGGGTTCTGAAGCTAAGTGCCTAGATTATCCTCCTAATATCTCACATTTGAGCGCAACGCTTCAACTATTTTCCAAAAACTAAGGTTTATCTGTAGCCAAAACAAAAGAACCCTCGGCGTTCGGACCGAGGGTTCTCCTAAACAAGGGAATTAGTGCAAACGCATACCCGGCCTAGCGCCCGGGAACGGTTCAAGCAGATAAAGACCAGAAGGGGTGTCTGCTCCGTCGGAGGCGGAAAGCAGCATGCCCTGAGAGAAGCTGCCCATCATCTTGCGCGGCTCCAGGTTAGCGACAAACACGGTGAGCCTGCCGATCAGATCTTCCGGTTTGTAGTAAGCGGCAATGCCGGAGAAGATGTTGCGCGGTTCTTTTTCACCGATATCGATCGTGAGCTGAAGAAGTTTGCGGCTTTTTTCAACTTTCTTGCAGTCAAGAATCTTGCCGATTCTGAGGTCGACCTTGGCGAAGTCGTCAAATGCAATATTCGGAGCCAGAGGTTCGAAGACAAACGCTTCGGATTCGGCTTCTGTCTTCTTTTCTTCCTTGGCAGGCTCGGAAGCGGTCTTTGCTGCCTTGGAGCTCAGCTCGAAGAGCTGTTGAACCTGTTTTTCATCAACTCGCTTCATTAGGTGTTTGAAGGGGTTGATGGGCTTGTCGGAGGACAAAGCGTTGTCAACGGAATTCCAGGTCAGCTCACCGCAGTTGAGGAACGTTTCGACGTTTTCAGCAGTGCGGGGAAGAACCGGTTTCAGGAACAAGGTCAGCAGACGGAAGGCCTCAAGCGTAACGGAGCAGACTGCGTGCAGTTCTACGGCTCTCTCGGGCTGTTTGGCTAATTCCCATGGCTGTTTTTGGTCTACGTATTCGTTGACTTTGTTAGCGAGCTCCATCACGGCGCGAAGGGCTTTACCGTATTCACGACTTTCGAAAGAAGCATTGATGTCAGGAGCGGCGGCCTTGATTTCGGAAATCAGGCTGCTTTCTGCAATGGCCGGATCCGAGACGCGGCCTTCGAAGCGCTTGACGAGGAATCCTGCGGAACGGCTGGCGATATTGACGTATTTGCCGACCAAGTCGGAGTTAGTGCGGGAAATAAAGTCGGCGGAACTGAAGTCCACGTCTTCGACCTTGGAATTAAGCTTGTAGGCGAAGTAGTAGCGCAGCCACTCCGGATCCATGCCGAGCTCAAGATAAACCAGAGGATCAAGACCTGTGCCGCGGCTCTTGCTCATCTTCTGACCGTCTACGGTAACGAAACCATGTGCCCAGACGTGATCCGGCACACGGAACGGTTTGCCGGAGAAGTGCAGCATGGCAGGCCAGAAAAGCGTATGGAAGTAAGCGATGTCCTTGCCGATGATGTGAATCTGTTCAGTTGTGGAGGTTTCCAGCAGAGCCTCGAAATTGATGCCCTTGGATTCGCAGTAGGCCTTAAGGCTCGCGAGGTAACCGATCGGAGCGTCTAGCCAAACGTAGAAGAACTTACCCGGCTCATCGGGGATTTCAATGCCGAAGTAAGGTGCGTCACGGGAGATATCCCAGTCACTCAGATCTCCGTCTTTGCCCAGCCATTCAGCTGTTTTGGCGATAATCTGGGACTGCAGACGCGGCGTGCCGTCAGGAGCGGTACCGCGCGTCCATTCGCGCAGAAACTCTACGCAGTTGGGATCGGACAGTTTGAAGAAAAAGTGTTTAGACTTGCGCAGCTCAAGCTTACTGCCGGAGAGGGCTGAGTAAGGATTGATCAGGTCGGTCGGGCGGTAGACGGAAGCGCAGACTTCGCAGGAATCACCGTACTGGTCAGGTGCGCCGCACTTGGGACAGGTGCCTTTAATGAAGCGGTCGGCAAGGAACATCTGACGAACCGGATCGTAATACTGTTCGATTTCCTTGGAGTAAATCAGACCGGCTTTCTTCAGGCGTTTGTAGATGTCCTGGGCCAGTTCTGTGTTTTCTTTGCTGTCTGTAGAATGCCAGTGGTCGAAACGGATAAAGAAACCGTTGAGATACTTGGCGCGGCCCGCTGAGATTTCAGCGACATATTCCTGAGGCGTGACCCCTTTTTTCTGAGCCGAGATCATGATCGGAGCACCGTGGGCGTCGTCGGCGCCGACAAAGTGGACGGTTGATCCGCACATCCGCTGATGACGGACCCAAATGTCGGCCTGGATATATTCCATGATGTGTCCGAAATGGAAGTTTCCATTGGCGTACGGCAGTGCCGTCGTCAAGAAGATGGTGCGATTAGTCATGACTTTTTCTAGAATGTTTTTGAAAAGAAATAATTTTAGCGGATCAGGAACTCGTAAGCAGGAGTTACGGAGTATCTGATATCCAGGACAAACTTGGAAAGGGGCTTCTACGCCTGCCGAGTCCAACAGTAAGGAGAACACAATGCAGGAAAAAATCAGAGAGGTTCTCTCTGGCGTCATTGACCCGAACACGGGCAAAGATTTAGTTTCTTCTAAGGCTCTGAAGAAAGTTACTACAGAAGACGGAAAAACAACCGTCCAGATCGAATTAGATTATCCGGCCAAAACTCAAGGCCCCGTCATTGAAGAGATGGTCCGTGCCAAACTGGTCGAAGCGGGCATCCCGGCCGATGTCAAAATCAGTCAAAACATTATCGCTCACGAAGTTCAGAGGGGCGTTAAGGTTTTTGATTCCGTCCGCAACATCATTGCCGTTTCCAGCGGCAAAGGCGGCGTAGGCAAAAGCACGGTATCCGCTAACCTGGCGCTCGC
>ERZ860009.981-NODE-981-length-10137-cov-1.835648_pt1 | contig 10137 bp, 14 predicted proteins | sample MGYA00510114_ERZ860009 | MGnify/ENA primary metagenome ERZ860009 (study PRJEB30046, sample SAMN00715177) | human gut metagenome | study: EMG produced TPA metagenomics assembly of the A metagenome-wide association study of gut microbiota in type 2... | reverse complement strand
GTAGCCTGTGGCATGAGTGGTGCAGTAAGGCCGCTGTCAGCAGGAACCCAAAGAGACCGACTGCAGCATTAGGCTACGGCCGCTGCAGAGGTAGTATGGAATCCTCGTCATTTATGACGAGGAGGATGTCAATCGTCTTAACAAATTCGTTTTAGGAAAGTCCGCCAAACCGAAAGACCAGCATCCTGAGGAAATTAGAATCTCGGTTGATGCCGACAATGCATCGAAGGACGATGCCGATCTCTTCCTTCAAAATGATTGCGCTCTAAAAGACATAACCTCAGAAGTTCTTTTGACTGTCGTCTCACCAATGCTAGACGGAAATCAAACAGGCTGGCGCTTCAGTGAAGGGGATGGCAGCTCGGAGTTTGCAGCAGACGTTGAAGACGCCGATTTTCTCCAAACAGTAAGAACCGGCAAAGTTTCTTGGACCAAAGGAACATGTGTATTGGCCTCCCTGAAAAGTTTGCAAGTCAAAACAAACGACGGTGCCAAAACCAAACGTACTGTCCTGAAGATCAAAGAAGTAATTCAGCCTTTATCATCTGAGTAAATTAAGTAAGCCTTTTGTAATTTTTTTGCTGGAAGCCCTGGTGTCTGATAACTCTAAAAGTAAAAAGCGTTCATGGACCGCTAAATTAATCCTTTGCGCCTTGCTCGCTTTCTTTTTATTCGAGCTTCAGTACGTAGGCCGAATCGTCCTCTTCGACTTCGTCAATCCGTCTTCTAGTCCCTACATCCGCGCCGAACAGGAAAGACTGCTGGAAGAAGGCAAGCATTCGGTCCTTTACCAATGGGTCGACTACGATCAAATTTCTCCGTTTTTGAGCCGAGCCGTCGTAGCCGCCGAAGATGCGGATTTCATGCACCATCACGGACTGCGCTGGGACGCCATTAAAACGGCGGCGGAAAGAAACCTGCTCTCGGACAAGCGCGCCCCCGGCGGATCGACCCTGACTCAGCAGACTGTAAAAAACCTCTTCCTGTCCCACGACAGAAGCTACTTCAGAAAAGCCCAGGAAATCATCCTGACGCCGATCGTTGAAAGCATCTGGGGTAAGAAAAGAATCCTTGAGATCTATTTAAATATCGCTGAGTTCGGCAATGGAATCTTCGGCGCTCAAGCCGCTGCCCGCTATTACTTCAACAAAAACGCGGCAAATCTTTCGCGCGCCGAGGCCATCCGTTTGGCCTCGATCTTGATTAACCCGAAAAAATATCAGTTTGTGAAGTCGGCCCCGCTCATCAATCGTCGCGTGAATCGAATCTCTCACGACCTGAACTTGGTCCAAATTCCGCTGAAAAAATAAAAGCGGCCGAGGCCGCTTTCAAGAATAAGATTCTTTCTTACTGTTTGTTTTCGTTTTCCAACGAATCTTCGTACATGCTGAGGATCACACCGGTCGTGATCAGCTCAATGTCATAGTCCATCGGACCTTTCAGTGCGTCCTGGAAGACTGTGGCCATAGCTCCTCCGCAGTCTTCGCAGACGTGCATACGGTGGGCTGGATCTTCGTCGGCATAAACATACTTGAGCTTGTTGCTGTTGGTGTTGCCGCAAAGGGCGCAGCGAATGCGCTCAAACGGCCACTGAGTTCCGCAGCAGGAGCAGAAAAGATAACGATTATTGGAAGTACCTTCCGTACCTTCGGTGACGGAAGAAATCGCTGCCGGGGCACCGCAGGTCGGGCAGCCCAAAGGAGCATCGCCGGATTTGGCTTCGTCGACTTTGGAGAGCTCGTGTGTCATGTCTTCGCCGAGATTACGGAAATATCTGCGAAGAACGTTCAGCAGAAGACCGGCGATAACAGCCATCATGTCTTCATCGGCTTCTTCACCTAAAACTTCTTTCGTGGCGACTTCGTAGAAGGCAGTCGGATCTTCACCGGCAAGTTTGATCGTTGCATCGGTGAGTTTGTTCCAGTCCAGAGCTTTCAGCTTGGCAACCTGTTCATCAACATTGATGACGCCCTTTTCAATAAAAGCATCCTGAAGCTTCTGAAGATCCTTTCTGAATTCGGCAGGATTAATTTGAAGCGGGCGCAGCGTCAGGTACGGAGTTTTGCTCTTGATTGCCTTTTGAGCTGTCTCGGTATCAAAATTATCTTCTACGTCTGCAATCTCAAGCTCGTCTCTGACGTCATACATAGAATTGGCGTAATCGGTCAATCCTTTCCAATCACGCCGTCATCGCGTTTCAGATATCCTGCAATTGCAGCCTGTCTCGAACTCTTTGTCATGTTTTTTCCAAAAATTCAATCAGATGGTGACGCTCAATTCTAATTCAAGGAACTAAATTTCACCTTCGGTTATTCGGACTAGTACTTTTGTCTAATCTTAAGTTTCTCAAAATCAAACCGTATTAGAGTGGCAGTAGTATCCGCTTTTTCTCAAATAAGGACCTCAATTTCATGCAATCAATTGTTTCCCGCAGAAAGATCCTCACCGCTTCCTTAGGCGCTGCCGCCGTCGGCTTAACGAGAACTGCTCAAGCTGCTCCCGCAAATGTACCCTCCATTTGGGACGGAAAGAAAATGTATGACTCTTTCCTTAAAGACGGTACCGGTTTCAGCTTCCCGCACAAGCCTAACGCTCCTGTCGCCGTTGTTGCATTCGATACCCAGTGCCCGGACTGCATGCGTTTGTTTACCCGAATTAAGCCCCTGCTCAATGACGTCGATGTGATTTTCTACCCGATTTCATTCATGAACATCCATTCCGAACCGCAGGGAACGACAATCCTGATGTCTAAGGATCCGGCAAAGACTTTTGAAGAACAGCATGAACACTTCAAAGATCCGGACTTCCGCGGCATCCGTTACGACGTCTCTAAGCTTCCTGAAGATCTGAGAAACAAAGTCTGGACAAACACCAAGCTGCACAGACGCTCCGGCTGCCGTGCCGTCCCCTACGGTGTCTTCAAGAACAGCAAAGGTGAGTACGTTCCTTTTGATGAGAACCTCACGACCGAAGAACTGAAGAAAGTCTTCGAACTGAACTAACAATTCTCGAGCCTCCTGACGGAGGCTCTAATTTTTTCCGAGCTCAAGACTCAATGCTCTCGCCTTGTAACTTATCCATTGCGGTAAAGAAAAAAAAGACTAAATCTTTATTTCGTTGCTGAATAGCTTTGCAAGTGCAATGCAATGAAGTAATCCTAAAACTGCATTACGATAATAAATATCAAAATAAAATACAAAGAGAAATGTAATGGCTCGAACAGTCAACGTTAACTTTCGAATGGACAGCGACTTGAAGAAAAATATGGAACAGGTCTGCAATGACATGGGGCTGTCAATGACTGCCGCTTTTACTATCTTCGCTAAAACTGTCACTCGCGAAAAACGGATTCCTTTTGAAGTCTCAGCAGATCCCTTCTATTCCGAAAGCAATCTGAAGCACTTGCGACGCGCAATCGCCGATTTAAATGCAGGCAAAGGCGTCGAACATGAACTCATTGAAGATGAAACTTGACCAAGTCTCAGTTAGTTTCTTGACTTTCCAAAAAACAAATGGCTCGGATCTTCTCCAGACCCGGGCCAATTTCTATTGATTAAGAACTAGCTTCGAACTTAATTTTCTTCGCCGAACCACTTCTTGTAAATTCTTTGGAACTCACCGCTCTTCTTAAGAGAGGCAAGAGCCTTGTTGATTTGAGCAACCAGCTCTTTATTGCCCTTAGTCACGGCAATACCGTATTCTTCGGCTTCCATCTTCGGTCCGACCAAACGGCCTTTATTGCCGCCTTGGGCAACGTAGTAAGCCACAACCGGGAAGTCCTGAATCACGGCATCAACGCCGCCGTTTTGGAATTCCAAGAAAGTCTCGGCAGCATTAGCAAAAGTCACAACCTTTGCGCCGGGAACTTTTTCAGCTCTGAACATGCCGGTTGTACCGACCTGTGCTCCGATCTCTTGCCTTCCAGATCTTTAATGGATTTCGTTGTTGTATCGGACGACGGAACCATAATGATCAGACCGGAGGTGTAGTACGGATCGGAGAAGTCAACGAACTTTTTACGCTTTTCGTTAATGGTCATACCGGCAATCACGGCATCCACAATACCGGTGCGCAGTGCCGGAACTGTCGCGTCAAAACCCATGTTCTGAACCACGACCTTGTATCCGAGTTCTTTACCGATCGCACGGATCAGATCCATATCGAAACCCGTGAAATTCTTACCGTCTTCGGCCAAAAACTCGAACGGAGCAAAGCTCGAATCTGTACCGACAAGGAGGACGCCGTCTTCAATAGTCGGAGACTTCGCAAAAGAAGCCGAGACGGGCAGCATGCTTAAAGCGCAAAGGAACGCTAAAAGATTTCTTCTGAACATTGATAATTCCTATAACTAACGTGATGAGGTTATTGACAAAAAATAGTTTAGGAAATTTATCCTTACAAATTCCATTTTTGAAAAGTTTTTGCTTCATCCTTACGGATGATGAAAAGAACAAGTCAGAACTCGAAAGCTAGGACAACTTCCTAAAAATTGAGTTTGCTAAACTTCAGATACCGATTTTTTGGCACACTCCGTTCTTGCCTTCAAACTCACAACTAACAGAACTTCACTAGATTTCTTTCTACGATGTCGCCTCATTTTCCGTTTTCAACCCGCTTTATTCTTGCCTCCATTGCCGCGGTATCTTTAATCCTTAGTTCCGGCTGCCAATCCATAAAGGACAAAAAGGAAGTAGCGGTCGAATCCTGCATACCAACGACATGCATTCGCACTTTGCCGGCAGTAAGAACGGAAGCGCCTGTATCACGGAAAACGACTGTGAAGGCGGTTACGGCAGGGTTGCCGAATACGTAAAAGAAGTAAAGGAAAGAAATCCCAATGCTATCTTCTTGGACGCTGGCGACCAGTTCCAAGGATCTCTGTTGTATGTGAATTACCATTCGCCGTTGGTCGGCCAAATCACAAAACAGATGCAGTATGACTTCGCAACCTTCGGCAACCATGAGTTCGACGAAGGCTGCAAGGCTCTGTCCGACTACGCTAAAAATACGGACTTCCCTTTCCTAGCTGCGAATCTCAAACCGGCGCCAGGTTGTTCCTTGAACAAAAACAACATCGCGCCTTTCACCGTCATTGATCGACCTGACGCGAAGATCGGAATCATCGGCTTAGCCAATCCTGATGTCGTGAACCAGTCGAAGGCTTGCAAAGACACAAAGTTTGTGGACCCCTTCAAGGCAGTCAAAGAATCCGTGAAAGCGCTTCAGGCTCAGAACGTAAATATCATCATTGTCCTGTCTCATCTCGGCTTACCCTTCGATGAAGAATTAGCTAAAAACGTCAGCGGTGTGGATCTGATCGTCGGCGGCCACACGCATGATTACATCGGACCGGGCTCTCCATTGGACCCCTATCCGATCGTTGAGAAATCTCCGAGCGGCAAACCGGTTCTGGTCGTGACAACTTCCGGCGAAGCAAAATTCTTAGGTCATCTGAAAGTCAGCTTTAACAAGGAAGGCATACCGACAAGTTGGAACGGTGAACCGGTGCGTTTAGGCAAAGCCGGCGGCTCGCCCGAAATCACGAAGATCATCAATCAGGCTGCAGAACCCGTCATCAAAAAAAATTCAGCAGTCGTCGGAACCAATCTTGTCAAAATGAGAGACGGCCTGGATCCTTGCCGTGAAGGAGATTGCCTTTCCGCAATGATCACTACAGACGCAATGCTGGATTACGCACGGCCTAAAGGAGCCGTCGTTGCGTTGATTAACGGCGGAAACTTCCGCGCTGCCCTTCCTGTCGGAAAAATCACGCAAGGCGACATCGATAATCTGCTCCCGTTCAAAGATAAGGTCCTGCTTAAAAAATACACAGGCAAACAGCTTTTCGATGCCGTTGAACATGGCGTCTCGGATGTTGACGGAATCGGACCGAGAATAATTCAAGCTTCGGGATTAAGGTACACCTATAGTCCGACTGCGCCGGTAGGCCATCGAGTCAGATCCGTTGAGGTGCAGGATAAGGACGGCAAGTGGAAGCCGTTGGAGGACAACAAGGTTTATATTGCAGCGGTCGGTGCTTTCCTTGCTTCCGGCGGAGATGATCGGCCGGCGGCGTCCAAATTTCGAATTCGGGGCCTCTCGTTACAGATGCCCTGAAAGCTTATTTAAAGAAGAAGTCTCCAATCAGCCAAACACCTGAACCAAGAATATCAACGGTGAAGGAAACCACCGGAAAGTAAAGAAATAAGAGAGGCTGCAATGTCACTAAACAAGCAACCTCTTCTTCTATCTAACCTTTCTCAACTACGCATTCGGCAGCCAAGAATCTCTTTGACGAGTGTGTCTCGGCGCCAAATGCTGAATATCCATGATTCGGTGCATGGAGTCTGTCCGCGTGCTGTTAAAGACGAGATACAACGGATCGAGCGTTACAGATCCTGCTTTGTCAGAGGCAAACTTGGCTGTTCCGCTGATCATTGCATTCCAGTCCACAAGTTTCACGGAAGAACGCTCTGCGTTTTCTTCAGCTTTCCACAATAAAGCATTTCTTAAAGGAATCAGCGGAAAGAGGAAGACGTAAGCCGCCAGCGAGAAAAGAACCAGGACAACGCCGTGGTTTACATCAAAACCGGAGGAAATCCCAAGTCCTTGGAAGAACCAAGGCTTTGTGGAAAAGTAAGCCAATAAACCAAAGAAGATAAATGAGAGGATTAAGTATGGAAGGTAAGCTTTGAAGCCGGTTTGGAATTTGTATTGACCGATTTCATTGGCAATCATGGCCTCAATCTCAGAAGGATTAAGACGTTCAATAAGGCTTTCGGTCACAATAACTTTCTTATTGGTTCCGAAGCCGGAGATAAATACACCACTGCCTGAACCGAGGCGATCAGAATCCGCAGCAAAGACGCCTTGTGATTCAAAACCAATCTTTTCTAAGAACTTATCCAGCCTGCTTTTTAATTCTCCGTCAGCCAATGGGTGTACCGGGTAAGCGACCGTTCTGCTGACCATCGAAGCACCAATCACAAGAGCGGCAGAAACGGCCCATGCAAGAATCCACCAAGAAGAAACTCCTATAGACCAGCATGTGAGGACAGCGGAAACGATTAGCACAAAGAAGACAACATTACTTACTTTGCTGCGGGGTGAGCCGAAGTTTCTAAGGATCAAATATGAACTGTTCTTTTCAGGATTCTTTGCAATGGCAAGAAACAGGGCGTTAATTACCAAGAACGCTAAAGCAACAACCAATGCAAAAAGAATCTGTGTGAAAAGACCACTCCCAAGCTGATTTGTCAGTAACGTAGAAAACCAAGTGCCTCCGCCGCCGAACGTCAGCAGAAGCACTAAAACTAAATTTGAGAGATGTCGAATCTCGTTAACCTTATCTGCATACAGCCGAGCATCAGAAGCGGCCTTGTGGGCGTCAAGAGAAACAAGACCGGAAAACACATGCGGAACTTTATTCCAGTGCTCTCTTATGGATTTAGCCTCTCTCAAGTAAAGGTAAAAACCCAGTGCGATATTCGCAAAGAGGAATATTAAAAACAAACTTTCAAAAATCAGTGCGTCATTCATCTTATTACTTAAACCCTCTCGAAGAACGCTTTGTCTTGGTTCGTAAGATAGCGAATTTAAGTAATGAGAGAATAGAAATCACACCATTCGGAGCAAGCTCATTTCACGCAACAATGTTAGAAGAGCTTGCCGCAACGTTTTGCTCTTGCCTTCTACTCGTCGAGCCTCTTGTTTTTGCATGGCTCAGGATTTTTTTTAGCTCCTTCGACGCCAGAAGCCATCGCGTTTGTTGGGAATCTCAATTTCCTCAAGATAAGTTCAAAATATTTAAGTGGCTCTGACCGCGCCTAACTTTCCTTTGTCTCAGACGCGGAAGAAAAGATGTCAACTTTGGAATTACGGCAAATCGGCGATGCTGTAGTCCTGATTTTGCCTCAGGCGCTCCTTGGGCAACTGAATGCAAAACCCGGCGATTCACTTAACTACAACTTCGGGGACGGAAAACTTGTCATTAATCAGAAAAGGAAGCTTAGAAAACTTCCAAAGTATGACCTGAATATGTTGCTGACCGAGCATAAACAAATCTTGCCTTTTCTGGAGTCTGAGTATGAAGCTTGGGGCATTCAAAAACCAGAAGGAACCGAGATGCTTTGAAAGGCCATTGACAAACCGAATTGCGAGGTCGTCAACATCAAAGAAGACAATGCCTAACACCTAGCCAAAGGAAATTTCGACAATGACAATGTTCAATCCGCCGCACGCCGGAATGTTGATCACAGATGTGATCGAAACTAAAGGAATCACTGCCCTGGAGCTTTCATCTGCCATGAAACTCCAAGATTAGTCTGTCGCAAAACTTTTGAACGGAGAGCTCAACATTTCAGAAGAAATGGCACGCAGGATCGAAGAAGTCTTGGATATTGACGCTCAGCTTCTTCTAGACATTCAGAATGCTCATAATCTTTGGAGAACCAAACATCTGAAGAACTTCCTTGATAAAAAGCTCGAACCTTAATCTTCTTAACCATACCAAGCGGTGCGAACAGAAGAGAGAATTCTTGAACGAGACGGCGATTTTGACTCAAACATATAATCGAAAATCCTGGCGGAGTTTTCGAAATCTTCTCTAAAACATTTTGCTACCAGAAACAACTTTTGTTGATTACCCGACAAGGTGTAAAGCATGCTTTCCTATCCGGCGAAGATTTTAAAAGACGGCGACTTCTTTCTTGTTTCTTTTCGTGATTTTTACCATGAGGAGCCCGTCACGCAGGGAGAGACATATGAGGAAGCATTAGCCATGGCAGCTGATTGGCTTTTATCTGTGGCAACCATAGCAAAGGAAAAACAAGAAGAGTTACCACAACCTTCTCAGGCCAAAAACTAAGAGGTCTTAATAGAAATGCCTCAATCTGCTGACTTCAAACCAGCCCTGATTCGTTCTTGATCCATCAATCGGTCTCCTGATGCGATCATGCCTCAGGCCGGGGTGCGTGACAATCTAAGTCCAAGGTCGATCAATCTTGCCAAACCGGCTTAAGGTGCATTAGCTTCTGTCTTGCCGAAAGAATCTCGGGATCTTTTTCGCCTTCCTTCAACTGACGCAAAAACTCTTTGAATTCTTTTTCAGAAAGGATCGTTCGACTGTCTTCCGTTGATGCATTTCTATCTTCCAAATGAAGAACGTCCGAAACTTTAGCTTTAACTTTCACTTCTCCTCCGACGGTGAAAAAGGTACTGACAATGCAGAAAACATGAAAATTGCCGCGAAATCTCATCGACCCAAATCAAACTTCTTCAATTTTAAGCGTCACGAATCCGTCTAGATCAAGAGATGATTATCTCATCAGAAACTTCTTGGGGTTTTTTGAACTCTCTAATCTCGGCTTGCAGATTTCTAATGTGCGAAGCCATCATGAATGACGAAAACACCCTCGGATCGTGACCTTCCCTCGCTTTGATAGGTGCGTCAATGTATTCAGCTTTGTCTTCTTTGGGAATCTTTGCCGGGATCAGACCTAACTCAATCTGCAGCTGATTCATCACGAGCCTCGCAGTACTGCCGTTGCCGTCTACCCAAGGATGAATTGTCAGCAATTCAAGATGAGAGTCAAAAGTAAAAAGGTACTTGGCGTAAACTTCTTCGGATTTCAACATTTCTCTCCGTTTCTCGTTGACTTCAGAGCACCACTTTTTCAATCGGTCTTCGACTTTTGAGAAATTGATATAAGACTTGCCTGAAGAAACGGCGCTGACATTGACCTTCCTAAAGTCGCCTTTTGAAGAATTAAAAGTTCCTAATGCAGCGTTATAGAAGCCTCCGGTGTTCTTTAAGACAGCCGCACTAAGCTCCCTCAGCATCGCCAAAGAATAATCTCTGTGCTGGTTAGCAAGTTGAATGCTCATTTGATAAGCATTAAGCAAGTCTAGATTCATCATCACTTCAGATAGACTGCGTTTCATCGGCGGAATACCTTCGTCAAACAAAAGTTGATTCTCAATTTCCGTGACGGTCGAACCTTCGATCGCGGTTGACTGCGTAACGAGTGAATAGAGCGAAAATTTCGAATAATCAAACTGTTGAGCAATTCCGAGTCGGTCATCTGAAGTTTTGCGTTTCTAGATCTTCATTATTTTAAAAATCCTCAATAAAACATA
>ERZ860009.980-NODE-980-length-10139-cov-1.357200_pt1 | contig 10139 bp, 10 predicted proteins | sample MGYA00510114_ERZ860009 | MGnify/ENA primary metagenome ERZ860009 (study PRJEB30046, sample SAMN00715177) | human gut metagenome | study: EMG produced TPA metagenomics assembly of the A metagenome-wide association study of gut microbiota in type 2... | reverse complement strand
TCTCTCAAGTCGTTTTTTACAATACATAAATGCAGGGAACAAGAATATGTCCGCTGCAATCCATGCGAGCGGATTTGCAAGACACGCACCGCATATCCCATAACCGGAACCAGCATAACTGCCGCAAATGTTCTTGCCGCCATCTCAAACACTCCCGCAAGTATTGCAAATGTTGAAAATCCCATACCCTGTATGCAAAATCTTATTACATTGACAAATGTAAGCGGTATATAGAACAATGCCGAATATACAATAAACTTATGTGTCAGTCTTATTATCTCTGTCTCTGATGCTGCCACAAACAGAAGTGCAATGTAACTTGCAAAGAAATATAAAAGAACAAATGCAACAATGCTGTATATAATTCCTATTATTCCCGCAGCCTTAATTCCCTTTCCGAGACGCTCCGTTTTGCCGGCTCCTACGTTCTGACCGCCATATGTTGCCATCGTCGAACCGAGTGCATCAAACGGACAACATGTAAATGTAAATATCTTTGAGCCTGCTGTCATTGCTGCAACATAGACTGAACCAAGCGTATTAACTGCTGCCTGAAGAATTACACTTCCTATTGCCGTGATTGAATACTGCAGTCCCATAGGAATTCCATTTATGCAAAGATTCTTAACATAAACCTTTTAAACTTCTTCTCCTGCTTCTGGAATTTCAGTATATCATATTTTTTATTCATATAAACATAACATGCCACACCTGATATAAGCTGTGATATGTCTGTCGCCCATGCAGCCCCGGCAACTCCCATTTTAAATACAAGAATAAATACAAAATCAAGTATTATATTTATAACTGCCGAAACAACAAGAAAATATACAGGTGTCTTGCTGTCACCAAGTGAACGGATTACACCGGAAACCATATTATAAAGGAAAACTGTTGGTATTCCCGCAAATATTACAACAATATATGCATATGCATGCTCATAAATATTGGAAGGTGTCCTTAAAAGTGTAAGTATACCGCGGCATCCCACAACTGATGCGACCGTCAGAACAACCGAAAATATAATGCTGCAAATATATCCATTGTATACATACTTTCTGAGTTCCGAATATTTGCCTGCTCCAAACTGCTGTGCAACAGGAATCGCAAATCCGTTACATACTCCCATGCAGAAACCAATAATCATAAAGTTAATGCACGCCGTAGCTCCAACGCCCGCAAGTGCATCTCGCCTAATGTTTTTCCAACAATCATTGTGTCCACCAGATTGTAAAACTGCTGAAAAAGCATTCCCATAAGCATAGGAATCGCAAATCCAAGAATCAGTTTCATCGGCGAACCTTTTGTCATGTCTTTAACCATGTGTATCCTCCTGATTTTCGTGTTCTTTTATACATTTAAGAAATTCTTTTCCGTATCTTTCGTATTTATTTTCACCAACACCGTTTACATTAAGCATTTCTGCTTTTGTATGTGGTCTTTTTATGCACATATCAGTAAGTGCCTTATCTGAAAAGACTATATATGGCGGCACATTTTCATTTCGTGCAATATCAATTCTTAACATACGCAGTCTTTCAAACAGCATAAGGCCGTCTGCATCGAGGCTTTTTGGTGTACGCTTTTCTTTTTTGAATTCTTCTTTTCGTTCCGACCATTTCATAATAAGATGCTCTTCACCTGATATCAGCATATCTGAAGTTTCTGTAAGTTTAAGAATTCTGTACATATCATCCGTTTCCCTAAGATACCCATCAAGCAGCATCTTGTCAATAACGCCTTTTATAAAGCTTTCACTCATCTGACGACACATTCCGAATGTCGAATACCTGTCAACTCCGTAACTTCTTAGTTTTGCCTTATTTTCACCGCGAATCGTCCCCGTTATTACCAATGTTCCAAATCTTTCATGACACTCTTTTATTGTCTTAATAACAACTGAAGCTGTATTTGTTACATCCTTTTCTTCAAATACTGCAGAACAGTTACTGCAGTTGCCACAGTCATCTTTTCCTGAATACTCGCCAAAATAGTTTAGCATGTATTCTCTCAGACACTCTTTTGTACTGCAGTAGTAACGCATTTTTTTCAATCTGCGTATATCATTGTCATGTACAGCTTTTCTTTCCTCTTCAGTAAATTCGTTATTTTCCCCTTTATTTTCGATGAGGAATTCGTTGATAATAACATCCTGCGGCGAAAAAAGCAATATACATTCTGCAGGTTCTCCATCACGGCCGGCTCTTCCCGCTTCCTGATAATAATTTTCTATACACTGAGGCATATTATAATGAAGCACATATCTTACATTTGACTTATCTATACCCATGCCAAACGCATTTGTTGCCACAATTACCGGTTTTTCATCATATATGAAATCTTCCTGATTGGCTTTTCTCATATCATTATCAAGCCCGGCATGATACCTTGTAACTGCAATTCCATTTTTAGCAAGCATCGCATATACTTTGTCAACATTTTTTCTTGTGGCACAATATATTATTCCACTATCATCCCTGTGAGAAAGCACATAATTAAGCACTTCTGCATCCTTATTATTCGGCTGACGCACTTCAAAATACAGGTTACTCCTGTCAAATCCGGTCACCTTTATAAAAGGATTATTCAGTCCCAGCACGCATACAATATCATCTTTTACTGCCTGCGTTGCTGTTGCTGTAAATGCACTTACAACGGGTCTTTTAGGCAGCATTTTTATAAGATTCACTATTTTAAGGTAGCTTGGCCTGAAATCCTGTCCCCACTGTGAGATGCAGTGTGCCTCATCTATCGTAATCATCGAAATATCGGCATTAAGCACAAATTCAAGAAATCTGTTGGTTTCAAGTCTTTCCGGTGCTACATAGACTATTTTGTATCTGCCACACATCGCATTATAAAGTGCCTTCGTAATCTGGTTTTCGGTGAGGGCACTGTTTATGTATGCTGCATGAACCCCTGCCTCGTTCAATGCTTTTACCTGGTCTATCATAAGTGAAATAAGCGGAGATACTACTATTGTTATTCCGGGAAGCAATAACGCCGGAAGCTGGTAACATATTGATTTACCTGCTCCTGTAGGCATTATTCCACAAACATCGCGTCCCAGAAGTATGTTATCCACAATTTCCTCCTGCCCCGTCCTGAATGAATCATATCCAAAGACTTTTCGCAGTACATCTTTTTTTCTGTTTTTCATATCCACCATTCCTGCCATTGTTTATCTCCGCTAATTACTGTTTTGTGTCTCCGTTAATTACTGTTTTGTGTCTCCGATAGATTATCGCTTTATCGCAAAGTATGCAAGTATTTTTTCTTAATAAATTTGATATTGATGCACTTTTAATCATTGCTAATTTTCACCATTTATGATACGATATTTTAAATAGTTTTTAAAAACAAAAGGAGTTATTTATTATTATGGGTTCAGAGAAAAAATTCCGTACAAAATTTATCTTAACGAGGATGAGCTGCCAAATCATGGTACAACGTGCGTGCCGATATGAAAAACAAACCGGCTCCGCTCCTCAATCCAGCAACTTTAAAGCCAATGACAGCAGATGATTTGAGAGCTGTATTTTGTGATGAATTAATCGCACAGGAACTTGACGAAACTAATGCATATATTCCTATTCCTGAAGAAATCGTTGATTTCTACAAGATGTATCGTCCGTCACCTCTTGTCCGTGCATATTGTCTTGAGAAAAAATTGCAGACACCTGCTAAGATTTACTATAAATTTGAAGGCAATAACACAAGTGGAAGCCACAAGCTTAACTCTGCTATCGCACAGGCTTATTATGCAAAAAAGCAGGGGCTTAAAGGTGTTACAACAGAGACCGGTGCCGGTCAGTGGGGTACTGCACTTTCTATGGCATGCTCTTATTTCGGACTTGACTGTCAGGTTTATATGGTAAAAGTTTCTTACGAACAGAAGCCATTCAGACGTGAAGTTATGCGTACATACGGAGCAAAAGTTACGCCTTCTCCAAGCACAACTACAGAAGTCGGAAAGAAGATTCTTGCTGAACATCCCGGCACAACAGGAAGTCTCGGATGTGCAATCTCTGAGGCAGTCGAAGCCGAATCACGCCAGGAAGGTTACCGCTATGTTCTCGGAAGCGTTCTCAATCAGGTACTTCTCCACCAGACTGTAATAGGTCTTGAGACTAAAGCTGCTCTTGAAAAATATGATATTGTTCCTGATATTATCATCGGATGTGCCGGTGGCGGCTCCAACCTCGGTGGTCTTATTTCTCCATTTGCCGGTGAAATGCTCCGCGGTGAACATGACTATCAGATTATTGCAGTTGAACCTGCATCATGCCCAAGCCTTACAAGAGGCGTGTTTGCATATGATTTCTGCGATACAGGAAAGGTATGCCCTCTTGCTAAGATGTATACACTCGGAAGCGGATTTATACCTTCTGCCAACCACGCCGGCGGATTACGCTACCACGGCATGAGCCCTGTTGTTTCACAGCTCTACCATGACGGAATTATCGAGGCAAGAAGTGTAGAACAGACTTCTGTATTTGAGGCAGCTGAACAGTTCGCAAGAGTTGAAGGCATTCTTCCAGCTCCTGAAAGCAGCCACGCAATCCGTGTTGCAATCGATGAAGCTCTCAAATGCAAGGAAACAGGCGAGGAAAAGACTATTGTATTTGGTCTTACAGGCACAGGTTACTTCGACATGGTTGCTTACGAAAAGTTCAACAACGGCGAAATGACAGACTACATTCCGACTGACGAAGACTTAAAGCCTGGTTTCGACGGAATTCCAAAATTTCTCGGAAATGAATTTTAATATTTTATAGATTTTTATATAATTTTTTAGTATTACAGTACAACACACGTTGGTTAAATAATCCAATTTAATAAATGTCCTGTAAAATTAAGCGGATGAAAAACGATAACTAACTGAAGATTTCCTTCTGATTCGTTTTTCATCCGCTGTTTTTATTGTCTTTCTTTTTTTAATGTCGTAATTTCCTTATGTCCCGGATAAATCAGATAATTTCCGTCTATATCTTTTAAACGCTGTAAAGACTTAATCATATCTTCTTCATTTCCACCCGGCAGACTTGTCTTTCCGTGTCCTCCCGCAAGCATGGTATCACCCGTAAAAATTATGCCTTTTATATTATCCGGTTCATTTGAATCACCAACCTGATATATTGTATTTTCAGCATCCATATATTTGGCAGCTGTATCTTTGTTTTCATCTGTTCCGTATCCCATGCTGTTTTTAAAGTCAATCTTAAATGCAGCAGAACCCGGTGTATGCCCCGGTAAAATCATGGTTTCAAATCTTATATCATCAAGCCAGATTTCATCACCCTCTCCTAATAAAACAGATGGATATACGGCTTTATACGGCACTTCAACATATGGTCTTTCATTTATCAGTTCTTCATCAAGAAGACGCGGTGCATCAATCCTGCTGATGACTACAGGAATATTATACTTTTCTTTCAAAGCACCAAGTGCAAGTATGTGGTCCGTATGCCCATGCGTCACCAGAATATACTGTGGCTTCAGCCCATTTTTACTGATATTATCAATTATCTTTTCTGCATCATCCGCCGGGTCAATAATCAGGCAGTTATTCGTCCTGATATTGTATACAATATAACAATTAGTAAAACATGCACCAAGAACAAGCCTTATTATGCCGATATTATCCGATATTACTGAATCGCTGATATCTTTCTTTACATAACCTGCAAATTTTGCTTTTTCTATCTTTTCTATTGTATCTTTGTTTGCATGTTCTTTTAGTTTTTCAGTCACTTTACTAAATGCCGCCTCTTTTTCACCATAAGAGAGCTGCAACTCATATTCTAACGGCAGCCATGTTCTTATATCAGCCTCGTTATGCTGGATAACCGTCTCCATCCTGTCAAGTGCTTTATACAGTTTGGCTTCAGTTGTAACCTGCTCTTCCATCTCTTTAAACAGTTCATGAAATTCTTTTTTATACGGCTTTGGCAGTTCATCTATCCAACTTTCAACTATTTTCTCTTCTTTAAGGCTGTCTTTTTCTTTCTTTTCAAATGTCGGAATGTCGCCTGTGAACGCCTCCCCGATATCGTGAAACATACACATTCGGATTACCTTATCTATGTCTGCATCTTTAAACTCATCCTTCATAAAATAAGCCATAAGTGTAAGCCTGTAACAGTGCTCAGCAACACTTTCACGTCTTCCAGATGAAAGCCATGAATGTCTTGTATTATTTTTTAGTTTTTCAGCCAAATGCATTATTTCAAAATATTTTTCAAGATTCATAATACTTCTCCATTTTGATTAATCTGTTGAAATGTTATGTGTTTGATGATTTTTATAAATTTATATAACATGCTGTGATTCCAGATATGCAAGGAAGCCTTCACAGCCTTCCACAACATCCCTATATGTATCAACGAAATTGCCTGAATACCACGGGTCAGCAATACTGCTGCCTTTGCGGTCTGTATAATCCAGAAGAAGCTTTATTTTGTTATCTGTGTCAGGTCCTGTAATTCTTATTGTATTGCGTATATTGCTGCTGTCCGCACACAAAAGATAATCATAGTAATTGTAATCCTGCTTTGTGACCTGTCGTGCACGCTTGCTGCTGAAATTGGTATACGCAGTCTTTCCAATTCCGTGTTTTTTTAGTTCTGCCTGTGCCGGCGGATATATAGAATTGCCTTTGCCATTCCATATCTCCTCGGTCGATGTCGCCGCCGATGCTATATCAAATTTATCTTTTATGCCCGCTTCTCAACCATGTCTTTTAAAATAAATTCAGACATCGGTGAGCGGAGATATTGCCGTGGCAGATGAAAAGTACTTTAATCATTGTTTTGTTTCTCCTTGTTTTGCCCCGTAATGCCCTACCTCGACTATCGTCTCGGTCGCGGCAGTCGCAAAATGCCCGATTATGCAAGCATATCGGGACACTTCGCTCGTTGCTTCGCGTATTTTGCAAGGGTTTCTGGGGATTATGTTAAATGCTCTGAAATTACAGATTGTGGCAAATCAGAGCAAGATTGAGCAAGTTACTACTACCTGTTAGTAGTAAAATTGGTAGTAAAAGGGAAAGGTTTACTACTAAGGATTCTAAATACACATATCAAACTCCGTAATTGTCTTAGAGAATTCTTGCAATTCTGCCAGTGTTGCAAATTTTTTGAATGACTTTTCTTCACTTCTCGGATGTTGCTGAAGAATTGCATCAAACAAAGTTTCCAAACTTACTCTAGGATTTTTCCACAACATTGTTTCCTCAAATTTATTACAATATAAAAACATTTTTACATCATAAAATTCAGACCATTTTTTTCTCTGCTCATCTTCATTCTTTTCCAAATTTATAATTGTAAATGGTGCAATATCCTTCATTTGGCTTAAATGACTGGCTGATTTCACAACTCCACCGCCTCAATATCTGTAACAGGAGCACCATAACCATATACTGTGATTCCCGCAGCCCTAGACAGCATCGATTTTGTAGGTTCCATTCATTAACGATTATCGGCTTACCATTATAGTCTTTCTTTCCTATAGGATATAACAATGGCATTTGCTGAAGTTCTTTAAAACATTTCGGGCAAAGGCAATTAGCATATCCTTTTATTTTACAATCATAGCACAAACCAACTCCAGCATTACCATGTGGAAATATTAATTCAGGTAAATTACCAACACATATATTCCTTTTATACGCTTGCATCAAAAATGGATCCCAGTTAAATGATATTATTGCATCTTTTTCTGTCAGCGACAAAATCAAGTAATCATATAATGTTGGTTCATCTGGAATCTGCAATTTGCTAAAATAATCACATACTTCATATTCTAATTTTTCCTGCAAATCTCTATATTCAGATTTTCCATTTATATCAGAAAATAATTTTTCAAAATTCTCCATCTGTTCATCCGAAAAATTATATTTTTTCAATTCATCCGTAAGACCAAGAATATTGTGTATATTTTTTAATAATGGAACTTTCTTTCCATTTTTATCTATCTCACAAGCAGCAATAGATGCACCTGCACCTACAATGACCACATGTGGATCTAGCAAACGCTTTCCTGCATGATTCGGTAACCTATATGGAACAATATTCTGTAATGACACTAATTGCCTCCTCTCTACAGCTATGTACCTTTACTCAAGTACATCTAAATTACTCAAATACTCTCTGATTTCATTGTTAAGTTGTTTAAATTTAGCATTTATCTCGCCTGTCCTTTTATACGCTTCCGAAGATAAAGACTCTTTTTCTTCCTGAGAGGCAAAATAGCCAACATTCCAACGTTCTTCAAACTCACTTAATTGCATTCCGCATAATTTACGAATTTCTTCATATGCTTATAAAACTTTTCAGGAATAAACGGAGCATTACTATTTAATTCATCCTGTGCTACCACAACAGCGCCTCTTGCAGCATTATAATGTTCTTCGTCAACCTTCCTTTTTAGTTCTTTATCAGCCGGAACCATGACTAATCCTTGCGGAATCATGACAGTGACGTTTTTTATCATATCAAAAAAAGTTTTTGATAAGCTTCTATATAGATTAAACTCTGCATCAAATTTTGTTTTACTAATATAAGTTTTGTTTTCTATGTCAGCTTTATATTTTTCGTATTTTTCATTAATTTTTAACTCATATTTTTTTTGAAGTCTTTCGCTATAAAATTAGAAGCAAAATATATAACTGCGCAAAAAATTGCACCAATCCCTCCTAATCCTGCTATTACTGCCATAACCAGTTCCCAAATTTTATCCATTCTTATTCTCCCTATCTCATTCTTCATCAAATTCTTGGGTTATCCTTTTCCCTCTAAATTTTACTTCTATTTTAGATAAAATTTTACTTGGATCCAAATCTTTATGGTCACTTGTAACTTGTCCTTTCTCCGGTTTTATAAAAAACTGTGCCTTTTCATTGTCATCTTTATGTCCTACATAAACAACATAATTGTGTCTCCATCCTTATCTGTTTTTACATCCGTATGAATCCAATAACCAGACTCTGCTTTTTTCTTCTCCTTTATTTCTGGCACATACCAATCATCTAAACGAATTAATTTTGCACCCTTAAACTCTGGAATATTTAATAATCTCAAGCATTTACTTCTTAGTTCTCTAAGATTATCTATTTCAATATCTTCACCACAACGAGGGCATCTATATACCGCTCCTGAATATTCCATTGAAACACATTCTAACTCTATTTCTGGATGCTGTGTACAATGATAATGTATGCCATCCTGATTGCAACAATAATAGGTTGTCCAATTTGCCTCACGTGTTGAATAATTAGTACAGTCTCCATGCACAACCATATCTTCATCTGCCAATGAACATTTTCTAAAAGAAATTTTGTCATCTAATCTATATATTATCTTATCACTCATTGTTAATCCCCTTTCATTTTATACGATACATAGAGTTTCTATATAATCTTATCATTAAATTATTTTTTGTACAACAAAAAACGCCCCAGCCTAATGCTAGAGCGTCATCCCACTTTCATATTAAATTACCTTAAACATTTTCTGTGACATCGGTTTCTCCTTCTTCTGCTCAACCTCCGCCTGTGCTTTCCTAAACTCTTCCATCCGTTTCAATTCTTCCTCAGCATCATCGAATCCGATATGCGTGTACACATTCATTGTGACCGATATATCCGAATGCCCCATGAGGTACTGCAGCGTCTTTGGATTCATTCCCGATTTTGCCATATTCGAGCAATAGGTATGTCGGCATACATGAGGTGTAATATTTGGCATCTGTACTCGGTAAATGTCATTGTATCTGCCGACCATATGATTAAAGCAGTGTTGCCAATGCATTGCAACAAGTGGCATTCCATTATCATCGTAAAACAGGAATCCGCTATATCCATCTATGGCTTTCTCCACTTTAGGTGCATTTCTGTCCTCAATGATTGCCTGAAACATCTGTGCCACATCCTCTGTAATCGGCAATACTCTTGTTCCGGCATCCGTCTTTGTAGTTTCTATGATGTATCGCATATCCGATGTTCTCTGCAATTGGTGGTCGATATTTACAGTTCTGTTCTCAAGATCAATGTCCTTTAGTGTCAGTCCACAAAATTCCGATATTCGCATTCCCGTATGAAAGAGTATGTACACCACTTCATAGTATTTACAGTACAC
>ERZ860009.979-NODE-979-length-10154-cov-1.373205_pt1 | contig 10154 bp, 10 predicted proteins | sample MGYA00510114_ERZ860009 | MGnify/ENA primary metagenome ERZ860009 (study PRJEB30046, sample SAMN00715177) | human gut metagenome | study: EMG produced TPA metagenomics assembly of the A metagenome-wide association study of gut microbiota in type 2... | reverse complement strand
GCTTCTTGCACAGAAAATAAGCACATTTCTGATGCTTGTGATCCATGTTGGAATCTATAGTATTTTGTCTACGTCGGTATCGTTAAAACCGTGGTTTGCGTTGTTTCCGGGAGCGATCACATCGCGGCTGATGTGTGTCGTGATCAAAGTGATGCCAAACGGACTGCCGTTTGAGCCGGGGCAGGTGACCTATTCTCCGGAACTCGGCAGAGTGAGTGGGCTGTTGATTGGAATTCCTGCCGCACTTCTGTGGTTTCTGGTATTCTGGTTGGCAGGCAGAACATGGTTTCGAAAGCAGGTGGCAGAATGACAAAACGTGTGATGGGAAGTGTCCGGGCGGAACTTTTGAAAATGAAGCATACTTTTTTAATTCCGTTTCATGTGGCGGTGCCGGTTATCATCGCTGGTTTCATGCTGTTTTATTATCGCGGGACCATAGGAAATCCCATGGGACAGACCATGGCATATTTTGAACTGATCGGTATCGGGCTTCCGTTTGTGGTGAGCATTGTGTGTGCGGGAAATATCGGACTTGAGGAGCAGAATCATTTTCAGGTATTTCTCGGGAACTACAAAGTAAAGGGTAAAGGATTTGTTGTAAAGGGCGTGGTTCTTTTTGGCATGGGGTTTCTTGCAATTTTCGGGGCAGCAGTTCTTTTTGCTGCCGGGTATCATTTTTTACTGGGAAAAGAGGGGATTGGCATGCAGTATGTGCGGCTGACGGGGACACTGATTTTCGGAAGTGTGCCGTTATATCTGGACATTTGTTCCTGAATCTGATCTTTCCAAAGACCGTATCCCAGTGCGTGGGCGTGGCGCAGTCGGTGGTGTCCGCCCTGTTTCTCACCGGGCTTGGGGAGGGCAGATGGCAGTTTTTTCCGGCTACGTGGAGTGCAAGGGGCATTCGGTACTGCAATGATCCCGTAAACGGGAAACGTGTATTGTTTTGTCTGTTGCTCCTGTTTCTGATGTGTGTCATAATCGGAGTATGGTTTCATAAATATGAAGGAAGGCAGTGCAATGACTGAGATATTGGCAATTGATGATGACCGGGAAATTTTAGCTGTGATCAAAAAAGCACTTTTGCGGGAAGGGTATCAGGTGACGGCACTTGAAGATCCGCTGCAACTGGAGGAAGACAAACTGGGCAGATACCAGCTCATTCTTTTAGATGTGATGATGCCGGGCATAGACGGGTTTGATCTGTGCCGCAGAATCCGCGAAAAAGTGGATTGTCCGATTCTGTTTCTCACGGCAAAAACCGAAGAGAAAGACGTAATGACCGGGCTTGGCGCGGGTGGGGATGACTATATCACAAAACCGTTCGGGATCGGGGAACTGCGGGCGAGAGTTGCTGCACATATCCGGCGGGAAAACAGGGAAAAAACGCATACGATCTGTATCGGGGAGGTGCGTTTTTCCATGCAGGAGAGAAAAATCTATGTGCAGGAACATGAACTTGTTTTTACAAAGGCGGAATATACGACTGCGAATTTCTGGCATTAAACCACGGACAGGTATTTTCGAAAGAACGGATTTTAGAGCATGTATTCGGATTTGACGGGGACAGCAACAGTTCCGCAATTACGGAGCATGTAAAAAATATCCGTGCAAAATTCCAGAAATTCGGGATCAACCCGATTGAAACGGTTTGGGGGATCGGCTATCGATGGAAATGAAAAAAAGAAGACAAAAAACACTGACCGGGCTGTTTTTGAAATTTGCGGCGTTATTCTGTCTGGATACGTTCGGAATCGGAATGTTCTGTCTGGTGCTTCTGGTATTAAGTCCCATGACAGGATTTACGCTGCCTGCCAATTATGCGGAGCTGCAACTGACGGACCAACGGAAGAAATTAGGGCTGCGGGGACAGATGTGGAAGCCCTGATTCCGGATGGATGCAGATACGGGATTTATGATGCGGCGGGGCGGTTTAAAACCGGAACTTTTTCGGCGGACGCGAAGAAAAGGGCATGGCAGGGGTATAAAAACAGCAGTAAGTATGCATCCATGGGAAAGTATTACCGCTATATTAAGCAGAACAGCGGCGATATCTGTATTGTAAAATACGATTTGCATATGAGGTATGCGTACGATAAATTAAACGGCATTGTTCCATCTCTGGAGATACTGACACCGGCGCTTGGCGTGGTGCTGTTTTTCCTGCACGCCACATTGTTGTCCGGCCATTTTGCAAAAAAATTAAAACGGGAGCTTAGGCAGCTACGCGAAGTTACGAAAAAATTGGACAAAATGATCTGGAGTTTGAAACCGGACCATCGCAGATTAAGGAGATTGACGATGTGATGTCCTCACTTTCCGGCATGAAAGAAGCATTAAAAGATTCGCTGACCAGACAGTGGGACGCACAGCAGCAGAAAAAAGAGCAGCTTGCGGCACTGACACACGATATCAAGACACCGCTTACTGTCATCAAAGGAAATGCCGAGCTTTTGGCGGAGACGGATTTGTCTGCGGAAAACCGGGAGTGTACGGATGCTATTTTGGCGAATGTGGGCAGCATGGAGCAGTATTTGGAGCATATGCGGCAACTGCTGTATGGACGTGATCGTGCAGAGAGACAGAAGTAGTCACCTGTGCGCGTTTGAAAGAGCAGTTCAAAGAAGCAGCCATGCAGATTGCGGCAGCGGAAAAAGTTCCGGTTGTTTTTCAGGAGGATTCCCTGTGTGGGAATGTATGCTGCAAGCCAGGACCGGTTGGCAGAGCGTGGAAAAATGTGGTCAGCAATGCGGTGGAACACACAGACCGGGCGCGCGGGATCGTGGTGCGCCTGCAGATGGAATGTATGAGGGGCAGGAGTATCTGACTGCAACCGTCCGCGATTTTGGAAAGGGTTTTTCGGAGCAGGATCTCATCTATGCAGATCAGGAATTTTACAGCGGGGATGCCAGCCGACATGACCGGACGCATCAGGGGCTCGGTCTTGCGATCACAAAAAAATTCTTAAAAGAGCAGGGCGGCATGCTTTGTTTTTACAACCACGCGGAGTCTGGAGCGGAAGTGGTGTGCCGGATCAAAACGGCTGAGTTGTTTTAAACAATACATCGTTAAATCGGGTAAATGGTAAGTATAAAAGTTGAAAGCCAATATTATCATGTATGGAAATGTAAACGGTTACATGGCAAAAATAACAAAATAAATAGGGAAAATGACCTGAAAAAGAGAAAAAACTGTGCAATACAACGAAAACAAAGAGCATGTATTGACATAAATTTTGCATAAGCATATAATGCAATCAATGAAAACGGTTACATAAGGAGGCGTTAACTATCGATAAAAATATCACAATATCAGATATTGCAGAGAGAGCAGGAGTCTCCAAGGCAACGGTATCCAGAGTATTGAACTCTCCGGATATTGTAGAAGAACATACAAGAGAAACTGTAAGCCGGATTATAAAAGAGTTACATTATACACCATCCCAGACGGCAAGAAATCTTTCTATGAAAAGTTCATCAACAATTGGTGTTATCGTACCAGAAATCAGTAATACCTTTTTCGGAGAATTGTTTTCAGGGGTCGAAGATGTAACAAAGAAACATAACTATTCTCTGCTTTATTCTGGAAATGACAATGATAAAGAGGCTGATTATAAAGCTTTGGATATGATGAAAATGCAGCGGGTCAGAGGATTATTATATATTCCTGCAGTGAACTATGCAGCATTAGGCATTCTGGATAAGTTGCAGCGAAAGCTGGATCGGATGAATTGCCCGATTGTATGTATGGATCGAGACGTTGGACTCAAATGCGATATTGTTCATTTTGATGATCAGAGTGCGGTTCGTAAAGCAGTGCTTGCCTTGGCGAATGAGGGGCACAGTAAGATTGCAATTATTATAGGTGAGGAAGAAAATATTCTTTCCATCCAACGTTTTGAAGGCTATCTGGAAGGCCTCAAACAGGCAGGAATCCAGTATGATGAGAAGCTTGTATTAAGAGGTTCCTATACAAGGGTGTCTGGTTATCAGGTAACAAAGAGGATGATTGCACAGGAAGATCAGCCGACGGCGGTGATTACATGCAATAACCTGTTGAGTAAGGGTTATTTGCAGGCGGTATGTGAACATACACACGGAAAAACCGATTTGTATACACATATTGGTCTGGATGAGATTGATATGATGCAATATCTTGGTATTCCTTATAATTGTATCCAGCGTGATGCATATGAATTAGGTCGTTCGGCGGCCGATTACTGATGAAGAGGATTGAACAGCCGGAGGAAGCATATCAGCACATGATATTGAGTTCTCCGTTAATTCATCAGACGTTCTAGTTTATAAAAGAGTGATTGTGTGTTACTCATAAAATACACAATCACTTACTTATTACAAAAAAATGAAAGCGGTTTCATTAAACGAAAGGAAGGTAAGATATATGAAATTAGCAATGGGATGTGATCCGGCAGCGTATCGGTTCTATCAGAAATTATTAGAGAGAATGAGAGACGAGGGGTACGATATTATTGACATCGGATGTGAGTCCGAACAGGAAGCCGATGGCGGAAAATATGCAGAAATAGCAGAAATTGTTTCAAACAAAGTTGTGAACAGAGAATGCGATTATGGAATTCTTATTTGCGGAACCGGTCAGGGAATGGCAATGGCAGCTAACAAGATTCCAGGAATTCGTGCAGTGCTTTGTTACGATGTATTTCCGGCGGTTCTTAGCAAGAATGATAATAATGGAAATGTTTTGTGTACGGGCGCATGGTTTATGGAGAAGAAAGGAATTGATTTCACAATGGCAATGATTCATGCGTGGCTGTTCTCTGGTTATACAGGGACACATGAAGATGGCATGCAGGCGCTTAGTCGCCTTGATCATAAAAAATATCAGGAGGTGATGTAACATGGATCGTTTTCAGGAGTTGTCAAAGATTGCATTGGATGAGTTATCAGAAGTTTTTGCAAGAATGAGCGATGAAAATGTCAGGGAACTATTGGAGGAAATCAAAAAAGCAGACCGTATTTTCCTGCTGGGTGCAGGAAGAGAAGGGCTTTCGACGAGAGAGTTTGCAATGCGGTTAATGCATTTGGGGAAGGAGTCTCATTGGGTATGGGACGATACAACTCCATCAATGGGCAAAGGTGATTTGTTCATCTGTGCATGCGGAAGCGCAGACGTGGCGCATGAAAATATACTTTGTGACAATGCAAAGAAAACCGGCGCAACGCTTCTTCTGATCACACCGTCTGCGAAGGGGCACATTCTGGATATCGCAGATAAAGTGGTTCGGATTCCGGCAACAGCCTATAAGGCGGTATACAATTCAGAGGATGAATATGTACCGACCGTTCAGATGATGGGGAATCAGTTTGAACAGGCCTTGCTAGTATTCTTTGATGTTATTGTAATGATGCTTAGCGAAGAAATGGGAATTTCCAATGAAGAGATGGAATCCCGCCACAGAAATATTGAGTAGATAAGAAAAAGGGGGACAAAATTATGGTAAAAAAATTATTAGCAATGGTTTTAGGAGTAACAATGTTGATTGGTGCAACAGGTTGTTCGGCGGTTGATACAGGATCGGGAACAGGAACCAGTGATACAAAATCAGATACGCAGGTAAGTGTGAATGCAGATTTATTAGATGCAACACAGTATAAATCTGATAAAGAGGCAGCAGATTGGACCATCGCAGTTGTTGTAAAAGATGGAACTTCTGACTGGTTTAAGCGTATGCAGGTCGGAGTCGATGAGTTTGGTCAGACAAAGACGGTTAATGTTATTCAGAAAGGACCAGCTAATGCAGATGCAGCTTCACAGGTTCAGCTGGTGGAAGATATGATTAATCAGGGAGTCGATGCTCTTTGCATTGTTCCGATTGATCCGGGTGCACTTGAGTCAGTCTTACAGAAAGCAATGGAAAAAGGCATTGTTGTAATCAGTCACGAAGCATCTGACCTTAAGAATACATTGTATGATGTAGAAGCATTTACCGCAGAAGATTTTGGCGACACAATGATGCAGGAACTTGCAAAAGCGATGGGTGAGAAGGGACAGTACGCACAGATGGTTGCCTACACAACGTCGACAACACATATGGAATATTCTAATGCTGAGTATACATATCAGAAAGAAAACTATCCGGACATGTCCTTAATTAATGATACCGTACCATCTGCTGAATCATCTGAAAAAGTTGATACAGCATACGAGAAAGCAAAAGAGTTATTAAAAGCAAATCCGGAACTCGCAGGATTTACAGGTGCGGCTTCTGTTGATATTTTAGGTGAAGCACAGGCAACAGAAGAATTAGGTTTGACAGATAAGGTATCAATTGTCGGTGTCGGTACACCAAATGCCACAAGAGAGTATGTAAAGAATGGAACAATTGATGCGGTATGTCTGTGGGATCCGGCATCTGCAGGTTATGCAATGTGTGATCTGGCTTATAAAGTATTGGCAGGAGATGAAATTACAGAAGGCATTGATCTTGGACAGAAGGGATATGAAAGCGTTACAATTCAGGAAGGTGCAAATCGTTGTGTATTAGGAAACGCTCCGTTAATTTTAAATACGGACAATATTGACGACTATGACTTTTAAATTTTAGATCCAGTATCAAAACTCCTTATAAATTTTGATGGAAATCCGGATTAACGAAACATATGAAAAACATGTTTTTCCAGTGGCTGCGATGAAGTTGACGGTATCCGGATTTCCTGTAAATGAATGATGTTTAGAAAGAGAGTGAGGGACCAATGTCAGAAAATATTTTGTGTGTAAAGAATATCAAGAAATCATTTGGCGGTGTGCATGCATTAAAGGGTGTTGATCTGACCATTAAAAAAGGCGAGACACATTGTCTTGCCGGAGAGAATGGATGTGGAAAATCAACTATTATAAAAGTAATTTCAGGGTTTTACAAACCGGATGAAGGTACCATTGAAATCGATGGAAAAGGATATACAAATATGTCTACAGCAGATGCGATTGCAGCAGGTATTCAGGTGATTTATCAGGATTTTTCTATTTTCCCAAATCTCACGGTAATGGAAAATCTCGCATTCAATCAGGTATTAGCGGAAAAGAAGAAATTTGTTAATAAGAAAGAATTCAGAAAGATAGCCGAAGAAGCTGTCCGAAAAATTAATTTCGATGTAGATCTTGACGCGCGAGTGGAAACACTTCCGGTTGCAGATAAGCAGTTGATTGCGATTTCCAGAGCACTGCTCCATAACGCAAAACTCATCATCATGGATGAGCCGACAACTGCGTTGACAAAAAGAGAGGTAACCCGTCTGTTTGGAATCATTGAAGAATTAAAAAAAGAAGGCATTACAATTTTATTTGTTTCTCATAAATTGGATGAGGTATTTGAAATCTCTGACAGTATTACAATTCTCCGAAGCGGACAGAATGTATACCATTGCCCGGCGGTGAAATGACTGAAGAAAAATTCACTTATTACATGACCGGAAGAAACATTGATACTTCTGAGAAAAAAGAAGTGAAAGATTTTTCGGAGACCGAAAAAGTCCTGGAGGTGAAAGACTTATCTGCAAAAGGATTTGAACATATAAACTTTGATCTGCACGCAGGAGAAATCCTGGGTATTGCAGGACAGCTGGGATCCGGACGTACGGAACTGAGCCTTGCATTGTTTGGAATGCTGAAACCGACCGGTGGCAGTATTTGTATTTCGGGTAAGGAAGTAAAACTGAAAAATGTAGCAGAGGCACAGAAACAAGGGATTGCCCTTGTTCCGGAGGATCGTTTGACGGAAGGTTTGTTCCTGCCACAGCCGATCTACAAAAATATTGCGGTAACGAGTCTGAAAGAGCTTTCCGGAGCATTGGGAAGCGTGAAAGAATCTGCGCAGAAAGAATTATCCGAGCACTGGGTGAAAGAAATCGGAGTTGCAACGAAAGATCATACACTTCCTGTTCAGACACTTTCCGGTGGTAATCAGCAGAAAGTTGTTCTTGCGAGATGGCTGGCAACGCATCCGAAAATTCTGATCTTAAACGGACCAACGGTTGGTGTTGATATTGGAGCAAAGTATGATATCCATAAATTGTTGCGGGAACTGGCAAAGCAGGGGATGGCGGTGTTGGTTGTGTCCGATGATGTGGCTGAAATTACAGCGTTGTGTGATCGGGCTTTGATTATGAAAGCAGGAAGCATGACCGGTGAATTTAAAGGTGAAGATCTCACAGATGACAATCTGTATAAGTCGACAATATAGGAGAGGGGTGGAAAGATGAAACTTAAGATGAAAGACATATTGAAGCAGACAGAGTTTTATGTGTTTTGTATTATTGTGGCATTCGCATTCATCATTCAAGTACGTTCCGGACAGTTTTTTACCAGTAACAATTTAATGGATCTGGTTCGATCAATGATTATACCTGGAATTTATGCAATATGTGCGTTACTTAGCTTTGTAAGCACTGGTGCGGATGTATCATTTCCGTTAATTGCAGCACTGTCTGCTTATATTGCAGTAACACTGGGCAATCAATTTTCATTAGGTGTTATTCCGATTTTTGTGATTGCAATTGCCGTTGGCTGCCTGATTGGATGTATTAATGGATTTTTCATAGTGAAATACAAATTTAACAGCTTGATTGTTACACTTGGTACATCTTCTATCTGCAGTGGTATTTTATTTGGTACATTTGAAGCAGGAAGAACGGAGCTGCCTAAGAAACTTTATGCGCTGAGTAAGATTAACCTTGTTACGGTAACAAATTCAAAATCCGGTCTTAGTTCTTCACTTCCGTTTACGTTTGTTATCATGATCGTTCTTTATTTAATTGCATATTTCATTCTTAATTATACAATGGCAGGAAGAAGTGTGTATGCGGTTGGAGGAGATGAAGTCAGCGCAGAGCGGGCGGGTATCAATGTTGGCAAAGTTAGATTTATGGTTTTTGTTGTGAATGGCGGTATTGCAGCTATTGCAGGTCTCTGTTATGCAATGATGTCGTATTTTTATCTGCCGAATGAATATGCCGGAGAAGAAATGCTTGTTATTGCAGCAGTTGTTCTTGGTGGAACGCGTATGGTTGGTGGTATTGGTACACTTAGGGGGTGCCTTCTTGGAACCTTGCTTCTTACAATGGTTTCCAATAGTTTGATTTTGCTTGGGATTTCTGTATATTGGGAAAAAGTATTTATTGGAGCAATCATTATTATTGGTACTGCGGTATCCGCTATGCAGGCGATGCGAGCATCAAAGACATCAGCAAAGAAGAAGGGGGTAGAGTAAACATGAATGAAGCAAAGAAAATGAAAAAGAGCATTACCTTACCTTTCGATGACAACTCAAAAAGACTGATTATTATTCTTGTGGTACTGTTGTTTGTTACAGGAATTACAAAGTCCTCACAGTTTTTAAATGTTGGTAATATCCAGTCAATCGGAAAGCAGCTGACAGAATATGGTCTTATGTCACTTGGAATGGGTGTCTGTATGCTGAGTGGTGGAATTGATCTGTCCACTGTCTATATTGCAAATCTTTGCGGTATTAGTGCAGGATTGATTATTCAGAGTAATACAAGCGGTGCAGCGGGCATTGTACTTGCATGTGTTGTTGCACTTGTTGTAGGTGCTTTATGTGGTATTTTTAATGGATTTTTGGTCAGCTTTCTTAATATTCCGCCGATGCTGGCAACTCTTGGAAGCTATGAACTGTATATGGGGATATCGATTGTATTGTCACAGGGAAGTACCGTTTCCGCAGATGGTCGGTTTAATATTCTTTCGGCAATGACAATTTTTGGAATTCCGTTACCATTTATTTTGTTTTTACTTTGCACGGTTATTTTGACATTGATCATGAGTAAAACAAGTTTTGGAAATAAAGTTTATCTTGTGGGAACAAATGCAAAATCGTCGAAATTTGCAGGAATCAATGTAAAGAAGACCACACTTTGCTGTTACATGATTTCCGGAATCCTGTCCGCTATTGCAGGACTGGTAAGCTTATCCAGATTGAATTCCGCGAAAGCTGATTTTGGAACGAGTTACACAATGCAGACGATTTTGGTTGCTGTCTTAGGTGGAATTAATCCGGATGGAGGATTTGGTAATATTCCGGGTATTGCCTTTGCTGTGATTATTTTACAGACATTATCATCGTATTTGAATCAGTTCCCATCCATCAGTAATTACTACAG
>ERZ860009.969-NODE-969-length-10247-cov-1.413658_pt1 | contig 10247 bp, 14 predicted proteins | sample MGYA00510114_ERZ860009 | MGnify/ENA primary metagenome ERZ860009 (study PRJEB30046, sample SAMN00715177) | human gut metagenome | study: EMG produced TPA metagenomics assembly of the A metagenome-wide association study of gut microbiota in type 2... | reverse complement strand
TGATCCAGACGATTATCGTCAATAAACGCACAAACTATTCGAACGCCTGCTACATCATTGAGATATGTCTGTATTCTCGTCTGAGTTGCTTTGTACATTGGACAGCTCCGGTTTGCGGGTATGCAGCCGCCGTTCGATTGATTCGTGTAGAAGCTGAGATACAAGAGCCATTAACGGAATAAAGAAGATCATGCCAAGGACACCGAACAGTTTACCGCCCAGCAAAACCGCCAACAACGTCCAGAACGTGGATAGCCCTACACTGTTTCCCACGACGTGCGGATAGATGAACTGATTTTCAACAAACTGAGTTGCCTGATAGACGATCAAGCATAGGAGCGCCTTGTTCGGAGCCGCCAATAAAGTAAATAAAATGCCGAAAGCGCAGGAGAGAAATCCTCCAATATAAGGAACGAATGCAAAGGCGGCAGTTAAAACGGCTGTTAGCCCCGCATATGGAATCCCTGCAACAGAAAACGAAAGAAAGTCAATGTTCCAAGAATCATAACCTCGACACACTGACCAGAAAGAAACTTCGCATAGGTGTCATGTGCAAGTTTCGAAATATGGCAAATTCTATCTGCAACGGATTCCTTACAGTAGGCATACAGTGCCCGTTTGCTTTGACTGCTCAATTCACGCCATCCAATTAGCACATAGAATGTGATCACAAGTGAAATTGCAACATCAGCAATCGCAGATACCGTAGAGCCAGCAACATTGGCAACTGAGGAAATCACTGTGTTCATTTCGCTCGAAATGCTTTGCAGAATAGATTTCCAATCGAGCGCAGCAAAATGTGCCGACAGTTTCTCTGTGTCAATGCCGTATCTTTGCAATAAGCCGACCCAGTCAGGCCATTTTTCTTGAACAAGAGCAGCAATGCTTTTTACAGATGCAGTGAGCTGTGGAATCGCAATTACACACAGAAGAGCAATAATCGCAATAACACATATCAGCGTCAGTAACAGGCTTATCATGTCTATTTGCCGATCTGTAGCTTTAGTCAGCTTTCGTCGAAGCCTCTTTGCCAGTCCGCGCACGGGTACACTCAGAACAAAGGCCAGCAAAAGGCCTGATAAAATCGGAGCGAGCAAGCCAATACACGATTTTAGAAAGTTGGCAACATAGTTTAGATTGTTGAATGCCGCAAATAAGATCACCCCAAACGTGATTAGTAGAAGCGGCTTTTTGTAGGATTTATCCATGATTACATCCTCGTAAGAAATCGGTTTGTTTTATTATTGGGGAGTATCTTATAGGCAATCCACCAACCAAAGAAACAGACTGGCAATGCAGCGAGAACATCCATGATAGAATGCTGTTTCATAAAAACGGTGGAGAGACTGATACACACGGCGATTGATGTAGCAGCGATTTTCCATCCGACGCTTTGGAGCGCCTTGCAATCCCATAACCCAAACATCGCGGCAACAGAGCCTATTACATGAAGTGAGGGGCAAACATTTGTATTGGTATCGAAACTATAGAATAATTCAATAAAGCGTGTAAGTAGATTATTGCGTACAAATGCTTCTGGCCGCAAATTTTGGCAGGTTGGAAAGAACAGGTAAATCAAAACCGTGATCGTATAGGTGACTATCACAAAATACATCATACGCCGAAATGCAGGTACATCGACGAAAAAAGTATAAACCAACGTACCGATTAGAAAGACAAACCAAAATAGATACGGAATCAACGCCCATTCACAAAATGGTATTATATCATCGAGTCCACAATAGACGGGATAGTAATTTCGTTGCGGTTGCAACCGCTCAAGAAACAAAAACAGCAAGCCGAAAATTGGCCAGTAAAGCAATAGCCTGACGTGAGAAAATTCAGGTGTATTAAGTTTATGGATGCGGAACTCACGGTAATTAACTTCCGGCTTTATATGATTACTTTGCATGACTGTATATCCATTCATAGATTTTATCGGCTGCCGTACATTCCGTCTGCGACCGCATTGCCGCGCGCATTTTAGAAAGAAGCACTGGGGCATTTAGCGTTTTTATTGTGGTGTCTGCGATTGCTTTTGGCGTATTGGCTGTGACGGCCATTCCATTACGCAGAAAAAAATTCAGATTATGTGTCTCGCAGCCAGCCACTGCATCGATAAGCACCATTGGTAACTCTGCCGCCATTGCCTCAGATGTACTTAGACCTCCGGGCTTTGTCAGGAATAGGTCTGAGGCTTGCATGAGCTGCGGCACATTATTGACGGTTCCCAGAACATGAACTTGAGAATACTTTTCTGTCCTTTTTTGGAGTTTTTTGCGTAAATCATCATTTGTGCCGCATACAACACTAAGTTCTTGTTCTGTTGTGAGGTAAGGGCAGAGATACGATATAATCTCCTCCATTGGACCGCAGCCCATGCTACCGCACATCATTAAAATATGCTGATGAGCAGGAGAGATTCCGGCGTTGGCTTTTCCTGCTTCTTGTGACACACGCTGGTAGAATTGCTGCCGCACAGGGATTCCACTGGCGATCAGCTTTTGAGGTTGAAGTCCACATTGTTCAAACTCACCTAACAGCGAAGTGGACGGAATGAAATACCAGTCCAGCGCAGAATCCGCTGTGCAGGGAGCGCAGGTATAGTCTGTAGAAATGTGGCTCGTTACAAGCTGTAAGCATGGGTGCTGTCGGCGCATTTCTGTCAACGCCAAGGCTGGGAATACATGAGTACAGATAATATTATCGTAGCCTGCAGAGCGGATGTATTGATACATCCGCTCTGCGCCGGAGGAAAGTAGCTTATAGATCGGCGTTCCCTCACAAAAAATATCTTCGTGAGATTCCGCACGCTGATACCCAGCATCAAAAAGCCTTGGAGCATGGCGGTAAATTCGGGTATGCCAATTAGAAATAAACGTGGATGCTTTTTCTGAAATAAACTGCAAAGAATCTGTAATATTGCAGATTTCTCCGCGAGAGTGGTAGGCTTCCTGAACTGCTTGCGCACAGGAGTTATGCCCTGCGCCAGTGTTGCAGCTTAGAATTAGTGTTTGCATTTGAATCTCCTATTTTTTCCTTTGCTGCATAGCAAACAGCTTTTGCAGGCGTGGGCGATTATAGCGCTGGACAACAATAAACGGCAAATTACCCAGCACAATGTAGATAATCGTTATACATACCCCGCCAACACCGGACCATATTTTCAGCAGTCCAAGACCGGCGATAGACAACAGAATATGTGTCCACTCTGCCACGCAAGTTTCTTCTATCATGCGCGGCAAGTTCTCATAGTTTTCCTTTGTCAGTTTCTTTTCCGGCATGATTTTAACGAATATGCGGCTATATCGGGGATCTTTGCCTGCCATTTCCGAACATGAAGCCGCTTCCATAGTTTTTGCTCTGCCGGGTGGCAGACCCAAGGAAAACGATCGGCGTGAAACCAATGCTTCGGGATCAAGCGCCCCACTACAAAGGAGAGAACCCCTAACGCCGCGATATATAGCAGACACATAAGAAAATGCTTCATAAAAACCTCAACATAGCGGTGCGAAAATACGAAGGACACCATCTACGACCCAGCGGCGCGAATAATGTTTCATATCATAGGGCTTTACCTCTTTACATTTTGCCTGTGTAGCGATGAAATCGTCCTTTATTGCTGCAATAATACTGGAACGATAAAAGAACGAATTGTTTTCAAAGTGGAGAAAGAGACTGCGGTAGTCCAGATTGACAGTTCCTATCGTCGCAACTTTGTCGTCTGATACAAAGCTCTTTGCATGAACGAAGCCGGGAGTATACTCATAAATCTTGATGCCGCCAGTCAGCAACACCTGATAAAAGCTCCGAGACATACGGAAAATCAGCTTCTTATCAGGGATGCCGGGCATAATGATCCGCACGTCTACACCACGTTGAGCAGCGGAAATCATTGCATCCATCAAGTCATCGCCAAGCATAAGATACGGTGTAAAAAACCATGCGTAATCCGTGCTTTGAGAAAGCAAGTCAATAAAGAGCTGATTACTGGTAGCTTCATGGTTAAGGGGCGAATCGTAGTAACTAAGCACATAACCATCAAATGTGTGCGGCGGCGCAGGATACCTTTTGGGATATGTGGGCATTGCAAGCTGTCCTGCTTCTTTTTCCAGCGAAAATGCGTTCCAAAAGGTCAAGAACATATGGGTAAAATTTTTTACTGGCTCACCAGTAATCCGAAAGCCTGTGTCCTTCCAGTGTCCATAGGGATGTTCCAAATTGATATACCGATCTGATAAGTTGATACCTCCGCTATAAGCAACTTCGTTGTCAATAATCAGCATTTTGCGATGATCGCGATAGTTTGCAGTTCCTTTTAAGGCAAGGAAAGGATTAAAAGGAATACATGGAATGCCTTTCTTTTTCAGTTCACGGACATTACTGAAATTGAACGAAGAAATACTGCCAAGATCATCGTATATCACACGTACATCAACGCCCTGCTCCATTTTTACTTCCAGTTCGTTCACGATTGCGTCCCACATATGCCCCGGCTCAATAATGAAGTATTCTACGTAAATCGAGTTTCTTGCATTTTTCAAATCGGCAAGCATATCAGGGAACATATTATCGCCCAACGGATAGTAACGAACCTGCTCAACTGCACACATCGGATATTGCGTTTTTTCTTCCAGCCACCGCACTGTTTGCCCCATGCGTTTTTCGCCGTCAAAGGGCGCTTCTTTTATTGGAAGAGGCTGCGGATTGCAACTCTTTTGAACTTGCTGCAAGCGCCTTTTTAGAGGGCGGGCCGTCCGTTTATTTCCAAAGAGCAGATATAGTAACGCTCCTACCAAAGGTAGTGACAGAATAACCAGCAGCCAAAGCAATTTATAAGCGGTTTCATCTCTCTTTATAATAATAAATACCACCAAGAAAAACGCTGCAACGGAAAGCAGTGACACAATAATCGGTGCGTAAGGGGTCAGCCATTTCATCAACAGCAAAAGCCAGAGCGATTGTAAAGCCACCGCTGGAATAATTGTTAGAATGCGTCGAATGATTTTTCCCATATGTTTACCCCCCTCTATGTTATTTCTCCTCCGAAGATGCTTCCCAATCGCAAACTATTTGTGCCATTTCCTGTGGGGTTTCTTTATAGCCTCGTAATACCCACGCATTCATAAGCCCAAACAATCCATATGTAATAAATTGGATAAAGTAGTGCGTTTTGGCATCGGCATTAGCGACAATGGATGCCGCTTCTTGTAAATAGAAGTTTAGAATCACATATTGGCGATCAGCTGAGTAGAGCAGATCACAAATAGGACGAGTGGAAAGGCAAAATTCAAAAAACAGCCTGATGCCGTCATAACTACCAGTGGCGAAGTTGGTAGCACCGTGTTCGTCGGAAAAGCGCTTCCACAGACATGTGATTTTGAAAGACAGAACTTCATCTTTACTTTTGAAATAACGGAAATAAGTGGAGCGACCTACATCTGCCTTGGCAGTCATCTCCTCAATACTGATTTTTCAATGGGTTTTTCTTTCATTAGTTCCAGCAACGCTGTACCCATACATTCTTTCAGATAGTCTGTTGTAGCCGTTGTCCTTCGCATAAGAAACGTCTCCTTTAATTGCGTATCATTGAAACAAGGATTGTCATTTGTTCCACTTTCGCTCGGACTATTGACAACGCCTGCTTCTGTGATATTCATAGCATCTATGATACTATCGTTTCATTTATACTATCATTTGCTATTTGCCCTGTCAAGCTAAAATGCGAGTACGACGAGCAGAAAGGAAAACTATGGGTACGATTTTTTCCCGTGTAAAACTCAGCGGAAAGCATGTGGCCGCCCTCTTGGCGCTGATGCTGCTCTCCGCTGTGACAGCCATGCTGCTGCCTACTGCCCTGGCCAGTATGATTGACATCGGAGTGGCCGGAGAAAACCGAAACACCATCCTAATCATTGCGGCGGTGATGGCAACCCTGCCATTCTGCGGCTCTTTATTATATTTGAGCTATTCACAGTAAAGTTGGACATTTGTATTCAGCGGGAGAAAATAACCTTGACAAATCTCGTCTCAGAAGGCCATGCTTTTGCAGTATGCCAGGGAGCATCACTTCCCCAACCCAACCTTTTTGTGGATGACGGTGTAAGCGGTGTGACCTATGACCGTCCCGGCTTTCAGGCCATGCTGGCCGAAATCGAGGCGGGACGGGTGGCCGTGGCGATCGCCAAAGACCTTTCCAGACTGGGCCGCAACTCCGCGCTGACCGGGCTTTACACCAACTTCACCTTTCCGCAGAACGGTGTTCGTTTCATCGCCATCAACGACAACTACGACACCATTGACCCTAACCGTGTGGACAACGATTTTGCGGGCATCAAAAACTGGTTCAACGAGTTCTATGCCCGGGACACCAGCCGCAAGATCAGAGCCGTCCAGAAAGCCAAGGGTGAGCGAGGCGTACCCCTGACCACCAATGTGCCCTATGGCTATGTAAAAGACCTGGAGAACCCCCACCGCTGGGTGGTTGACCCAACGCATCTTCGACCTGTGTATGAAGGGCCGTGGTCCCATGCAGATCGCCAACCAACTGAAAGCGGACAAGGTGCTAACGCCCAGCGCATACAGGGCCTTGCAGGGCATCAAGACCCCAAACAAGAAACCGGAGGACCCCTGCGACTGGCACAGCAGTACCGTTGTGGCGATTCTGGAACGGCGGGAGTACACGGGCTGTACGGTGAACTTCAAGACCTATACCAACTCCATCTGGGACAAGAAGCAGCGGGACAATCCCCTTGAGAAGCAAGCCATCTTCCCCAATACACATGAGGCCATCATCGAGGAAGCCGTGTTTGAGAAGGTACAGCAGGTGCGCCAGCAGCGGCATCGCAATACCCGTACAGGCCGAAGCAGCATCTTTTCCGGGCTGGTGTACTGTGCCGACTGCGGTGAGAAGCTGTATTAAGGGGCGACGAACAATTACCGACCGGAGGGCGCGTTCTTTGACTGTTCTCTCCTTAGAAGCACAAGGACAAGTGCGGTACTCATTACATCCGGGAAACCGTACTCAGCCACATAGTCCTGAAACACATTCAGGCTGTGACGGGCTACATTCTGCGGCATGAGGCACATCTCCGTGCAGTGATGGAGGAACAACTCCGGCTGGAAAGCAGTGAGCAGATCCGCATCCGAAGGAAACGGCTGGAACGGAACGAAAACCGCATCGCTGAACTGAAACGGCTGTTCATCCGGATTTACGAGGACAACGCCTGCGGACGGCTGAGTGATGAGCGCTTCGATATGCTGAGCCTGACCTATGAAACGGAGCAGAAGCAGTTGGAGACCGAGTGCGTAACTTTGCGACAGGAAATTGAAGTACAGGAACGACAGAACGAAAACGTTGAGAAGTTCATTCAGACGGCGCACAAGTATGTGGGCATCGATAAGCTGGACGGCTACGCTCTGCGGGAACTGGTGTCCGCCATCTATGTGGACGCACCGGACAAATCCAGCGGGAAGCGTGTGCAGCACATTCACATCCAGTACGATGGGCTGGGCTTCATCCCGCTGAATGAGCTGATGAAAGAGGAAACGGCGTGACCGAAGTCACCCCGCACCCTTTGAAAACTCAAGGTTTTCACCATTTTTTCATTTTACTGTTTTACGACCACCCGGCCAATGATGTGACCATTATGAAAGAGGGGCACCCAGAAGCGGGTACCCCTCTATTTTGGTGGGCAGGTTGGAATTGAACCAACGATGTTTCAGATGTCACGGTTTTACAGACCGCTGCGATCGCCAACTACGCGCACTGACCCATATGGCGGAGAGCGCAGAACTCGAATCTGATATCACTTCTGATACGATCCGCTTAGCGGGCGGTCCCCGGGCCTTCCGGGTTCACTCTCCAAATATGGCTGGGGTGGCTGGACTTGAACCAACAAATGCCGGTGTCAGAGACCGGTGCCTTGACCATTTGGCGACACCCCAGTATATTGGCGACTCGAACACCCACGGGCGGTTTTGGGGACCGCTGTTCTTCCGGTTAAACTATACCCCTGTATGATGATGGTGATGCCTGCGGGATTTGAACCCAGCATTACAAGCTTGAGAGGCTTGCGTCCTAACCAATTAGACGAAGGCACCAGATGGAGATACGGGTCGGATTCGAACCGACGATTAACAGCTTTGCAGGCTGTCCTCTTCAACCTCTTGAGTACCGTACATGGCTGGGATAGTTGGATTCAAACCAACAGTGGCCGGCATCAAAGGCCGGTGCCTTAGCCGCTTAGCAATATCCCAGTATTATGGAGATCCGCGCCGGACTCGAACCGGTCATTGCAGCCGTGAAAGGGCTGTGTCCTAACCATTTAGACGAGCGGACCGTATGGCAGGGAGAAGTTCTCCCTGCATATTAAGCAACCGAGTGATCGGTAATGAGGATATCATCAATACGCACATGCAGCAGTGCAGCAAGGGCGATAAGATTATCTACAGTCGGCAGCGCAGTGCCGTTTTGCCACTTGTAAATGGCCTGCGGGGAATTGAAGCCGAATGCCATTTGTAGGTCATGCACCGTCAGCCCCGCTGCTTTGCGAAGCATCACAATATTGGTGCCTGTGCGAGCAAGGTTGATCGTTGGAATGTTCATTCTCAAATACACCTCCTATCTGAATTATTTGGCCTCATGGGCATGAAAAAGCCGCTTGTCTGCACTCAAGACAAGCGGCTTCAATAATTCAGAGAAGGAGATCCTGATAGACCGATTCTTTCAGGTCAACAGGTACTCAATCCGATCATATTCTTCTGCTTATCTTGATATGGGCGTGCTTCGCAAAAGCTATATTCCTCGCACTGGAAGATAGCCTGCCATTCGCTCATATAGAAGATAGCGGAAGAAATAGTCTTCATAGTTCTGCGTCCTTTCTGTAGAGATTTGTTCTTGGTTTCTGACTGTACTATACCACAACTCTTTCGGTTTGTCATTCAACTTGTGGTTAAATATCGCTGTTTTCTGGAGAGATGACACCATTCTCAACATAGTATCGGTAGCTGCCGTCGATATTGACCTTGCCCCAGTGCTTAATATCATCATTCTCTTCAAGCTCATCTGGATGGATACAAAAGTCGTCGATCTGGTCGCCATAATCCTCGTCGGCATATACCTGACAATAGTATCCGCCTTCATTAGGCTCACAATCTGGCGTTGCAGAAACATAAAGGCCCCTGTACTCCATGGTCATCGACTCCTTGTACAAAAAATGCGGTCCCAATATGTCAGAATGCACAAACCGTTTCAAGTGCAGTTTTCACCCATTACACCAGGCTACAGCCTCTTTGAATTGCTCCCATGTAATAGCTGTACCGTATTCATCATAGATGCTGAACTCGGGATTGTCGCGGAGCCACTGCTCTACGGAGAAAATGTCTCGAAACCCGTTCTCGACTCTCCAGGAAAAATGACCGGCTCTTGCTGTGCCGATCACGACGGACGCACTTTCCGGTTCCTCAATCTGAAAGAGGAACTGATTTGAGATTTTATTAAGCAGCTCATCCATGGTGTCCTCCAGGTCAGAAGTGACGGGGATTTCTTTGATCCGGTTGATGCAATCCGCCTGGATTGCGATTAGCTTTTCCTGAAGAGCAGCCACTTCTTCAACGACCTGTCGTTTCATAAATTCATATTGCGTACTCATTGTGTTTCCTCCCATGAGTCATGACTGCCGTGCACTGCCTTCAAGGCATCTCTATGCGCAACCTCTTCAACAAGATAGTCAGCCTGTGCGACCATGGATTTTTGTTGTTAAGCTTTACATCCAGAACCGTCCGGACAGACACCCGAACACGATGGAAACCACGCCCTGGATCATCAGGAACAGCCCCGCCAGAACGGACAGCGTCACCGCCGCAGCCAAGGGGTCCATAAAGGAGAGGAATCCAGCCGCCGCCATTAGCAGGCCGAAGGCTGTCACCCAGCCCCATCCCCGCACTCCAAACCGGCGCAGATCAAAGGAGTTTACAAATTTCGTGATGCCGGAGAACAACAGCCACATACCCAGAATATAGGGCAGGGTCATCATGGTGAACATCTGGTTGCACAGCAGGAAGATGGACAGCAGCACCGTAAGGATGCCATCCACCAAAAACCATCCGGAACCGTAAATACTGCTGCCCGCCGTGGCAAAAATCATAATATCTACCGCACCGGAAAATAACATGGCCATTCCTAACAGGAAGGACAGCCCGCTCAGGGCAGCGCCGGGATGGAGCATACATGCACCACCCGCCAC
>ERZ860009.967-NODE-967-length-10260-cov-2.508476_pt1 | contig 10260 bp, 13 predicted proteins | sample MGYA00510114_ERZ860009 | MGnify/ENA primary metagenome ERZ860009 (study PRJEB30046, sample SAMN00715177) | human gut metagenome | study: EMG produced TPA metagenomics assembly of the A metagenome-wide association study of gut microbiota in type 2... | reverse complement strand
GCATCGATTACACGGAAGAAGCTGTTACAACCCGGATCGCCGGAGGCCCCAGACCCTCCAGACAGCCTCGGCAGCGCAACGGGAAGGTCAGCCTGCTCATTGACATTCAGAACAATATCAAGCCCAGCAGAGCGCCGGATACCAGCGGTGGGCGACCATTGAAAATCTGAAACGGGCGGCCGCCACCATGAACTTTCTCACCGAACACGGCTTCGGCAGTTATGAGGAATTGGAGGAACGGTGCGACGCCGTTGCCGCCGCCTCCATCCGCACAAGGGAGAGCCTGCGGGATGTGGAACAGCAGATTACCGACCTTGCCATCCTGGGCAAACAGATCGACACCTACCGCAAACTGAAACCTATCTATGACCGTTACAAAACGTCAAAGGACAAGGAAAAATTCCTGCGTGGGTTTGAGAGTGAGATCATCTTATTTGAGGCGGCGGCCAGGGACATCAAGAAGGCCGGACTCGCCAAACTGCCCTCCACCGAGAAACGGAAAGCAAAACTGGACAGCCTCGCCGCCCGCAAGACCGCGCTACAATCGGAACTTCGGAAGATACAGAAGGAGGAAAAGAATATGATATCTTGCAAAAGAATATAAATACGCTTGAAGGAAGCCCTATGAAAAGGGAAAAGTGCAGGGAATTACTATAATTGACGATTGACCACGAATTCTTAAGTAGTGATCTTAATAGAAGCGTGCTATTTGCAAGTGTGCTCACTTTTTCCTATGTAAAATCAAGTATTAACTAGCTGTTTATAACTGATTATTTTTGCGATACATTTATAAAATTTTCCATTACTAGATGTATCAGGAAGGCTGGCAATAATAATTGCTCTGCCTATACATACTGTGGGACCGTCATTTCGATAGTTCGGATCTGTTACAGACATATACTTGTACCAATGGCCTCTGTACAAAAATTCGCATTTTCCTGTTACAGGGGCTCCATTATATACTGGATTAATGGTAAGCTGTGAAACTTCTACCATAACTAAGGACTGATCAACTTCTCCTAGTGCGTTATCTTCAATATATGACCAGCTATCTTGAAAAATAAAGGGGTAATACGCATTTTCACAATTATGCAAATTAAGCAATCCGTCTAAATTCATTTCACCTTCTTTTTTCCAATAATAATCTTCATCTATCAAATAGTTTTCGGGCTGATGTGGTGTTGGAGCAGGTCCTATTACTTGAACTTTGACAATATCACCTATTTTACAACATGAGTTATCCTTATAGCTCATCATTTCCTCAGTAACTGCTCCATGCGTGGCCATGTTGCTAGAGACGAAGCGTATCCAGCCACCTGTATTTACATCAATTCCGGCAACACAATAGCCGCCATTTTTGTAGGATTTAGTCAAAATGACTGCCGTTTTATTCATATATCTCCCTCCTAAATATGATGTATAGATACTGAGGGATCTTGTTGTTGAATCATCTCAGCCAACAGCCTTCTATGGCACTGCTCTGGGGTCGGTTCACTACATAAAAGACATATATTATTGTACTGTCCAAATTGTCTAAGGAACTTAGAGACCCCATCTCTATTTTGAATTAGCGGAATGTATGTTAGCACATACTCATCCCAACTGACATTACCTTTTTTATAATTGTCTAGTAATTGCTTCGTTGGAGCGTATTCTGCGCAATGTGAATATTCACAATTACAAATGGTGGAAAGAAAATATTTGAGGTCATCTCCTTTTGTAAAACCGGCTAATTGCGACTTGTTGTTTAAGCGGATATCAACAAGAATTTCAATTTTATTTTCTTTGATAAGTGTAAAAAATTGTTCTGCTGTTTTTTTAGTAAATCCTATTGTGTAAATATTCACGTCTCATCATCCTCCAATCTATAGCCTATGACTGCATTTTGCATTTTATATGCTTTCTCAACCAAAGCATCATGGTCTACAGGTTTAAACGACTCTGCAAATAGGGATAGTTGATTTCTGTCGGGAAAGAATTTTTCTAATAATCGAAAATCCAAGTCTTCTTGTGTTTCCTCCACTCCATTTGGTTCAATATGAGTAACCATATATCCTAATTTAGAAAAGTAGCGACTGACCATAATCGCTCTATGGCAATTAATAGGGTCTTTTTCCGCACACATAAGTGCAAACACATAGCCCTGTTCCATTGATTTGATTAATTTATTCACCCCATTTTGAAAGGACATAGTCTTATAATGTAGTGAAAAATCCAGATACCCTTCTTTTGTATATAAAGACTTATCTTTCTGTCTAGCTCCAAATTCTTCAGCATAGTTTCTATAATATATACCACTCTCGTGTAATATAGATTGCAATATCTCTTTATTAAAATCCGTGTAACGTATAGAATATGGGGAGCTTCGTACATCTACTAGCAATCGAATCCCATGTTGCCTCAGCACATCTGTAAAATTTTGTATCGAAAATCCTGAATATCCGATGGTATAAATAATTTGTTTCATAACTATGGTCACCTAATGTAAAAATAGTATATGTTAGTATATGTGAACAGCAAGATATGCTTACAATCGACCTGATTTTAGAGAAGGTTGGGGGTGCGGACAAAATCTTGGACTATGCCGATAGGCCGAGTTTTTGTCTATACTCCAGCGGACTAAGTCCACCAAGAGATATCTTAATTCGCTTTTCCCGATACCAAACCATATAATCTTCGACTGTATGAATGAACTCCTCTATTGAAACGTTTAGCCAGGAAACCCCATAAAACATCTCGTTCTTCATTCGCCCAAAGAAACCTTCACAGGCTGAATTATCAGGCGAGCACCCTTTCTTGGACATGGATCGATGCAAATGTGCTGCTTCCATACGACTGATCCAGCCTGGCCAGCGATAGTGGCACCCACGATCCGTATGGACAACTGGGTGCTCTCCGACTTTTAGAAGAGAAATCGCTTTGTCCAGCATTCCGTTTGTCAACTCTGCGTTCGGGCTGATGCCAATGCTCCAACAAACAGGCATGCCATCAAAGCAGTCGATGATTGGAGAAAGATAAACCTTGCCTGCAGGGATTGCAAATTCCGTAATATCTGTCAGCCACTTTTCATTGGGACGATTTGCGTGGAAATCCCGTTTTAGAAGATTGGGGACAGCTGGCGTGATTTCTCCCTGATAGGAACTGTAGCTTGTCTTCTTTCTGTTCACTCCCTGCACTCCTACTTGCTTCATGAGACGGCGAATTACCTTTTCGGATAGCCGCAAGCCCTCTTTTTTCAGCGTAGCATAAATTCGCCGATATCCATAACAGCGATGATTTGATTCAAAAATATCCTTGATTTTCTCTTTGACATGGCAGTATTTATCCTGCTTCTTTGCGCGCTTTTGCTGGTAATAATAGCTACTGCGCGGGCAGTGTAATGCGGACAGAAGTTCCGGCAGCGAATACTTATTTTTCAGGGCATCGATAATCGCTGCCTTCTCCTGGTTCCGGAGAGCTGTCTGATCGATGCCGGGGTCTTTTTTTAATACATTGATCGTTTCCTTCAAAATATCAATCTGCATCTGCATTTCCTGCACCTGCGCTTTAAGCTCAGCAATATCCTCTGTAGCCGAGAATGTTCCGGGTACGAGTTCCTCGCGAGGATCATCTGACGGATTCATGAGTGCAACCAGTCCTCTCTGGAGATACTTTCGGCGCCAGTTATAGATGCTGGCTCTGCTGTAACCGATCTCCTCTGAAACTGATTTTACATCTTCCCCGTGTTCAAAGCAACGGTGAAGCACCTGTAGTTTTACCTCAACCGATGGATGCCGCGGATGATCTGGTGTATTTTCCCCGCGTTTGGTCGATCTGACTTTCTCTGGTTGCCCTTTCTCGGAGATCCATCGATACAGCGTTGCTCGTTCTGGGTAGCCCAGGATGCGTATTGTCTCAGTTACAGAATGGGTTTGCTCATATAATTGCAGGGCGCGGACTTTCTTTTCGTATGTGAACAATATACCTATTTCCTCCTTGCGGCCTCTGCTTTGTCCAACTTTTCGTCCGCACCCCCTATTGATGTTTTTGAAACGAGTTTATAGTGAAATATGTGCGATTCGAGTGCAGATATTCATTCTTGTGAGTTTGTTGTGTGAATTTGTCACGTTCCGCCGCAAAAAAGGACTTGACGGAAAAAATACTCTGTGGTAATTTATGAGCAAATTCGCTTTTGTGAAATAAAGTCGAATTTGAATCCGCATGCATTATCCTGGTATGCGGAAAAGGAGAAAGCATCTTTATCGCAGGGAGGATTGCAAACAAAACCCAGTTCCTCCGTCCAAACCGCTGCGTAGCAGCAGAAAGGACGACCGAATATGAGTTATGACAAAGTGCAAGTCGGCAACAGAATCCGTGGAAGCCGCCTCGAAAAAGGCTGGACGCAGGAACGGCTTGCAGCAGAAGCTGAAATTTCAGTGCAGCAGCTTCGCGCATTGGAAAAAGGACAGCGCAATCTGGGCGTAGACCACTTGGGACACCTGTCGGACGCAATGGGAGTCAGCAGCGATTTCCTGCTGAAAGGTTGTTCTGAAAACAGTACATTGGTTTGCAAGATGCTGGATGACCTCAAGAAAAAATTGCAGCCACCGGAGCAAATCGCAGAAAAATGAGCGGTTTTGCCGCAAAACAGTATATTTTAGCGCTTTACAGCAATGAAAGTACTTGCTATAATATCGCCATGGCGCAGGTTTCAGTTGCGCAAGAGGGAAAATTGCCTGAAATGCATGAAAGGCTGATAATACTCCGTGAGCTGCTCACAAGAGCAGCTCCATCGAGTCGCGGTCATTGTGCATTTTCAAGCTGAAAACAGGCCGGGACTCGGAAAAGGAGTCTCGGCCTGTTTGTGTTTTCGGCGCAAAGGAAAGGATTGAACAATGCGATTTGATGCAAAAGAATTCGGCGGACGTATCCGCGATTTGCGGAAAAAGAAGGGGATTACACAGGAACAGCTGAGTATAATGCTGAACGTTAGTGCGAACCATCTTGCAAAAGTTGAAACGGGAAGCCGCTGCTGCTCGATTGAGTTGCTGCAGGATCTTTCGTCCTGCCTGAATGTCAGAGCGGACTATCTGCTGAACGGAGATGCACCGCATAACAACCATCTGAGGGAAAGACTGACGTTTCTTGCACAGGAATTAGAAAAGATTACGGCGGACCTCCCGGTATGGGGATAGGAAAAGCAAAATCCTCTTTTTCAATGCTCAAAAGCGTGGTAGAATAGGGAAAAGATTCAGTATCTGAAAAAACGGAGCGCGCAACAATGAAGATTCTGGTCAGCGCCTGCCTGCTGGGCGAAAACTGCAAATACAGCGGCGGAAACAATTACAATCAGGCGGTCTGTGATTTTGCGCGGGGGCATCAGGTGGTTCCGGTCTGCCCGGAGGTTTTGGGCGGCCTGCCCACACCGCGGTGCCCGGCGGAAATCGTGCAGGGCGTTGTCACGAACAAAGAGGGCATCAATGTGGACCGGGAGTTCCGGGCAGGTGCAGCGAAAGCCCTTGCCATCGCAAAAGAAAATGGGGTGGAGCTTGCCATCCTGCAATCCCGCAGCCCCAGCTGCGGCGTGAAGGAAATCTACGACGGAACGTTTTCCGGGACAAAGATTCCCGGACAGGGCGTTTTTGCCAAGATGCTGATGGACGAAGGCGTCCGTGTTCTGGATGCCGGGGAATTGCCTAAAATTATCTTGAAAAATGAGGACGGAAAATGTCAATCAGACTGATTTGCAGCGACATTGACGGTACGCTGCTGCAATACGGCAAAAAGGAACTGGAAGACGAGATCTTTGAGCAGATACGGGAGCTGCATCGGCGCGGCATTCTGTTTTGCCCGGCATCCGGCCGGCAGTATACCAGCCTGCGCAAGCTCTTTGCACCGGTGGCAGACTGTTGTGTGTTTCTCTGCGAAAACGGCGGCGTGATCTATAAGGATGAACAGTGCATCGCCAAGAATCCGATGCCCCGTGCACTGGCCGAAGAAATCGCCAACGACCTGTGGACCCGCAGCGACGGGCAGGGCGAAGTGATGCTCTCCGGTCAGAATACTGCATACCTGATGGAGCGGGGTCTGGGAATGCTCCAGCGCATCCAGTTCATCGGGAACAACTATCAGATCATTCATGCCCCGTCTGAGGTGCCGGAGGAGATCACAAAAGTATCGGTGTATCTGCACGAAGGCGTAGAATCTTACACGGAACGGTTTGTCCCACGATGGAAAGAGGCGAACTGCGCTGTGGCAGGGCCGTACTGGATCGACACCACCTTTGCCAACAAGGGCATCGGTGTGCGCAGCATCTGCAAGACTCTGGACATCGCCCTTGCCGATGTGATGGCTTTTGGCGACAATTATAACGATGTGTCGATGCTGGACATTGTGGGTGTGCCCTACATTATGGATGGTGCCGCCGCACCGCTGCGGGAAAAGTACCCGAACCATACACCCCGCCCAGAGGATGTGCTGCGGGAGTTCTTGAAGCAGAACTGAATTTTGCACGCATGTGTGTAAAATTCGAAATAATACGATATAAGGAAATATTTTGGTATGACGAAAGTGCTTTTCATCTGCCATGGCAATATCTTTGAAAATACAAAATAATAACGATAGTAAATTAAAATTTTGAGTTTTGCGTGGCTTACTACACCACAATTACACCATTTTGTAAGAGCCTTGAATGACACAAAAAGCTGACGGATGCCGCAAGATGCGCACTGTCAGCTTTTTCGTTTACAGGGGGATGAGGGGGTGGTATAATAAGAATGGAGTTTGAAAGATAGCCTTGAGGAATACCTCAACGAATGCTGAAAAGCACAAAACCGGTGAAAGAGAGCCCGGAAACGGTAAGAAAGGTGCTATAAGTGAAACGAATTTCAGAAATAACGAGAAGAGATGTTTTTAATTTGTTTCTATATGGAATAGATAAAAATACAGATTTCGGAACAGAATTGCTCCATTATAATTATTCTGGAAAACTAAGCGAACTGGACTTTTTGAAGAGAATTTATAATCTTGAACAGCTGCCAAGTTATGATGGGCGGTATTTAAATGCAGAAGGTGATATTTGGCAGCATACTGTAAATAATGATGACTATCAAAAAGGATGGGCTTTTGATGATGAGAGGTTTAAATTATCAAATGGTGATGACGAAATCTTTCTAAAGTTTCTTTGTGCGGTATTCCATCCGGCTGTACGCGAAGAAAGAGGATGCTGGCAAGAGTGCCTTATTTCCGTGAATGAGCTGCTTCGCATGGATGGGTATGAGTTGTATCCATCTGGGAAAATTTCTGGAAGAGACATTTATAATTGGAGAGAGTATAACGACAACGAAATTGATGTGTTTGTTCCATTTTCTCAGCGGAATGAAAAAGCAATCAGAGCACATAGTCTTAAACTGTATATTTGTATGAAAGCACGTAATCAAATTTGCGCATTGTTTGAAAAGTATAATGATGTGTATAGAGAAACAAACGAAACGGGCTTTCAGTATGACGTAACAACGGAAGAATATGTTTTTCGAGATATTTCCTGTTTCTATGAACCGAGATGTTATAACAGAAGTAGCAAATATGTTAGAACAAGGGATATGAAGCAATTCATATTACATAATTCTCCATTTTGCGTCTTTGATGCAATAGAACTTTATTTTCGATACAATGCAGACAATAATTACTCAAAAGAGATGAATGCATTGTTGGTGCGACAAGCGATTGGGTATCAATTGATTCAAGGAAAACTTAAATGTACAGTAGAAACGTCTTTGAGTGAGAACACGATTGCAGCAATTCCAGAAAAGGGACTAAAAGAACTTGTTACGGACGCAGAAAATTATTACAGGGATGGAAATAAACAGATTGCAGTTGAAAAATTGTGGGATGCGTTTGAGCGATTGAAAACATACTATTCTCCGAAGCTGGATAAAAAGAACTCGGCAAACAAGGTGGTTGAAACTATGAGCCACAAAGAACCCCATTTTCAAAAGCTGTATGAAGATGAGTTCAAGGTGTTGACTGAGATCGGAAATGGCTTTAGAATCCGGCATCACGAAACAACGCAGACCGATATTACAGATGATCGGCAGTACGATTACTTCTATCAACGCTGCCATGCGTTGATTTCCACGGCAATTTTTTACTTGGAAGAGAGTGTGAAAAGTGAAGCGGAATAAAGATGATAAGGGAAAAGAGACGGTGATCCGCAGCTCGGCAGCGGAGTACCTGACCTTTGTGGCGTCCACAGGTGAGAACGATGCCAGCTATGAAATGCGCTATGAGGATGAGAACATCTGGCTGACACAGAAGATGATGGCGGCACTGTACGCTGTGTCCAAACAGACGATTTCCCAGCATATCAAACGCATCTATGCCGATGGAGAGCTCACCCCGGAGGCAACTGTCAAGAAATACTTGACGGTTCAAACCGAGGGCAATCGACAGATCAGCCGCAAACAGGACCACTACAGCCTGCAAATGATCATTGCTGTCGGCTTCAAGGTAAACAACCAGCGAGCGGTGCAGTTCCGTAAGTGGGCAGGGCAGATCGTCAAGGACCACACCATTCAGGGCTGGACAATGGATGTGGAACGCCTGAAAAAGGGTCATATGTTCACGGATGAATACTTTGAACGGCAGTTGCAGCAGATCCGGGAGATCCGGTTGTCGGAGCGCAAGTTCTACCAGAAAGTGACAGACCTGTATGCTACGGCGTTCGATTACGACAAGGATGCCAAGACGACCAGGCTGTTCTTCCAAACCGTCCAGAACAAGATGCACTATGCCGTGCATCGCCACACGGCGGCAGAGCTGATCTATGAGCGAGCCGATGCCAACAAGGAGCACATGGGGCTTACCACTTGGGAGAATGCCCCGGACGGAAAGATCCTGAAAGCAGATGTGACGGTGGCCAAAAACTACCTGAGCAAAGAGGAAATGAACTATCTGGAGCGCATCGTGTCGCTCTATCTGGATTATGCCGAATTGCAGGCAGAACGGAAAATCCCCATGAGCATGGAGGACTGGGCAAAGCGTCTGGACGGCTTTTTGGAGTTCAACGGCAACGAACTGCTGACCGGCCCCGGTAAAATCAGTGCGGAGCAGGCGAAACTCCATGCGGAGACTGAATATGAAAAGTATCGCGTCGTGCAGGACTGCCTGTATGAGAGCGATTTTGATCGATTTATGATGTTGGAAGAGGAAGTAAATGGCAAGAAAATTTGAGCTTAGTCAATATACAAAGGAATGCTAATTTATTGTGAATAAAGCTTGATTACTCTGCCGAAAGTGATATAATTAAAGTGCCTCATACGAAAGGTATGAGGGAAGGAGATTGTTGTCAACTGTTCTGCAAGAATGTTCTCGAGAACATCTAGCAGCACAGTTGCCGCGATTGATGATACTTTCGCCTTGGTGAGTGTCAGAATGATTGTTATCCACATAACAATTACCTCCTTATCAATTATACCACAATTGATGATTGCGCTAACAGAATAGCTGGGAACTCTGAAAATCCTTTATGGTAATAGGGGTAACCACGTCAAACGTATATCCACCGGCTTAGAGACGCTATTCCTCGTGCCGGTGGATATTGCATTTTAGGGGAATTGAAAATGGATGCTTGGCTGAGTGATAAAGAAACTATTCGAAAAAGCAAACGGTATTATGCGCATTTTGACGTAAAAACTGATATTGGTCATGTGAAAGATTATGTTTCGAATCCGCAATGTGTTGCAATGCATGGCTTCTACCCCTTTATCCACTACGAAATGGATATGAGCAAATTTAATAAAGAAAAAGGACAGGTTCCTAAAACCCGTGATATTTGTTACGCAGCGCATATTGATCGGTGCATTTATCAGTATTACAGTCACATTTTAAATGAATTATATAATGAGAGAACAATTAGTGATGGGATTTCTGATGTTGCTGTTGCTTATCGTACCAATTTAGGAAAGAGCAATATTCAATTCTCAAAAGCTGCCTACGATTTTATCCGTAAAACAGAGAACTGCTATGTAATGATTGGCGATTTTACGCATTTCTTTGATAACTTAGATCATGCTTATTTGAAAAAACAATGGTGCTCTTTACTGGGATGTGAAAGACTGCCGAAGGATCATTATAATGTTTTTAAGAACATCACATCGTTTAGTCAATGGGAATTGACGGACTTGTTGAATATAAATGCGCTGAAAGATAACAAAGCAGGTCATCGTGCACTCAATAAACAATCAAGAGTATTAACAGCGGAACAATATAAAAACAATCGTT
>ERZ860009.965-NODE-965-length-10277-cov-1.588535_pt1 | contig 10277 bp, 13 predicted proteins | sample MGYA00510114_ERZ860009 | MGnify/ENA primary metagenome ERZ860009 (study PRJEB30046, sample SAMN00715177) | human gut metagenome | study: EMG produced TPA metagenomics assembly of the A metagenome-wide association study of gut microbiota in type 2... | reverse complement strand
CGTACTTCCGTCCGTACCCGCCACATCCTGATCGGCGATATGACATACCCTACACTACTGACAGGAGCCATAAAAATAGCTCCATACCAACGGGGGGCTATACGGAATCCAACAGCCAAATTATTAAGATTACCATTCAGAGAATGATTGCTCGCTCCTGACTGTGAATATTTCAGATAAGACCGCTGACACCCAAATCGAAAAAGAAATACTGCGGCAATAATCCCGTTAAAGAAGCCGGATTGGCACTATTAATCACATTTTCTCCACGCAATGCAATGCCGACTCCACCCAAACCGGAATAAATTCCGCCTTCTCCGGTGGACAATTCGCCGAGTCCGAACATGGAAACCGGAGAACTCGTCATATTTTGGGCAGCTACATTCAATAAGTTCGCACCTAGTATAAGGATAGATAAAACTCTTCTTTTCATTTCGTATATGTCTTATAATAAATAGTGAGTGATACATTATTATCATGGTCATTCACAGGGTGTTTGCTATCTCCCAGCACCACTCCCTGAACGGTATTATAAAAAGCATTGTCAGAGAGGAATATTTGCAGTTTCTCACGGCTCTCCCCCGCTGTCCCCAGATTATTCTGAATAAACGAGGTGATATCAAACGAATAGTGAGTATCTTCATAATAGACATTATCTTCCACCAGGCTTCCCGTTTGTACGGTATTTCCCGAGATATCAGTAATGACACTCTGAGTGGCGTTATTCTGGTCTGCCGTATAGAGAGACAACGATTTCGGCAATGGATACTTGCCGTTATACGTACCCTTGATAGGATATAGCTTGAGTACTGCACTTTCAATGGAAACAAGCCTTCCGGTCTGATTCAGATTATTCAGATAGGGAAATTCGACATTGATATACATACCGGTCAGCCCTTGCAGATACACCTGATGTTCGCTCTCGGAAGAAGGCAGTTCATAATCTGTTCCTGCCTTGAGATTCTCCAAAGGAGTATTAGTACGGTCATGTTCCACCTTGGTGTAGTTCAGTGAAGTGCTGGCATTGAACACTAAGGTCTGTTCCGTAGACTTCTCTTTCAGTTCATGATAATAAAGGGTAATACAAAAACTCGAATCGTTCACCTGAAAGCCGTTAATGCACGTCCCGTTTTCATCGGGAATAAAAGCTATTCCTTTGAAGAAAGCCCGGAAACGATCCTGAGACTCCATACATTCATCATCTTCCAGCATTAAATTAAACCACTTCTTTCCCCATTCGTCAGGCAGGCGCGTTTCATGCAACTCGTTCCGATAGCCGGGTGTAGGACGTATAGAGACAGAACCAAGATGATTATTCTGATTATAGCTAACGTTGGTCTTATTAAACAGGTAACCGTTATCTTCCAGAGAGAGTCCTTGCGATAAACTATATAAGTCAATACGATGATAGACCAGCGTATCCCCCAGATAATCCCCGGAAGTATACCATTTGAACGTGATAGAGTCAAACTGATAGTCAGTAGTCTCATTAAGTGAGTGAGAAGGTACTTGATATTCTGCATAAAACGAAGTTTTTATTTCTCCGTAAAGAGCATCCTTAAATCGCCCGATCTGGCAGATCGTATCTCCCGAAGTTGCCAGCGAGTCGGCTAATAATGTGCTCAGAGTCACCATACACGTATCTGTCACTACATTTATAAAAGAACTCTCTACCCATTTACTTCCAATGGAAGAAGATTCATCCCTACAGGAGAATATTGTACAAAATAAGAGTAATGAATAAAAAAGTGTAATTAATAGTCTCATAATGAATATTATTTTTGAGTTGCAAAGGAACCCCTTTAGGAAAGCATCCCCAAAATTAATCGACTATTTCCCGCTATTTATAGACTCGGTTTTGTTCGATAGAGAAAATAGGGCTATTTGTCGATATCTTTTTTCTTCAACCGCATTGATAGCTACATTTGCCCCAAGTTTAAAACGTAATAAAACGAATGGAAATAATGAAAAAACTACAACTGTTATTAGTATCAATAGCTATGCTATCCATGTTCTCATGTTCAGATGATGATGACGACACATTAGGTGTGTGGTATCGCCGTTCTGATTTCGACGGAAGGGCAAGGGAGGACGCAGCCGGATTTGTGATAGATAACCGGGGATATTTGTGCGGTGGATATCGGGGAAAAGACCAGCGGGAAAGAGACTGTTGGGAATATAATATCGATAACGACTGGTGGACGCAATGTGCCGACCTTCCCGAAGAGGCGGCGGCCCGGAACGGGGCTGTCGGATTTGCGATCAACTCCAAAGGATATGTGACTACGGGATATACCGTATACAGAGATGACGATCCACTACATACCGGAGGATATGCATATTTAAAAGATACATGGGAATATGAACCGGCAACGGACACCTGGAAACAGATGGATGACTACCCCGGAGATGCCCGAATCAACGCCATAGCCTTCGCTATCGGTAATTACGGTTATGTAGGCACCGGTCAGTCTAAAGATGATAAACAGACCAAGGACTTTTACCGCTTTGATCCGACAGCCGCTTCCGGCAGCCAATGGACTATCGTCAACGGATTCGGCGGTCAGAAAAGAACCGGCGGACTCTCCTTTATTATCGATAATGTCGCCTACATTGTCGGAGGAACAAACAATGGTAAGGATGTCGATGACTTCTGGAAGTTCGATCCCAGCAAAAGTGAAGAGAACAAATGGGTACGTCTCCGTGACATTACAGACCAGAGCAGTGACGACTACGATGACGATTACAAATCAATCACCCGCACCTACGGCTGTGCTTTTATTATAGACGATCAGGCATATATCACTTTAGGACAAACAGCCTCCGGTAGCTTCCGAAGTAATTACTGGATATACGATCCTGCTAAAGACTTATGGCGCAGCAGTGAAACGGAAGATGGTTTTGACTACACTCCTTTCAAAGGAAGTTCACGCATCAAAGCGGTTTGTTTCGCTACCGGCAGACGAGGTATTATCACTACCGGAGGCAGTAGCAGCTATTATTATGACGATACATGGGAGTTACATCCATATGAATGGGAAGAGAATGACTAAGAAAAAGATACTCGGATGCTCTGTTGCAGGAATATTGACAGTAATCGCTTGTCTGTCTTTTTCCAAAGCATCTTTTTCTAATACAGATTCTTCTGATCCTTCTTTTTCAATGGAAGTGATTGAGGTAAACGGAGGATATGGCTATCAAATATCTCACAACAATCATATAACGATTTTTCAGCCTTTCATACCCTGTATTTCCGGTAAAAAACCTTTCATGGAGAAAAGGGATGCCGAACAAGTCGGACAGTTAGTAATGAAACGGATGAAAAGCAGAGAGAATTATACTGTTACTCTCGATGATTTAGAAAGTCTCGGAATCAAAATAAAATAAATGTAGAAAGAGGAAAAGGTGATCACATACGATTGCCTTTTCCTCTTTTTGTATAGTAGAGAAGGTGGGATACAGCATTTTCTACTCTTTTTTTATGCAAAATCTATGCAAGAATATGGAATTCCCCCAAGGAATCCATATCTTTGTAACCAAAACAATTTAATATTAATTTCATCAGAATGAAAAAGAGTATCCTTATCGCTGCCTTAGGCTTGTTCAGCCTGAGCGCAATGGCACAAGACGCAAAACCCGAAGAGGGCTTCGTTTTCACAACAGTGAAAGAAAATCCGATTACTTCTATAAGAACCAGAATCGTTCAAGTACTTGCTGGAGTTTCTCTGCTTTGGGATTCCTGGAATCAGAACTACTACGTTTGGGTAAAGGTGAATACGACCTTTCGGAAATGTTCGTTGTACACAAAACAATGGAAGACCGCGGAACAAACTATGTACGCTATCATGGCGACAGTTCTTTCTCTCCCGGCGGAAGTTTCTATGACATCATCTATTGTATGAAGAATTACGGACTGGTTCCGCAAGAAGCAATGCCGGGTATCATGTATGGTGATACACTGCCGGTACACAATGAACTGGACGCTGTTGCAGAAGGATACATCAATGCGATCGCCAAAGGTAAACTCACTAAACTGACTCCGGTATGGAAGAAAGGTCTTAGCGCCATCTACGATACTTATTTGGGAACGTGCCCGGAGAACTTCACTTACAAAGGCAAGGAATATACTCCGAAGACTTTCGCTGAATCGCTCGGACTGAAAGCTGAAGATTATGTATCACTAACTTCATATACACACCATCCTTTCTATTCTCAATTCGCTATCGAGATTCAGGACAACTGGCGTAATGGTCTGTCCTACAATCTTCCGCTCGACGAGTTCATGGCTGTAATGGACAACGCTGTAAAGCAAGGATATACATTCGCATGGGGTAGTGACGTCAGCGAACAAGGTTTCACCCGTGACGGTGTTGCCGTAATGCCGGATGCTGCCAAAGGAGCAGAACTTACCGGCTCGGATATGGCTCGCTGGACAGGTCTGCCTCCTGCCGATAAACGCAAAGAACTGACTTCCAAACCGCTTCCGGAAATGGAAATCACTCAGGAAATGCGCCAGACAGCTTTCGACAACTGGGAAACTACAGATGACCACGGAATGGTAATCTACGGTATCGCCAAAGATCAGAATGGAAAAGAATACTTCATGGTAAAGAACTCTTGGGGTACAAGTGGTAAGTACAAAGGCATCTGGTATGCATCCAAAGCATTCGTTGCTTACAAAACAATGAATATCCTGGTACACAAAGATGCACTTCCTAAAGAAATTGCAAAGAAACTAGGTATCAAATAAAGATTCACTCTTATTTAAACATAAAAGCTCCGGAAGTTAAGATTACTTCCGGAGCTTTTATGTTTAATGATGTTCTCTTGTATACTGTAAACAGCCAAATACTTAAGAGAAACTCAACTTGCTGATATGTTCCGAAAATCTCTCCTTATAATTATCACCAACAGGAATATATGTATTTTTATCAAAGATGATACGAAGTCGGGAAACTTCGGTTATCTTACGCAGATTGACAATGTAAGAACGATGTACCCGCATAAAATACGTTGGAAGCCGTTCTTCCATTTTTTGAAGACTGGCAAGGGTTATGACCGGTTTATCCTCTCCTTCTATACAGATACGCACGTATTCGCTCATCCCTTCAATATACCGGATGTTTTTCACATCAATGCGCACCACTTTGTAGTCACTCTTTACAAACAAGGAATCTCCTTTGATCTGCGAACTATTTCCCAGTTCTCCCTGCTGTTCCAATAGCGGGTATTCGTACTGTTTTCGCGCCTTATCCGCTGCTTTCAGCAAATCCTGAAATTCAAACGGCTTCAACAGATAATCGACAGCATCCAGTTTGAAACCGTCTACCGCATATTCAGAATAAGCAGTAGTAAAGATCACCATCGGACGGCTGATTAAAGAGCGGATAAAATCCAGTCCATTCAAATCGGGCATATTGATATCCACAAATATCAAGTCTATCTCTTCGTCTGCCAACACCTTCATCGCCTCAAAAGCATCCTGACAGGACTTGACTAAAGATAGAAAAGGGACACGGGATATATAATCCGTTAATTGCTTCAATGCTAAAGGCTCGTCATCAATCGCTATACATTTCATTATAATAAAGGTATAATAAGTAATACATCAAATTTATCATCTTCCTCAGTAATGGAGAGGGTGTAGTCATTGCCAAACAACAGCCGCAACCGTTTGCGTATATTCTCCAAACCGATGCCGTGATGCTGCTCGTCAGACGAAGTCCCCGTACTATTGGTACATCTGAAAGCAAGACGGTTTCCTTCTTCCAGTTGCATTACAACATGGACAAATGACTCTTTCCTGTAGCTCACTCCATGTTTAAAGGCATTCTCCACAAAAGAAATAAAAAGTAAAGGAGGAATTTGAACTTCGGGCACTTCGAGAGGGAAATTCTTTTCAATAGAAACTTTCTCAGGATAGCGCAGGCTCATCAAAGTAACATAATTCTCCAGAAACTGAACCTCGCGCGAAAGCAGAATGGTTTTATTACTGGCCTCATAAAGCACATAGCGCATGAGTTTAGAAAGTTCTACAATCGTACTCTTAGCCTTTCCCGTATCAATATCCACTAATGCATGGATATTATTCAGTGTATTCATAAAGAAATGCGGATTTATCTGATACTTCAGATACTGTAATTCAGACTGTAAACGCTGATGCTCCAGTTCTTTCAGCATTTCTTCATCACGGAAGGATTTAAAAAACAGTTTGACGGCAATATTAAATCCTACCATCAAAAAGGCAATTACACAATGAATAAGATAACGGATGGTGAAGGGAGGAATGGGATAAGGAGTCGGTTTAGGGAAGCCGCCCGGTCGTTGCGGTTTTTCCAAAACCGGATCGTTTGCCTGAGGCGCTTCCCAATGAACAGACTCTTCCTGCCGAGCTTTCTCTCTCATCTTAATAATCAGGTCTCTCTGGATTTTTCCTTTACCCTTGCGAAGATCGCCATATCTGAATTCCTTTGGAAAACGCTCCATAGAAGGATCAGGAATAACCCAACAAGCAGTAGAGATTAGAAAAACCAAAGAAATAATATAATACCAGTACTTTTTCTTAAACAGGAAATACGGAACTAATCCATAATTATTCAACAGAAACAAGACGAAAAAAGGAAGGATGCTCAACCACGAATCATGAACAATTACACGGATTTCTTCTTTTTCGAGTCCACCACTGACGGCAAAGTATCCGCCTATCAGTGGGAGAAGAAAAATAACAGTCCAGATAGCCCCATAAATGCTCTGCTCCAGCAATTGTTGTTTACGCAGTCTTTCCATGCTTCATTGTTCCAAATTACTGATACAAAGATAGAACCGTTACTTCTTCTCCACAAAAATAATCGACCAAAGGACTTATTTCAACGGTAAACTGCTGTTTTACCATCCTCCGGAGCATCCCCATCCATCATGGTCTGACCACCGTCATCCATTAGCATTCCCGATATTCCTGTGGAGTCATTTCCACATGTTTACGGAAATATTTATTAAAAAAGGAAAGATTATTAAATCCTAATGAAAAAGCAATTTCCTTCACAGGCAATCGGGTTGACTTCAATTGTGCCTTGGCATTCATGATAATAATTCCCGTGATAATCGCCAAAGGGCTATGTCCGCTGGCCTTACGGATAGCCCGGAAAAATGAGCCGGAGTTACTCCGCACTTCTTCGCATAAAAAGAAACTTCGTGTTCCTGTGTATAGTGAGTCATCAGCAACTGGATAAACTGGCGATAAAGTTCATGTTCCCGCTTGATAGGTTCGTTGGTAGTCGGCTTACAGCGTTTATACAACTCACCCACCCCCTGAAAGAATATAGTAAAAATAGACATTAATATTTCTTTGTTATCCAGTGTGTTCGGTAAAGAATAGGCACGGATAAGCAGGCTGAAAGCGTTTCGGTATAATTGCGCTACCTCTTCCTGTAATGCCATAATAGGGTTGTCCAAAATCATAGGGAGAAAATCCAGATAGGTCTCTACATAACTCACACGGGAGATAAATTCCGAAGAAAAGCCCGCAAAGCAGACACGGGTATCCGAAGATACTTCGTGAATCTGTATGAATGATCCGGGGAGGACAGTCACAAAGTCATTATGGGTAATGGTATACTCGGACAGGTTGATAGTGGCACGTACAGTTCCCCGCGTGCAAAGAACAAAGACTCCCGCCTTTATTGGCAGGGAAAACGACCGTATTGATTCAGAATATCGCCGGTTATGCTGTCATCTGTAACAAAATCGACCGGAAGGTCAAACTTGGGAAGAGCATCATCTATGATCATAATTAAGAAATTTAGTTCCACAAAGATATCTTTTTCCATTCGAATTTCCTCCAAGTTCTTTATTAAAATATGAAAAACAGAACATCTATTATTTAAAAGAGAACATTACAGTTATCTATTCAAATGCACATGCATATAAAATAGTTAAAATAGAACATCGAATACCAAGAATAGAGCTTGATGTAGAAACAATATTAACCGACATTTGCAATGTTTTAATAAATACGTTGAAATAAAAACAAAAAAGAGAATGAAAACATTACGAAAACTATTTTATGTAGCTTGTACAACATTCTTCCTTACATCTTGCGAAGAAACCTACAATGACAAGCTGTTCTGGCCAGGCGAACTCAGTCAGGAATATGGCTCGTATATTAAACCATCCACTCTGGACCTGACCTACAGCGGAGAAAAGTTAATCGGAAAAACCGTCAGCTTTCAGACGGAAGACAGTAAAAAAGGAACATTGACATTAAACGATATCATTCCGGGAGAAAAAGAGACATCATTCCGGATAAACTTATCAGAGCAGGAAGACAACTATACGTTCAGCGGAGAAACAGTTTCGGGCGCAGGAGCAACCGTGAAATACGCCGGCTCCATTACTCCGAAGACGATGAAACTGGATTTGAATGTAACGATGCCGCAAAATCAATGGATGAAAACTTATCAGATGAGCGAACTGACACGCGGCAGAGGAAAAGATGTTATACGCAATCAGACGACCGGCGAATATGAATGGGGAGAGTCGGACAATCAGATACTGACAGCAGCCCTTTATACCGACATGGATTTAGAGATGGTCAAGGAGGCGGGAAGTTTGTACGCAACCGTATCCGTTATTATAAAAGGCATGGGAGGATACCTCCTGCCGCAATTACTCAAAAGTGTCACTCTGGAATCCGACGGAAACATTACGGCCGAATATACATCGGACGAACTGCAATTGGGGGAACAGAAGTTCAGCGAAATCGACATGGATAATCCCGCATCCCAGCAACAAGTCATTAATTTCATTATGATGAAGTTAATGTTCAATACATTGTCTGCCGATGATATTACTGCCGCAACCCAGGGACGCAATTATGCAGAGTCTCCCCGGGGACTGGCTTTCTGGTATCTGAAAAATGACCTTCTCTATGTCAAACTGAACCTTCCGGGCATTATCAGCCTGGCCATGCAAGGGCAGGGACAGACGGTCGATGCTCACCTGATAGCAGGCATTGCAGACGCTATCCTGAAATCCAACCCTTTCTACTGAAGACTCTACTGGGAGTTGTGAGCGAATCATTGGACAACTCTTTATTATCTATGATCGCCAATATGGATCACCAAAGTTTTCAGATGTTCTTCTCGTGGATAAAGGAAGGCATCCCCATGCAGATAGAAAAGGAGAACGGACATACGCATATCTATCTGAACAGGGAAGCGCTGAGTCCTCTCATAGCCTTCATCCCCCATCTTCAGCCAGTGATGGAAGGTATTCCTAACTTCGGTCCGATGTTGTACAATTCCTATTTAGGTCCACTGTATGACAACTGGTCTATCATCACCCAACTGGACTTGGGACTCGACCTGACAGACAAAAACGAATGAGACTTTCCACCAGAAGAAAAAACATAAATTACAGAAACAATGAAGAAACTATATATTCTGACATTATTCATCTGCCTTGCCGGATTCGGGACTAGTTTTGCCCAGACGTTGAAAGGGCATATATATGACGCCAATACCAATGAACCTTTGGTTGGCGCAGCGGTAACGTATAAGTTGCACGGCAATCAGGGAACCGTGTCCGATATAAACGGAGCGTATGAAATCAAACTTCCGGAGGGAGGCGTCGACCTTGTGTTCAGCTATATCGGTTACGAAGACGTTCTGATGCCCATTGTTATCGACAGACGTGAAGTGATCACTAAAGACGTGTACATGAAAGAAAGTACCAAGCTGCTGGAAGAGGTAGTGGTAAGCGCCGGACGCTTTGAGCAAAAGCTCAGTAATGTCACCGTATCCATGGACTTGGTGAAAGCAGGCGATATTGCCCGTCAGGCACCGACGGATATCACTTCTACACTCCGCACACTGCCCGGTGTGGACATAGTGGACAAACAGCCTTCCATGCGTGGCGGTAGCGGATGGACCTACGGAGTAGGTGCCCGCAGCCAGATTCTGGTAGACGGAATGAGCACCCTGAATCCAAAAACCGGAGAAATCAACTGGAACACCGTACCTCTAGAAAACATCGAACAGATAGAAGTAATCAAGGGAGCCTCATCCGTTTTGTACGGTTCGTCTGCTCTCAACGGTATTATCAATATCCGTACCGCCCGTCCGGGATTGACACCGAAAACCCGCTTCAGCGCCTATATCGGTATATATGGCGATGCCGAAAACGATGAATACCAATGGAGCGACAAGAGTTTCTGGAAGGACGACAAGTATTCCGTCAAACCCATCCTGCGCGGAAACCTTCTCAGCGGCATACGAACG
>ERZ860009.963-NODE-963-length-10287-cov-1.720973_pt1 | contig 10287 bp, 7 predicted proteins | sample MGYA00510114_ERZ860009 | MGnify/ENA primary metagenome ERZ860009 (study PRJEB30046, sample SAMN00715177) | human gut metagenome | study: EMG produced TPA metagenomics assembly of the A metagenome-wide association study of gut microbiota in type 2... | reverse complement strand
ATCCCCCCGTCCCCCACTCTCGCGCATGCCGCGCCAGTTCTGGAATGAATCGCTGACAAGCAGATAAGGCGGAATCGTGGTAATGGTATTATCCCAGTTACGTACCTTCACGGTGTTCAGCGTAACTTCTATCACCGTACCGTCTGCACCGTATTTGGGCATCGCAATCCAATCGCCCACCTTCAGCATATCATTGGCGGAGAGTGCACCCCCGAAACAAATCCCATAATCGAATCCTTGAACACCAGCATCAGGATAGCGGCAGAAGCACCCAACCCCGCCAATAGCGACAACGGAGACTTGTCAATCAGAATACTTACCACCACGATAGCCCCTACAAACCAAAGTATCACCTGGACAGTCTGCAACATACCCTTCAAAGGGCGGTCGCGAAGCTGCTCCTTCTCGCTGTATACGGCATAAATGGCTTTCAGGAACGAGTTGATAAAACTTAGGAATGTGATTAGAATATAAATCAGGCAGACACGCTGGATAAAGCCCAACGTGGAGGAACTCGTCTCGGCAAAGGCTACCGGAATAAAAACATAGATGATAACGGGAGCCACCATACGGCTGAGGTGAATCAGTACCTTACGGTCAAAAACAATATCATCCCATGTAGCTTTTGTTTTCCTTATCAAATGCGCCACTACTTTCAACAGGATATTCCGACAAATGACATCAGCCAGAAACGCAACGATAAGCACAAGCGCAAAAGCTATAAACTGATCGAGCATATCGGCCAAAGAAGGGGCTGTTCCCCAAGAAATCAATAATTCGTCGATATTCTTTAGTATATCCATGATAGTTAGGTATAAAATATGAGGTATAAAGTATAAATAGGGCGTCAGAGCTTTTCCCGTTCGAGGAACTCGCGGATATCTTCTTTTAACCACTGATAGAGATAAAGGTTCTTGTAACCGCTGTTTTTCTTCAACATGACGGATACATTGACCTGACTGTTTTCGTAACCCGTCAGTTCATTGCGGAACTGTTCGCTATGCTCTGCCAGGCGTTTAATTTCCTGCTCGCGTTCACGGCGCAGTACGGTACAAACGGGTATCAGCAACTTCAGGACCACACAATCCATGATATGATGCCCCTGCATATAGAGATAGGTATTGTCGGGAACCAATCCTAATTTCCGCAGTTCCTCACCCAACCGGTCAACATCCTCTATATACTGCGGGAAACGGGTTTCCATTTCGGAAAGTTTAGCAGATACCGTACGCTGCATGGCATCCAAGACACTGTAAGGATGCCGCAGGTTTATTTCCTGCAAACGGACATAGGAATTGAAATCGTACATAGGAAATGTATGCGTATCGTGCCGGCGGTAAAACCAAACGTTCCATAAGAACAGCGGATAGGCTATCTGCGAATAGCGTTTCAGGAAAGCAGGGAAATCAAGGATGTGACGGTCGTTCAGTGTTGCCTGTACACAAACCTCATGAAGGCTTTCGGCAAAACAATGGAAATTCTCAATGGCATACCCGTAGGTCTGGAAAATATAAGGATTACGGTTTATCTTCCGCGACACATTGGTGGCTCCCTGCAACAGAAAGTCATAGTCACTGTCCACACAAGCTATCAGGCTACGTCCGAGTTCCGTGGTATTGAGCGTATTCATCAACACCATTTTCTTGCCCTTTGCCAGCGAAGTGGCGGAAGGAAGCATCACCTGGAAATAACGCTCCTCATTCTCGAACTCAGCCAGAAGGGTACGCCAGAAAGCGATGTCGTCATAGCTTTCCACATACGCCACAATACGCCTGCGCCCTTTCTTTGACGAGAATTTGTGTGCGGCGTCCAAATAGGCAGAAGTAAGATTATGTCGGAGAGATGTTGCCAAAATAAATGTTGATTTAATAATGAATATTCAGTGATGTGCGATTGATACTCACCTGCCGCCAATCACCGTTGAAATATCTTCCACTTCGGTCACCGCATCCAGCCAGCCTTCCATTATCACGGCAGGCGAGTGGGTGGTGAGAATGAGCTGCACATTCGGATTGAGTCCGCGTATCATGCCGATAAGTTTTTGCTGCCACTCGATGTGCAACGATGCTTCCGGCTCGTCCATGAAAAGCACACAATGCTCCTCATTACGCACCAGCACGGTCAGCAGGATTACCAGCATCTGTTTCTCGCCGGACGAGAGTTTATAGGGCAGAAGCCGTTCGCCGTCCTGATAAAAGACAATGTCATTGCTCTTACGGTCGATTTTCTTACGGGTATAGCTGAACAGTTCGTCAATCATATCCTGAAATTTCCGTTTAGGCACAGACAAGGCGGGAGCCAGACTCCGTTGCTGTTCGTCACCGCTCAACAGCTCAATCATTTTGTTACCGATATTCACCTGATAATCAAGATAACGGCGCTGGAGCAGATAGAGCTGCCAATCCAATTCGGACTTTACATTCGGGTCTGCCATGCGGGCGGTGAAATCTCCCATAATAAGAGGACGGTCATAGCTGCGAATTACATCATAAGGAATAAAAGTCGCTTCCGGATTGTCGAAGAAAACATGTACACCGTTTTTCTCATCGCTCTTTACCTCTCCCGTAGTTTGCTCAAGGTAGCCCACCGAACGGTTTAAAATCGTAGTCTTCCCTACTCCGTTGATGCCGGAAAGTATATTGACATCGGGACGCAACTCCCAAGCTATATCGTATCGGTGCCACAATCCGTGTATTTCGATACGTCTGATTAATTGGCCTGTACTTCCATGGTTTCTATATATTCGTGTAGCAAATATAAAGAAAGAGATTGAGAAAATAGTTACCTTTGCAGCGTTTTTCACCACAAATAATACACATTTTACAATATGAACAAGAACATACAAGGTCATCTGTTCGCTCTGACCGCCAATATCCTATGGGGATTAATGGCACCTGTCGGCAAATCCGCATTAGTCGAGTTCTCAGCTCTATCCGTCACCACTTTTCGCATGGTAGGTGCAGCAGCCTGTTTCTGGTTGCTCTCACTGTTCTGCAAACGCGAGCAGGTAGACCATCGGGATATGTTGAAGATATTCTTTGCCGCACTCTTCGCACTGGTATTCAATCAGGGAGTCTATATCTTCGGACTGTCTATGACTTCCCCCATCGATGCCTCTATCGTAACCACCACTCTTCCTATCGTAACCATGATTGTAGCTGCCATTTATCTGAAAGAGCCCGTTACGAATAAAAAAGTATTGGGCATTTTTGTAGGCGCCATGGGCGCATTGATACTGATTATGAGCAGCAGCAATGCAGGAAGCGGCAATGGCAGCATCATGGGTGACTTGCTATGCCTCATCGCCCAAATCAGTTTCTCTATTTACCTGACCGTATTCAAAGGATTATCCCAGAAATACTCTCCTATAACCCTGAACAAATGGATGTTTGTATATGCCTCCATGTGTTATATCCCTTTCTCTTACCATGATGTAGCCGCCATACAATGGGCTGAAACCTCTACTGCGGCACTGTTACAAGTAGGCTATGTGGTGGTAGGCGGCAGCTTCCTGGCTTATATATGTATCATGACGGCACAAAGGCTGTTGCGCCCCACAGTAGTAAGCATGTACAACTATATGCAACCTATCGTGGCTTCAATCGTTACAGTCATAGTCGGCATGGCTACATTCAATATGGAAAAAGGTATTGCCATCGCACTGGTATTTCTCGGTGTATATATCGTTACGCAAAGCAAATCACGCAAAGACTTTGAGAAGGAAGGGAAAGAGGTGTAGGAAACGAGAGACTGTCAAAATGCAGTTGGTGATTTCTTTTAGACACGGATTGCACGGAAAAGAATAAAGTAAATCTGTGTAATCCGTGCCTAAAAACAAATAGTAAGGGGGAAGATGCCTAGTGCATCCCACTAATTTTTCAATCCCGCAAAATAATTATCTAACAGGTTCTTGGCAGCAACAAAGGATGTCAGATTACCTTTTAATACCTGACTCTCTTTATCGGCCAGCATCGCCTCAATTGTAGGATTATGATAGAAACTGTCACGAAGTTGTTCGTTAATGGTTTCGTACATCCAATATTTACTTTGCTCGTTACGGCGGTATTCAAAATAGCCGTTATCTTTCACGAAGTCTATATACTTATATACCATATCCCATACTTCCTGTACTCCTATATTGTAGAAGCCGGAATAGGTCAGGACCTGCGGTGTCCAGCCGCTCTCCGGAGCCGGGAAAAGGTGCAGTGCATTACGGAACTGGGCAGCAGCCAGCTTGGCACGTTCCAGATTATCCCCATCCGCCTTGTTGATGACGATACCGTCCGCCATCTCCATGATACCGCGCTTGATGCCTTGCAGCTCGTCGCCCGTACCGGCAAGTTGGATAAGCAGGAAGAAATCTACCATTGAATGTACAGCCGTCTCGCTCTGTCCCACACCCCTGTCTCTACAAATATCTTATCAAATCCGGCAGCTTCGCAAAGTACAATCGTTTCACGCGTCTTACGCGCCACACCGCCCAACGAACCTGCCGATGGACTGGGACGGATAAAGGATTTGGGATGAACGGAGAGTTTCTCCATGCGCGTTTTGTCGCCCAAGATACTGCCCTTACTGCGTTCGCTGCTGGGGTCGATGGCCAGCACAGCCAGCTTGCCGCCGTATTTCTCCAATACATGCAATCCGAATACATCGATAGACGTACTTTTGCCGGCTCCCGGCACACCGCTGATGCCTACGCGCACGGAATTGCCGGAATACGGCAGGCACTTTTCTATCACCTCCTGCGCTATGACCTGATGTTCGGGCTTTACGCTCTCCACCAGTGTCACGGCACGGCTTAATATCGTAACATCACCTTTCACAATGCCCTCTACATACTCTGCAACGGAAAGTTGACGTTTTTTCGGTTTCCGCTTCAAATAAGGATTGACGGACGAAGGTTGCTCAATGCCTGCATTGACAACCAGACCTTTATATTCTCCGCTATTTTCTGGATGTTCCATGGTAAGATTTATGGTTTATTTCGCTTTAATATTAATCTCGACTTTCGGCTGCATCGGGTCATTCGTAATCATCAGCAAACGCAGATGACGGCGTTTCTTTCCGATATTCCGCTTTACAACCGTTACACGCAGACGGGTGCTTTCGCCCGGTTTCAGCACGCTCTTCTTCAAACCGGCTCCCACTGCCGGATGAAATACCTGAAGCTTGCTGATTTGCAAAGGAGAACGTCCGGTATTCGTTATAACAATATCCTGACGTGCCTTCGACTTCTTTGCCAATGCTGTGCTCATGTCAATATCCTTGATAGAAAGGTTGACGACAGGAGCATTCGCCTTTTCCGTATCGCTCATGCCCGAAAAGTCCGGCAGAAGAATGGCGGAAACAGGTATCTCATTTTCATCGCCCACCTTGTCGCCTGCAAAACGTGCCAGATAGACAGAGGACTGCGTCAGTCCGAAGTCCGTCAGCCGTTCGGAATCCAATGTGACGGTAATGACCCCTTTTTCCCCCTTTTGCAGGACATTGGGTTTTACTTCCGTTTGCAGATAGGGCGGCAGATGCATCAACACAGGTTCGTATGGACGATCGGACAGGTTCACTACCCCGATATGCATCACCGGCTTCTCACCGGCTTGTACATCGGGAAAATCAAGACTGTTCTTGTCAATACGTATCTGTCCGATGAGGTATGGATGGGTTTTGGTAAAGTCCTTGATTTCACGCACCACCTCACCGTTGAACTTCAAATAGACCAGATGGGGTTGTGCATTGCAGTAAATGGCTACGGATTTGTTGAAATGCCCCAAAGCCTCCGCATCAAAAGTGACGTTAACTGTTCCCTTTGCTCCCGGAGCGATAGGTGTCTTTGTCCATTGGGCCACGGAACAGGCACAATCGGGTTCCACCTCGGTAAGCACCAAAGGCCGGTCACCCGTGTTTGTTATGGAATATTGTACCGTCACCGGATGTTTCCATTCAATCTGCCCGAAATCATACGTTTCCGTATTAGAGGTAAAACGCGGTTGAGCTACGGCAGTCAATGCCGTAGCTGCAATCGCATATAGAGTGATAAAACTGCGTCTCATTTATATTGCTTCTAAATTAGTTGCACAAATGTAAAGCTTTTAAGCGAGATACACAGATTTTCGTTCTGCTTTTTATAACCTATAAACATTCGATAGCAAGTAAATCTATCCGGCCTATTTAATAATAACAGTTCCTCCAGCAGAGTGAGAAGCATATTCCGGCGCATAGGCACACTGCACGGTAGCCAGTCCGGTTTCATACGTACCACCACGAGCCACCCGGTAGCTATGTTCCAATACATAAACGCCTTTACCCAGATGATCGAAGAAGAAATTGGTTCCTGCATCTTCCACTTCCGCATAATATCCGACCCCGTTGTTCCAGCGATAACCCGAAAGCGAATTTTCCGGTTCGAAACAAGCTCCGCGCTGGTCTTTCAACTGAACGAAATCCATGGCTCGGTCCAAACGGACAGTAAGTCGGGAAACAATCTTATCACCCACGAAGAGCTGTGCTACCTCTGTCAACGGTTGCAAAGATTTCTGCCCGTCGGCCGAAATGCGCGCTACAAAGAGTTTCTTCTCAATGTTCAATGCTCCGCCCTGCTGCTTCACATCGGATATGGGCGACAAGTATTGTGCGTAGACAGCTCCCCATGCAACGCCCGCATCCCTTTTCTCTACGGTAACGGACTTTGCTTTCACCTCAGGACTGCCTTGCGCAAAGACTTCCTTAACATATCCCAATCCGGGTACGGTGGTCTTTGCAGGAGAGAAAGTCTCCAACACCTTATCACCCAAAGTAATGCGGACATCTCCTTTACTTTCCAGCAAATCGCGACCCTGACACAACAAAGCATAAACCGCATCAGCAGTAGCTACCGGAGAATCCCAGCTTGTCGTCTGTTTCTGTTTCAGCAGCCAAAGCTTCATTTCTTCTACCAAAGCATCATTGCCGCCTGCCTCGCGCAGAGCTTCCATTACAGCTACATGAGCGGGTACAGGCATCATACCCCAAGTATAAGGATTGGCATGGAAAGCAAAATGAGCTCCCATTTCATCCGTCTGTACAAGGTGCTCTTTTATGGAAGCTATAAACTCATCCGCTTCCGTTTTATGTCCTGCCTTCTGCAGGATAACGGCTGTCTGCGCTTTACGGATCATGGTACCGCTCTCAAGATTACGTCCCAGCTTGGTAAGGAAGTAACCGAATGCTTTTGCATATTCTCCGGAGAGCTTTACCGAACCGAGAGATACCAGATACATATATTCCATAGTGGCATCCGACAAAACGGTAATCTTCGTTCCGTTCTTCTCTGCCTTGCGGATAGCACGGTATTCTTTCAGAGCCTCTTTGTTCAGATAGTCAAAGGCCTTGGCTTTCATCATCGCTGCTTCTTCCGGCAATGCCTTATCCGTAAGCAAAGAAAGACGGACAAGCAATCCGGTGATATATCCCGTTACATAACGGTTGCCGGACATGCCGCCGAACCAGCTCCATGCGCCATCCTCGCCCTGCAATTCTTTCAGTTTGAGCAAGGATGCCATATTACGGTAATTTAATTGGTTAACATCAAATAAGGTAGCGATACGCTGCTGCTGTTCAGCCTCTGTAGTGGCTTCGAGCAACCAAGGGGATTCGCCCAACAGAATATTCTTCACATCCTGGTTCTGCTCCAACCGGCTGAGGAAAGTTTCTTTTGTTCCACCCGACAGACGCCAGTTATCAAATACTGTTTTAATGCGCGGCTGACTATTTGCGATATATCCCGCCAAAGTGTTGGCATAGAAAGCGGTTGCCCAGGAAATGCGTTATCCGTTGAAGGCTCACTCAGTACAGGTAGGGCTTGTACGGCATACCATGCCGGATTGCCTGTAAATTCCACGGTCAGGCGACGGTCAGTTGCCGTACGGCTGTTACCGTTGAACAGACTGTCCAGCGAGAAAGTACGCGTTTCTTCACCACGAACGGGCATGGCAAGCGTCTCTGTAATATATTCCTTATCACTCAGTACAGGCAACAGATGCTGTTCACCATCGCTGAAAGTACCGCCGTCGGCAACTATACGGACACCAAGCAGTTCATAACGGTCTGTTACATCAAACCGGAAACTAACCGATGCTGTCTTTCCGGCTTCCACCGAGAACTTCTGGCGACCGGTGGAAATAATCTTCTCCGTCATCGGATCGAAAAGGGTGAATACGGCTGTGCCTTTTATTGCCTTACCCGTCAGGTTGGCAATGCCGGCAGCTATCTGTGTCTTATCGCCTACCCGTACAAAGCGGGGCATATTCGGAGTAAGCATAAACTCTTTGGCGGTGACAGCGGTAGCGTCAAGCATGCCTGTCATCATATCCTTAGTATGGGAATAACCGCGGAAATTCCAGCGTGTCAGACTCTGTGGCATGGTAAAGGAAAAAGCGACCTCTCCTTGTTCATTCGTGCGTAACTGAGGATAGAAGAAAGCCGTTTCCGCAAAATTAGTACGCAAATCGGCCATAGGCTGTAACGCCTGTTCATTGAGAGGAATAGTCTCCGACTCAAAAACAACATCTGCCACTCCTTCTTCTACCTGTACCGGAACATACTTCACTTCAACTGCACGTCCTGTTTCCATTTTGGTCCGTGTGGCTCCATACCCCACAATTGTCGGCTCGCAAAGAACCGCATCGTTCTCTACTATTTGCAGTACTTCCGCAACCCCGTTATAAGGAGAACAGAAATAATCGAAATGCCAAACGGGAACTCTCCACGACCTCACTGGGAAGTAAGGAGCATAACTTTTTCCGTTATTATTACTGATATCCCAATAGTAATAAGGAATATACCGGTTGTAATAAACGCTTAATGACTGGTTACGGCTATAAATCCGGTCTAATGAAGCATCGTACATCATTGCCAGCATCTCGGCTGCGGCGGGAAAACCTTGCGGAGTTTTGATGACCAGCTTCCACTCTTCTTCCTGCCCCGGACGCAAACGGTCGCGAAAGACTTCCCACTTCATATCCAGCGTCCGTTCCGGCAGACGTTTCCGCAATTCCACCCTACGGGTATATAGCAGTCCGTTCTTTACAAAAGTAAACTGCACGGCAACCCCATCTCCATACTCTTCCCGATAAGGATATTCCATACGGAGAATCGAGTCGTTCAGCGACAAAGTACGGCTCTCCAATCTGCCTTTCTGCCCGAAAACATCTACCAGAACGTATGCGTCCTTCATGGAAGTGCCAAAATAGAAGATTGCCGGATGAGTCGCATCAAACTCCGTATTCTTTTCATAAAGGAAAGTTTCCATAAACACAGCCGGACGTTCATCTTTCAGCGAGAACAGTACAATGTTCACCGCATTATCCGCATTGCTGACTTCCTTGCCGTCGCGACCGCGCACCGACAGAATTAAGCGGTACTCTCCCGACGGCAATTGTTTCCAAGCTGTAAAGTCTTTCTTTTCGCCCGGCATAAACGCACTCTCATAAACCGGCTTGTCGGAGATTTTTCCCGTCTTGGAATCAAGAACGGGATAAAGACGGCACATCCCTTCCATGGACAGCGTTTCATTAACGGCATTCATTACCGACAGCATTCCCGATATGGAATCTTCTTTGCATAACTCCCTGCTGATGTCGGACACAAAGAAATAAGCCCGACGGGTAGCGTTCAGAAAGTAATGCGAAGTCTGCGTTTCACCTGTATCACTTGTCACTGCTACCTCTATCTGATAGGAGAAACGTTCCCTACCCGTATTATCCGCATCCGTATCCGGCTTCAGAACAACAGGAATGGAAAAGTTGCCTTTTGCATCCAGTTGCACCGTATCCGAAACAAGCGATACGGCCCCATCTCCCCAATATCTCCGGTTACTGCGACGGGTAACGGTATATGTCAGCGGAACATCCTGAATTGCCGTCCCGTTATATGCCTTGACATTGCCTGTTACATCCACCGTATCTCCCAAGCAGAAAGCCTCCTCCACCGGATTAAAGGTAATCTCAAAGGTAGGCCGTTTGTAATCCTCCACCCGTACGGAAACGGAAGCGTTGTTTTTTACATCAATTGTAAAGTTACCATTCAAGCAGACTGCAGGCAACGCAAATTCAGTGGTAAAGGAACCGAATTCATTGGTACTTACATTCTTCTGTACCAGTTCTTTCCTGTTGACGTCCAACAAACGTACCTGATAACTCTTCCCTGCCAAAACGTGAGCCTTGTCCGCCTCTTGTTCATAAGCGATACCTTTGACATAAACGGTCTGACCGGGACGATACAAGGCGCGGTCTGTCAGCAGGGTGATAT
>ERZ860009.960-NODE-960-length-10306-cov-1.278802_pt1 | contig 10306 bp, 13 predicted proteins | sample MGYA00510114_ERZ860009 | MGnify/ENA primary metagenome ERZ860009 (study PRJEB30046, sample SAMN00715177) | human gut metagenome | study: EMG produced TPA metagenomics assembly of the A metagenome-wide association study of gut microbiota in type 2... | reverse complement strand
GGAAGAACGGCAGGCAATTACATTGCGGGAATTGCATTTGCCATTCCGGCATGCGCAGGAATTGGCTTTTTGCTGACACACATTTTTGTACATCTGTTTCAGGAGCCAATGGAAGAAAATGGGCTGCCTTATTCGGAAGTGCTTTGGATTCTGGGGTGGATTTTGGCATGCGCGTGCGTGCTGTGGTGGAAAATGCACAGGGATCATTACAGAGATTTCTGATGAAAGATGAGTGTAAAGGAGAGAAAGAATGCGCCTTTTACAAAAAGAGTGTGGAAAATGTCTGCGGCATCCGTTTCTGTGGATTGTCTGATTACATTTGGATTATTTCAGTTTTTGAGTATCTATACCTATGTGGGAAATGCCGGCATGAGAAAGGAACTGCGGCAGATGCATGTGGCTGTGACGGATGAGGAGACGGCAAGCCCGGAGTATGAAAGTGCCTATGCGGACTATAAAAAGACCTATGGCGGAATGTATGATACATTGGATATGCGTAAGATTCTGGAACAGAAAGAAAAAAAGAGTGGATATGAACCGCAAGGAGCCTGGGGAATGTGGATTGTGCGCAATTATGACCGATTGCAGAAGCGGGTGGAACAGATCCGGAAAACAGGGGAAGGCACGTATGCCTTTTATCCGGGAAGTTGGTTAAACTGCACTCCACTTTGTATGGAAAATGTGGAAGAAGCTGATTTTGCAGACCGCGGTTCTGATGATTCTTTCGATGCTGTATCTGATGGATTATGAGAGGATATATAAGACGCAGGATCTGGTTTTAGCGACCACCACCGGAAAGAAAATGATGGAAAAGAAAATGCTTGCAGGAACGTTGTGCGGGCTGTTTTATGCAGGACTGCTTACAGTGTTTACCCTCTTGGTATTTTTTGCAGCGGTTCCGTTTCAAACCTGTGGCATGTTCCGGTGGCGGCATGTATGGTTGCAGAGCCGCGGCTGCAGATGATGTATCCGTTTGTCACGTTCTGGCGGCTGGAGCAGTGGCGTTATCTTTTGCTTGCGCTGGTGGTGCTTGTGGGACTGCTTGGGATCGTTGCGGCTGTTACTGCCGCAGTGCAGTTGTTTTTACAGAACAGTTATTTTTCGTTTGCGGTATTGGGTCTTCTTTTTATGGGGGCATATCTGCTTGCCTATGTGCAGATGGGAAATGTGTGGGATCTTATCCGGGAATTCTTTAATCCCACAGTACTGTATGCAACCAGCGGAGGCTGGTTTATGGAAAATGATCTGTGCCTGTCGTTTGCAGGAAATGAATTTGCCGTGTTATTCTGCAGTGGAACGGCTGCAGTCTGCTTGATGGCTGTGGGAAAACGAAGATACCACCGGCTGGAAGTCTGATGGATGGCTGGACTTTTCCTTTCGTTTCTTTTATTATAATAAGCAGAATGTTGAAAAACAGAGGAAAAGGCAGTATGAATGAGACAATTTTACTGATCGAGGATAACGAGTCAATCATCATGGGGTTAGAATATCTTCTGACAGAAGAACAATATACGTTTTTAGCGGCAAAAACAAAGAAAGAAGCACAGGATCTTCTTGCCAGCAGGCAGGTGGATCTTGTGCTTCTTGACGTTTCCCTTCCGGATGGAAACGGATTTGATCTGTGCAGGAAAATTAAGGAACATGACATTGCACCGGTCATTTTTCTGACGGCAAAGGATGAGGAAAAAGATGTGGTGCTCGGATTTGATCTCGGAGCGGATGATTATGTGATCAAGCCGTTTCGAAATCGGGAATTGGTGTCGCGCATCCGCAATGTGCTGCGCAGGACCGAAAAAATCCGGCGGCTGACCTGTGGAAATATTGCGGTGGAACCGGACACGGGCAAAGTCTATCGGGACGGGGAACCGATCGCGGTGACAAAGCTCGAATACAAAATCCTTATGACTTTATTTTCCAATCCGCATAAAATTTTTACGCGCGAGGAAATTTTAAACGGAATCTGGGATATGGCAGGAAATTTTGTCAATGACAATACGTTGACCGTTACAATGAAGCGTCTGCGCGAAAAACTTGGTGACAAAGAGGGGAATGTGATTGTCACGGTGCGCGGGATCGGGTATCGGCTGAATCTGTGACAAAATATTGATAATTTTCATAAAAAAGAATATAATATATGTAAAATGAAAGCATATGTATTAAATATTGCAGAAAGGTGTGAGAATATGACAACAATTAGTTTGCGTATGGATGATGAGATGAAAAAGGAACTGGATGAAATGTGTGAAGCAATGGGAATGAATATTTCCACATTTTATATGGTGTATACGAAAAAGGCATTGAGAGAACGGAAAATTCCGTTTGAAATTGAAGCACCACAGGATCCATTCTATTCGAAAACCAATCTGGAACACATTCGGGAATCCGATCGCCAGATCAAAGAGGGGAAGGTTGTGGTAAAAACGATGGAAGAACTCTGTGATAAATAATGGAATACGAAAATAAAGAAGCAAAGAAATTTGTTCAATGGTTTCTGTTGTGCAATGTTATAATTTTACTTCTTACAGGAACTGTGACCACGTTGGTGGTTCGCAACTACAGGGCGCGGGAAAATGAGGCAGTAACTGCAATGCTTGGCATCGTACTGAAAAACGATGGCAGTGACACAGAGGAATCCAGACAGGAAAAAATCTCAGAGTGTATGCGCATGTTAGAGCACCCGCATGCATATCAGAAATCCCATCAGAAAGAGATAAAAGAAGCAGAAAAAATCCTGCAAAGTTATGGCATATCAGAGGCGGAACCGGTGATTGCCGGAACAAAAACCATGGAACGCAGGATTCTTTTGGGGACGCTTGGCGGTGTGCTGCTGGCGGAACTTGCAGCCGGAGGTCTGTTTTTCATTTATCAGAAACGGCGGAGCCGTAAACTTGCGGAACTGTCGGATTACATGGAAGAAATCGTCCGCGGTCATTATGATCTGGCACTGGCGGACAACACGGAGGATGAACTAAGCCATCTGAAAAACCAGCTTTACAAGATCACGCTGTTTCTAAAAGAAGAATCCGATCACGCAAAAGAGAAAAAGACCGCGCTTGCAGAATCGGTTGCGGACATTTCCCACCAGTTGAAAACACCGCTTACTTCAGCATCCATTCTGCTGGATAACCTCAATGAAAATGAGCAGATGCCGCCGGAAACCCGCAGGCGTTTTCTGCGCGAAATCTCCCGGCAGATTTATTCCATGAACTGGATGATCGTAGCTATGTTAAAACTGTCCCGGCTGGATGCGGGAATGGTTGCACTGAAAAAAGAGCCGTTTCCCGTCAACCGGATGCTTACGGAGGCAATCGATCATCTGGAAATTTTTGCGGAACTGAAAGGCGTAAAAATCCGCGTTTGCGGCATGGAAGCACAGGTGCTGCGGGTGGGCGATTTGGACTGGAACCGCGAAGCGGTACAAAACATTCTGAAAAATGCCATTGAGCACAGCAAAAAGGGCGAAACCGTGACGGTAACGCTTTCGGATAATGCAGTTTATACGTCTGTCTCCATAGCAAATCCGGGGGCACCGATCACAAAAGAAAAGATAAAGAAAATTTTTGAACGCTATTACAGTGCCGCAAACGATGGAAGCAGCAATATCGGAATCGGACTGCCCCTTGCAAAAGCCATTCTTGAAAAACAAAATGCTTATCTGAGTGTTGAATCCGAAAATGGATACAATGTTTTTCTCATAAAATATTTAAAATAACTTGACAAATTTCCAAAATGTCACGGAGATGTCACCTGCCATGCGTAAGATGAAACCTGTAAAGGAGGAAAGAACACAATGGAAATTTTAAGAGCAGAACATCTTACAAAGATCTATGGCAAAGGCAATACAAGTGTGACCGCAGTCAATGATCTGTCTCTTTCCGTTGCACAGGGCGAATTTGTGGCAGTTGTCGGTAGTTCCGGCAGCGGAAAATCGACACTGCTTCATATGTTAGGCGGCGTGGACCAGCCAACGGAGGGGAAGGTCTGGATACAGGGAGAAGATATCTATACGCTGAGCACGGAAAAACTGGCAATTTTCCGGCGCAGGCAGATCGGTCTGATCTATCAGTTTTTCAACCTGATCCCGACATTAAATGTGGAGGAAAACATTACACTGCCGTGTGAACTTGACGGACAGACGGTGGATAAAAAGCGTCTGGATAAGCTGATTGATGAACTGGGACTTACCGGAAGGGAAAAGCATTTCCGGAAGAACTCTCCGGCGGACAGCAGCAGCGCGTATCCATCGGGCGGGCACTGATCAACCGTCCGGCAATCGTTCTGGCAGATGAACCAACCGGAAATCTGGATAAAAAGAACAGTGACGAGATCGTTGAGCTGCTGCGCAGAGCGAATCAGGAATACAGAAGACCATCATCATGATCACACATAATCTCGAGTCGCAAAGACCGCTGACCGTGTGATTGCCATTGAAGATGGAAAGATCATAAGGGAGGGATAGGCATGGTTACTTCCATTATGAAAAAACGGACAATCCGTGAGCGAAAGAAAAACAGACGGCAGACCATTGCCGTGTGGATCACAACCTGCATTGCCACGGCGTTGTTTGCCGCAGTTTTTTCCTTTGCTTCGTCCTGTCAGGCGGGACTGATCGAATATGCAAAGGATTTAAGCGGAGATTATGACTATGTATTTTACGATGTGCCGCGTGAGGAGGCGGATCACATGTAAATAACCGCAAGGTTGCGACCGCATACCAGAGTGTCGGGCTGGGGTATGCAAAGCTTTCCGGCAGTAAAAATCCCGATAAACCGTATGTTATCTGACCGCAATGGACAATCGGGCCATGCAGAAAAATGCCCTGCATCTGATCAAGGGACGTATGCCCAAAAACGATATGAGATTTTGCTTTCCCGGCATATGATGACGAACGGTGGTGTGGAATATCGTGTGGGGGATACGATCACACTGGACATTTCCGAACGTGAGGATAAGAACGGGAATGTACTGACACAGTCGAGTGGTTACCGAACGGGAGAAAAACTGAAAAAGAAATTAACGGCATCTTTTCAGGTGGTTGGCATTGTGCAGCGTCCGAACTTTGGATTTGAGGAGTGGACAGCACCGGGCTACAGTGTAATTACATATCTGAATCCAAAGGGAGATAATATCCCGGAAAAGTACATGCAGCGCACGGATATTTATTGCAAGTACACGAAAGCAGGGCTGCGTGACCGGGCACAGACGACAGCGGATATTGTGGGTGTTACACTTACCCCCGGCGTACAGAAATTTCGTTTATCAAAGATGAACGCATCACAAACCGCCAGATTAATGATCTGATGGAGCGGTCTTTGTACCGGTTTTATGAAAACTGGGGGCTGATAAGATTTGAGCGCATGGATATCGGCCAGTCGGCGTATCACATGCTTTATCTTGCAGTTGCGGTCACAAATGTTATCATTCTGGCAGCGGCGGTAAGCTGCATCGGTAGTAGCTTTGCTATTTCCATGGAGGAAAAGCGAAAGAGTTACGGCATGCTTGCCTCGGTCGGCGCCACACCGCGGCAGATTCGGCAAAGTGTGTATTACGAAGCCTTTCTGACGGGACGCACCGCAATTCCCCTGGGAACTGTGCTGGGACTGCTGCTTTCGACAGGTGGGATTTATGCCATCAAAGCGTTGTTGTACGGGCAGAATACCGTACAGTATCTGCATGTTCATGTGGCATGGCAGATGCTTATCGCCGGTATTTTCCTTTCGGCTGTCACTCTTGTTCTCTCCGCGCGCCGTCCGGCAAAACAGGCGGCAGAAAGTTTCCCGGTTGCGGCAATGCGCGGGCAGGCAAAGAAAAGCCGCCGGGCAAAAAAACGGACGATCACGGCTGCAATCGCAGGATGTACGGCGCTTTTTATTCTGGTATCCTATTTTATGGGAGTACAGACGATTTCGGTAGGACAAAGCAACCATATGTTTGACGATCATGCCAATGTTTCGGTGGATGTGCAGGGAAGCTGGGAGGCAAACCGGTCTGCGGTTTTGCAGAGCACAAAGGAAAAAAGCGTCACGGAAGCGGCAGTCCTGCGGACGGCGGCATATATGGTGAATACGAAAGAGGTACCGTATACACAGACGCATATCAGACGAAATGGAGCGCCGGATCTCAAACATGAGACGACCGCAGTGATCCAGGTACTGGCAGTCGGAGAAACAGCGTACCGCAATTACCTGAAAGAACTGGGACTTTCCTATGAAACGGCAAAAGATTGTGCGATATTTTACAATGCGTATGCCGGGTACTGGGATGGAAAGGAAACCACATGGAAGGTGACAGATTACAAACCAGGCGACTGGATCAGGGGACAGTTCTGCCACGAAGAACAGATGGAGAAAACACCGGACATGACCGATCAGATGCAGATCGCAGCAGTCACAACCAGGCGGCCGTTTGGTGTCGATACGTCGCAGAGCTATACAGACTCCGGAACCATCATTGTCAGTGATGCATGGCTTGATGCCCACGATCCGCAGGGCGGTGCAAAAATTACCGTAAATACGCCAGTACCGATCCGGGAACGCTCACACGGCACTGGAAAAAACCTATGATTTTTATCCGGAGGAAATCCGAACCGCGATCTGCAGAACCGGGAAAACAATATGCTGTTGTTTGTAGATGGAATTGCACTCTATGGATTTTTGCTTGCAGTGCTTTTAATCGGTGTGACGAACATCTGTAATACGGTGCTGACCGATCTGTGGCAGCGGAGACGGGAATTTGTCATTCTGCGCTCGGTCGGCATGACACCGAAGCAGGAGAAACAGATGCTTGCAAAAGAGTTTTTCGGATATGGAAGGAATGGCATTGCTGTAGGGCTTGTCATTGGAGGCTGTGCGTCTGCATTGTATTACAGGATCTTTGCCTCTGGTGTGCAGGGCGCGTTATGGTTTTGTGTTGCGGCAACTGTAGTGATTATGGTTGGACTCTTGTTGTTGTTTGCCGGCATGATAAGGTATGCAATGATGAAAAATAAGGACATGATTTTAGGAAGATAGGTTTTCTGTGAACAGAGAAAATTCTAATATCTGCGTCCAAATAATACGTTCTAATAATTTTCAAGTTTCGGTTGAACATTCATATAGAACTCTTTATAATAAAAAAGGGGAATGGCTGAAAAAGCCATTTTCCTTTTTTCATGAAGAAACTGAGAATAGAAAGAGGTAATGAATGAAGACAGCATTTCAGATTTTCCGCAGGGATGTGCGACGTCTGTTAAAAAACCGTGCCGCGACACTGGTTATGATCGGCGTATGTCTCCTGCCGTCTTTGTATGCATGGTTTAATATTGCCGCAAACATGGACCCGTATGCAAATACTTCGGGAATCAAGGTGGCAATTGCCAATTGCGATACAGGGACCAAAACCGACGTGATCACGATGAATGCAGGCGATTCGATTGTTGAAAAACTGAAAGAAAACAAGTCGCTGGGCTGGCAGTTTGTCAGTGAAGAGAAAGCAAAAGAAGGTGTGCAGGCAGGAGATTACTATGCGGCAATCGTCATTCCGGAGAATTTCAGTAGTTCCCTGGTAAGTATTCTCTCCGGAGACCTGAAACGCCCGAAGCTGGACTATTATGTCAATGAAAAGAAAAATGCCATTGCACCGAAGATTACGGATACCGGTGCGACAACGGTGCAACAGCAGATCAACGACACATTTTCCGCCACGGCATCTTCGGCAGTATCAGAAATTGTAAAGTCTTCCGCAGACAGTATTACCAGAGGACTGGACGATACACAGTCGGAACTGACATCTGCCATTACCGAAGTTCAGAATAATTTAACGGATTATCAGAAGCTGGTAAAAGAATTTCAGAAAAAAGTAGATAAATCCGATGCACAGATCAAAGAAATCAAGGAGTCTTTGGATCAGGTGGATGAGGCAGCAAAGGACAGCTCTTCTTCTTTAAAAGAAACTTCTGTATTGCTGGAAAAAAGTCAGACGGCACTTGGAAAATTTTATAAACAGTTCTCCAATGGGCTGACCGGCGGGGAAGTTTTTCTGGATGAAGTTTCGTCCTCGGCTTCTAAGAGTCTGAATAAGTTTGAGATAAAGGCAGATAAGGCAAATCTTGCGGTTGGGGACAGTCTCGATACGATCACCCAGATCAATGAGAAAAATGCCCAGCTTCTCAAAGATCTGGAAAAGTTAAATCAGAATCTTGGAAAAGATACACAGTTATCAGCATCTGTCGGACAGAAATCTCACAGCTGCAGACGCAGAGCATTTCTGCGCAGAAACTGGTAAATTCATTGAAAAGTGCAAATACCAGTATGCGGAAAGTGTTAAAGAATTCCAAAGATACGAGAAGTTCACTGGAAACGCTTGCAGAGGATAACCGTGAGAGTTTTCAGGACAGCAGGATCGATTTCAGCAAAAATATTTACCCGCAGCTGGACCAGTCACTGGAAGGTCTGGCGAATGTAAGCGGGGATCTGTCAACAACCTTACATAGCATAACATCCATGACAAAACAGATGAGAGAGCTGCTGGATCAGTTAAAATCTGCATTGCACAGCAGCTCCAAAGTACTTACGCAGACGGGCAATGTTATGGGTCAGGTGGATCAGAAACTGCAGAAAATTGTCACGGATCTGCAGACACTGCAGAATTCGGATATGTATCAGAATATCCTGTCACTGGAAAAGATTGATGCCAAAGACATTTCCGATTTTATGTCTTCTCCGGTAAATATAAAGACGGATGTCCTGTATGAGGTGGAAAATTACGGAACAGGAATGACCCCGTTTTATACAAACCTGGCACTCTGGGTAGGTGGACTGATACTGGTTTCTATTTTAAAACAGGAAGTAGACCGGGACAAAGAAGTGCCGGATTTTACACCGACAAGTGCGTATTTCGGGCGTATTCTGCTGTTTCTTATCATAGGAATGATTCAGGGAGCTATCGTATGTGCGGGAGATATTATTCTGCTGAAAGTACAGTGTCTGCATCCGGTAAAATTTATTCTTGCCGGAATGTTAACTTCCTTTGTTTATGTGAATCTGATCTTTGCACTGGCATCGACGTTTAAACACATGGGAAAAGCACTGGCGGTTCTTCTGGTAATTTTACAGATTCCGGGTTCTTCCGGAACGTATCCGATTGAAATGATGCCGGAATTTTTCCAGAAACTGCATCCGCTGCTTCCGTTTTCTTATTCGATCAGCGCAATGCGGGAATGTATTGCCGGATACTATCATCATACTTATAGAAGCAGCCTGGGAAAACTGCTGGTATTTTTACTGGTCGCATTGTTTATCGGGCTTGTACTCCGTCCGCTTCTGATGAATCTGAATCATCTGTTTGATGTCAGACTTGCAGAAACCGATCTGATGATCTGTGAGACGGATTCCAAGGGCAGGGATAATCCACAGCTGCAGCGGATTATGCAGGTGATTATGAAAGATGATGCGTGGAGAAAGAAATTAACAGAGAAAACACTCGCATTTGAAAAATATTATCCGGTCATGGTACGCTCCGGTTTTATCTGTATGATGGTCATACCACTCGTATTTCTGATTTTGATGTTTAGTCTGGAATCCAAACTGGTTTATCTGATTTTGTGGATCGTTTCTTTACTTGCACTGATACTGTATCTGCTGATTGTGGAATATCTACATGAAGAGATGAAAAAGAAATCTGTTTTGGGAGAGATGAGTTCCGAGGAACTGATGAAAATTTTGAAGGAGGAGAACAGCAAATGTAAAACATTCTGAAAATTTTCATCGACGACGTGAAACGGATTCGCAAAAATGTAATCGCAATGATTGTTGTCATCGGTGTCCTTGTCGTTCGTGTCTGTATGCATGGTTTAATATTGCGGCAAGCTGGGTCCGTATAACAATACGGGAAATTTAAAGGTCGCGGTGGCAAGTGTGGATGAGGGATATACCGGAAGTCTGATTCCTCTTGAGATTAATGTAGGGGAACAGGTGATTTCCGCACTAAGGGAAAATACACAGATGGACTGGGTATTTACCAGCAAAGAAAAGGCAATGGAGGGGGTAAAATCCGGACAATATTATGCGGCGATTGTTGTTCCGGAGAAATTCAGTACCCAGATGATGAGTCTGTTTTCCGATCAGATTCAAAAGCCGGAAATTATTTACTATTCCAATGCCAAGGAAAATGCGATTGCACCAAAAGTGACCGACAAGGGTGCAACCGCGATCCAGAAACAGGTGAATCAGGTATTTAACAGACAATATCCGACACGGCAATGACGGTGTTTCAGTCGGTCTCTAATATGGCTGAGGCAAACGGAGCAGACCGGCTGGTGGATAATCTG
>ERZ860009.959-NODE-959-length-10313-cov-1.634237_pt1 | contig 10313 bp, 7 predicted proteins | sample MGYA00510114_ERZ860009 | MGnify/ENA primary metagenome ERZ860009 (study PRJEB30046, sample SAMN00715177) | human gut metagenome | study: EMG produced TPA metagenomics assembly of the A metagenome-wide association study of gut microbiota in type 2... | reverse complement strand
GAAATAACATCAAGCAAAGATAAAAAAAATAATATATACTTGTGTATAAAGGGTAGCTTCAGGAATGAGGGGAGTTTAGTTACTTTTGACACACCTTCTCTTTTTATTATAAGTATTTCTCCAGCGCCATTTTATTCAGAATCTCGATCTTTTTTCCTTCCATTGTGATCAGTCCTTCCTTGATTATCTTATTGATTTCTTTGGATAAAGCAGGCCGTGATACATTCAGGTACTCGGCAAGCTGGGACTGGGTATGCATGATCTCTACTGTCAGAGAATCTTTTTTCTTATGTTCGAATAAGTAAACAATAAACCTTTCGCGTACAGTCTTGCGCGACAGAGGTTTCAAACGTGATACGGTACATATATTGCAATTTCCGGCGATGCAAAGAAAATTGTGCAATACCTGCGGGTCCTGACTGATGACTTTAAAAGTGGAATCTTTGGTTGCCATGAGTACCACGCTGTCTTCCAAAGCAGTAAAAGTAGCTGGCAACGTATTGTTTGAATTGAAAAGGTGAGGGGTGGCAAAGGTACGTGGTGCGATGATATACTCAATCATCACTTCGTTCCCCAATCCGTCAATGATATCCGTGCGTAGTTTTCCTTCCAATAACACATATAGTTTGTTGCAAGGTGTACCTTGCGTAACAACTATTTCTTTTTTATCCGCTGCATAGATAACGAAATCCAGTTTGTCCAACAGAGATTCCTTGATGTTCAGAGGTAAATCCCGAAATAAAGGGATTTGAAATAATTTTTCTTTATGTGCGTTGTCAGTTGTATTTTTTTCATTGCATTATGTTGTTGTATCATAGGCAAAGATATGAATTATATATGGGCAGAGAAAATCTTTTTTTATGTTTGTGCCGCCGAAAGACCGATTATGGATGAGATGAAAAGGATATCGATAAAAAGTAAAAATGGCAGAAAATGTTTGAATCAGTAATTAGGGTACACATCTCTGTAATTTATCTACATTTGCTATATGATAAATTGTCTATTTTTGCAGAGTGAAAAAGCTGATTCATGAAATTCAAAAAATAAAAGTAATAAAGTTATGGCTAAAAAAGTTCTGATTATTTCGTCCAGTCCGCGAAAGGGCGGTAATTCTGATATGCTTTGTGACGAATTTATGAAAGGTGCCCTCGAAACAGGCAATGAAGTAGAAAAGATTTTTCTGAAAGAGAAAGCAATTTATCCTTGTACGGGATGTAGTGTTTGCAGCATGTATGGCAAACCCTGCCCGCAGAAAGATGATGCAGCAGAAATTGTAGAGAAAATGATTGCGGCTGATGTCATCGTAATGGCAACACCTGTTTATTTCTATACGATGTGCGGACAGATGAAGATTATGATTGACCGTTGTTGTGCACGTTATACGGAAATAACGAATAAGGAATTTTATTTCATTATTGCAGCGGCGGAGAATGATAAGGGGATGATGGAACGTACGATTGATGGTTTCCGTGGCTTCCTTGATTGTCTGGAAAATCCGCAGGAAAAAGGAGTGATTTATGGAATAGGTGCCTGGAAGGTAGGAGAAATAAAAGATACTCCCTATATGCAGGAAGCCTATGAGATGGGAAAAATGGTGTAAACGTTCGCTTTGGGTAAATATTTCCCGCATCATATAATAGCTTTTCAAGATGGTGTCACTATGCTGAGTATATAGTGACACTATCTCTTTGTCTGGATTTAATGAGACGATTCTGTTACAATAATCTTCTTTCGTTCGATTCCAGCTCCAATAAAGTCTTTTTAGCTACAAGACCACCGGCATATCCGGTTAGTTTATGATCGCTGCCAATCACCCTGTGACAAGGAATAAGTATTGAAATAGAATTTGCTCCATTCGAAGAGGCTACCGCACGGATAGCTTTAGGATTATCCAGTCTCTGTGATAATTGAGCATAAGATATCGTTGTTCCGTAGGGAATGTTTAATAATTCATTCCACACACTTTTCTGAAACTCTGTCCCGACAAGAAGCAGAGGAATATCAAACGTAGTCCTTTGACGGGAAAAATACTCATCTAGCTGACTGATCGTTTGCGTTATCACTTCAGAGTTTTCTATTGCGTACTGAGCATTTAACGCTTTTTGTATTCGTTTATCGATTGCTGCTCTGCGTTCTTCACTCACCACCCAGTCACACATACAGAGCTTGTTCTCGAAAGAACCGAGTATCAATGTCCCGCATGGAGATTGATAGTACTGTATCTGAACTGTATTTACTTTACCTTTTGCTTCTTTCTCCATTTTGATTCTTTATTTAAAGGGTTTGATATGGATGTAAAAGTAATTATTTGTATTCAAACTACAAAATGAATAATTCGGCAATAGAAGCTTGAAACAAAATCTTTTACCCTTACAGTCGATTTAAATTGATTGATTACTTGTTCTGCCGTAGAATTATTATAATTTTGTAGCAGAACTTTTTATTTCGTATTATTTGATTAAGAACCAAACCACATGAACTATAAAATAACGACTCTTGTAGAAAATTGTGTCTATGGACGTAAATTGCAGGCGGAACATGGTCTTTCCCTCTATATTGAGACACCGGAAAACAGATTACTTTTTGATACGGGAGCTTCCGATTTATTTATCCGTAATGCCCGGTTATTGAATATTGACTTGCAAAAAGTAGATTATTTAGTATTATCTCATGGTCACAGTGACCATACGGGTGGACTACGCCATTTTCTTGAACTAAATGCCGAAGCAACGGTTGTCTGCAAACGCGAAGTGTTTTTTCCTAAATTCAAGGATGAACGTGAGAATGGAATGAAATATACACGCTCGCTTGATCTTTCTCGTTTTCGTTTTATTGATGAGTTGACTGAACTGGTTCCCGGAGTATTTCTTTTTCCCTCTGTGGATATTATAGACCGGAAGGATACACATTTTGAACGATTTTGGATTCAAAAGGAAGATGGTTCTAGAGTCCCCGATACCTTTCCGGACGAGTTAGCTATGGTACTGGTTGAGCCTGAAGGACTTTCCATTTTAAGTGCCTGTTCTCACCGGGGCATTACAAATATATTGCGGACAGTACGAACGGCATTTCCGGAACTCCCCTGTAATTTGCTTTTAGGTGGATTTCATATTCATAATGCAGAAGAATCCAAATATCAGGTTATTGCTGATTATTTGCACGAATATTTACCTCAAAAGATAGGTGTCTGCCATTGTACGGGAGTAGATAAATATGCTTCTTTTTATAAAGATTTTGGCGACAGGATATTCTATAACTATACAGGAAAACAAATAGAGACAAGTATTTAAGAACAAAATATATAATAATTTGATATGAAGAAACTTATAACTTCTTTAGCGCTGGTACTGACTGCATTATCCAGCTATGCTATTACCCCTTTGTGGATGCGTGATGCACGTATCTCACCGGATGGAAAGGAAATCGTCTTTTGTTATAAAGGCGACATTTACAAAGTCCCCGTTCAAGGGGGAACCGCTACCCAATTAACAACACAAGCTTCTTATGAGGCTAATCCTGTTTGGTCGCCAGATGGTAAACAAATCGCGTTTGCCAGCGACCGGAATGGGAACTTCGATCTCTTTATCATGTCTGCCGATGGAGGAACTGCACGTCGGTTGACTTATCATTCTGCCTCGGAGATTCCTTCGGCTTTCACTCCGGATGGTAAATTTGTACTTTTCTCCGCCTCCATTCAGGACCCTGCGGAAAGTGCCCTTTTTCCTACCGGAGCCATGACGGAATTATATAAAGTTCCGGTTACCGGAGGACGTACCGAACAAGTGCTGGCTACTCCTGCCGAATGGGTTTGCTTTGATAAATCGGGAAAAAACTTCCTTTATCAGGACCGTAAAGGTTTTGAAGATGAATGGAGAAAACACCATACCTCATCTATAACAAGAGACATTTGGCTATACGATGTTTCGACCGGGAAACATGCCAATCTGACCAATCGGGAAGGAGAAGACCGTAATCCGGTATATGCACCGGATGGTAATTCGGTCTATTTTCTAAGTGAGCGCAATGGCGGTTCATTTAATGTATATAACTTTACCCTGAACACTCCGCAGGAAGTGAAAGCCATCACCACTTTCCGCACGCATCCGGTACGTTTCTTGTCAATCAGCGATAAAGGAACTATATGCTATACGTATGACGGAGAACTTTATACACAAGAGCCCAATGCCCGCCCGAAGAAAGTAAATGTTGATCTTGTGCGTGATGATGAAAAAGAGATTGCTACTCTCAGATTTTCTCAGGGTGCGACTTCCGCTTCTGTGTCTCCGGATGGTAAGCAGGTGGCTTTTATTGTGCGAGGTGATGTTTTTGTGACTTCAACCGATTATGCTACGACCAAGCAAATAACAAATACTCCGGCAAAGGAATCCGGTGTATCTTTTGCTCCCGACAACCGTACACTGGTTTATGCCAGCGAGCGGACCGGCAACTGGCAACTTTATACCGCTAAGATAGCTCGTAAAGAAGAGGCGAATTTCCCTAACGCTACTCTTATTGAAGAGGAAGTATTGCTCCCTTCCAAAACCGTAGAACGTGCTTACCCGCAATACTCTCCGGATGGTAAGGAACTGGCTTTTATCGAAGACCGTAACCGGTTGATGGTACTCGACCTGAAAACCCAAAAAGTACGTCAGGTGACAGACGGTTCTACATGGTACAATACAGGAGGCGGATTCGATTACGAATGGTCGCCCGATGGCAAGTGGTTTACGCTTGAGTTTATCGGCAATCGTCATGATCCCTATTCGGATATCGGTATGTCAGTGCACAGGGAGGTACTATCACTAATCTGACTAACAGCGGTTATATTAGCGGCTCTCCACGTTGGGTACTGGATGGAAATGCCATTCTGTTCCAGACCGAGCGTTATGGTATGCGTGCCCATGCTTCCTGGGGATCACAACAGGATGTGATGCTGGTATTCTTGAATCAGGATGCTTACGACCGTTACCGTTTGAGTAAAGAGGACTTCGAACTGCTCAAAGAATTTGAAAAGGAGCAGAAGAAAGCAAAGGAGAAAGACGGTGATAAGAAAAAGGACGGAAGTCAGTCTAAAAAGGATAAGGCAGACAAAGAAGGAGATAAGGAGGATACCGAAAAGGACAAGGCAGACAAGAAAGATATTGTTGTGGAACTCAGCGGTATTGAGGACCGTATTGTACGCCTGACTCCTAACTCTTCTGATTTAGGTAGTGCTATTCTTTCCAAAGATGGAGAAAATCTGTATTACTTTTCAGCTTTCGAAGAGGGGTATGACCTTTGGAAAATGAATCTTCGTGAAAAAGGCACGAAGCGTCTCCATAAACTTAATTCCGGCTGGTCATCACTGATGCTGGATAAAAAAGGAGATATCTTCTTGCTGGGAAGCAGAAATATGCAGAAAATGGACGCGAAGTCGGATGCTCTGAAACCTATCAGTTATCAGGCTGAAATGAAAATGGATTTGGCAGCCGAACGTGAGGCGATGTTCGATCATGTATATAAACAGCATCAAAAACGCTTCTATAATCTTAATATGCACGGAGTGGACTGGAATGCCATGACAGCTGCCTATCGTAAATTCCTGCCACATATTGATAATAACTATGACTTTGCAGAATTACTGAGCGAATGGTTAGGTGAACTGAATGTTTCGCATACCGGAGGACGCTATTCTCCGAGGGGCAATGGAGATGTAACCTCTAATCTGGGCTTATTGTTTGACTGGAATTATCAGGGAAAGGGTATGCAGATTGCTGAAATTGTAGAAAAAGGCCCGTTCGATCATTCCCGTACCAAAGTAAAGGCAGGGTGTATTATAGAAAAAATCAACGGGGAAGAAATAACTCCGGATAAGGACATCACTGATCTTTTGAATAATAAGGCAGGGAAGAAAACACTGGTTTCGCTGTACAACCCGCAGAATAAGGAACGTTGGGAAGAAGTGGTAAAACCTGTCACAAGCGGACAACTTAATGGCTTATTATATAAACGTTGGGTAAAACAACGTGCTGAGGATGTGGAGAAATGGTCCGGCGGTCGTTTGGGATACGTTCATATTCAATCTATGGGAGATGGAAGTTTCCGTACTGTTTACTCGGATATTCTGGGAAAATACAATAACTGTGACGGAATTGTGATCGATACCCGTTTTAACGGAGGCGGTCGTCTGCATGAAGATATTGAAATACTTTTCAGCGGTCAGAAATATTTCACTCAGGTGGTACGCGGACGTGAAGCCTGTGATATGCCAAGTCGTCGTTGGAACAAGCCTTCTATTATGTTGCAGTGTGAAGCCAATTATTCGAATGCTCATGGCACCCCGTGGGTGTACAAGCATCAGAATATTGGAAAACTGGTAGGTATGCCTGTCCCGGGAACTATGACAAGTGTGTCTTGGGAAACTTTGCAGGATCCTTCATTGGTATTTGGGATTCCTATCATCGGTTATCGTCTACCGGATGGCAGTTATCTGGAAAATACTCAGTTGGAACCTGATATCAAGGTTGCCAACAGCCCGGAAACTGTAGTGAAAGGAGAGGACACGCAACTCAAAATGGCTGTGGATGAATTGCTTAAAGAAATAGATAGCCGGAAGAAATAGACATCCTTTCCTCCTTTAGAAAAAATAATTTTAGTCTCACTCTGCTCTATTTAAACTTCTTGCAATCAGTGGCATACCGAATGAAAGTGTGTCAAAAGTAACTAAACTCTCCTCCTTCCTGAAGGAGGGGAATTTAGTTGCTTTTGACACATCTTCTTTTCTGTTTCTTATTTCAGTAAATATCCCCCTTCCCTGTGTTTTGATTTACTACTTAATCTGTTAATTATTAGAATGATAATAACAGATGTTCTTTTCTCTAATTGTCCCCCTCTTTCTTTCCTTGTTTTATAAGCCGATTGCCTATCTTTGCGGCAGGTCTTTAAATAATAAATTAAAAAGAGAAAACTACTTTATGAAACACATTTCAAACTTCCTCAGATCAAAAAGCTGGAACGTATTTTTGTTTTTATATCTTGCTCTTCCTTTGTTTGCGCAAAAGGAATATAAGATCGATCAGGTATCCGTTGTCAATGTAGGCGATGGCAGACTGTTGTTTCGGGAACTGAAAACGGAAAAAGCATTGAATGGCGAACATCGCATCATAGATGGTTATCATTCCGCCTATGTGCTGGCATCTTTTAAAGATGGTTTTTATGATGGCGGATACAAAGAATATGTGGACAATATATTAATAACGGAAGGAAGTTATAAAGAAGGGCGGAAGGATGGCCTCTTCAAGATTAACTCCAAGTTTGACGGTAAGCTGAAAGAAGAAAAGTCCTATAAGGAAGGTAAGCTGGACGGTACGAGCAAAAGTTACTTTACTACCGGAAAAGTGGAAAGTGAAAGAAACTTCCGGATGGGGAAAGAGCACGGGAAGCAACTGTCGTACGAATCTGACGGTACTTTGCGGAAAGAGCATAATTACAAGGACGGGAAGCAGGTAGGCAAACAGTATACTTTTCTGAAAGGTACATATGATTTGTATGAGACCGTTTATTTCAATGAAGAAGGTTTGCAGGACGGTGAATATTCGTCCGTGTTTACGTTTGGCTCGCCACGTATACTGGGTAGTTATAAGAATGGAAAGAAGAATGGTCGGTGGACTACTTTTGCTGAAAGCGGAGATACGCTGATGATTGAAACCTATCTGGATGGAAAAGAAGATGGACTCCATGTCTCATTTGCCAACGGAAGTGGGGTAAGGCAGAAAGAATATTATATGAAGAACGATCGTAAAGACGGTTTATACCGTGAATATAATCTGGAAAATGGTGAATTGAGATATGAAGCTACCTATCAGGCCGGCAGATTGCATGGCAAGGAACGACGGCTGATAGTGAGCAACCGCTTTGATTATTGGGAAACTTCTACCTATGTGAACGGAAGGCAGAACGGACCGTTCGAAGCTCGTTATGTAAAGAATGACCAGCTTCGTGAATGTGGGGAATATAAGAATGGTCGCCGTGTAGGACGATGGAAACGCTACACTATTGATGGTAAACTGGAAAAGGAATGGGATGAAAACTAACCGGTAGATGAAAGGTCAGGGCATAAAAAAAGGAGCAACGCCTTGCTCCAACCTTTGTTAACACCTTAAATCTAATACTATGAAAAACACAGTGCAAAGATACGGACTTCTGTGAAATCTGCAAATTATCCAAGTAAAACGCTATGTTTTATAACATTGATTAAGTGTTTGTTTTACGCTTTATACTTTTGTTAATACTTTCCGATGGTCTGAAAGAGGACTGCTTTCCTTCTTTTTAGAATAATAAATAGCTGAAGTTAGAGAACTTTACAGTATTATTTCTTATTTTTGTTCTTAATTGGATTACAGAAAGAACTATGAAATGATGAGATGGATGAAGACGATGAGATATCTGAAGTGGTGCTGGTGCTGTTTTGTTTAATCGGGATGACGGCTTGCCGGCAGGATACACCCCGTTTTCGTATTGGGGTGGCTCAATGCAGCGATGATTCATGGCGACATAAGATGAATGATGAGATTCTTCGGGAAGCAATGTTTTATAATGGCGTTTCGGTGGAAATCCGTTCGGCAGGGGATGATAACAGTAAGCAGGCGGAAGATGTCCATTATTTTATGGACGAAGGAGTCGATCTGCTGATTATTTCCGCTAACGAAGCTGCTCCTATGACTCCGATTGTAGAAGAAGCTTATCAGAAAGGCATCCCCGTTATTCTTGTAGACCGGAAGATTCTTTCTGATAAATATACTGCCTATATCGGAGCCGATAATTATGAAATCGGTCGTTCGGTAGGAAACTATATTGCCTCCAGTCTGAAAGGGAAGGGAAATATAGTAGAACTGACAGGATTGAGCGGTTCGACTCCTGCAATGGAACGGCATCAGGGATTTATGGCTGCCATCAGTAAATTCCCGGATATAAAGCTGATTGATAAAGCGGATGCTGCGTGGGAACGTGGTCCGGCAGAGATAGAAATGGATAGTATGCTTCGGAGGCATCCTAAGATTGATGCTGTGTATGCCCATAATGACCGTATCGCTCCGGGTGCCTATCAGGCAGCAAAGATGGCAGGGCGGGAGAAGGAAATGATTTTTGTCGGCATAGATGCCTTGCCGGGTAAGGGAAACGGACTGGAACTGGTTTTGGACAGTGTGCTGGATGCCACCTTTATCTATCCGACCAATGGCGATAAGGTACTGCAACTGGCTATGGACATTCTGGAGAAGAAACCCTATCCCAAAGAAACGGTGATGAATACCGCTGTTGTGGACCGTACCAACGCACACGTCATGCAGTTGCAGACTACACACATCTCCGAACTCGATAAAAAGATTGAAACGCTCAACGGACGTATCGGTGGATACCTCTCTCAGGTAGCTACACAACAGGTTGTTTTATACGGCAGTCTGATTATCCTTTTATTGGTAGCCGGTTTATTATTGGTCGTTTATAAATCACTCCGCTCTAAGAATCGCTTGAATAAAGAGCTTTTTAAGCAGAAGCAGCAATTGGAAGAGCAGCGTGACAAACTGGAAGAACAGCGTGACCAATTGATACAGCTCTCTCATCAACTGGAAGAAGCTACCCATGCCAAGCTGGTCTTTTTCACCAATATTTCTCACGACTTCCGTACTCCGTTGACATTGGTTGCCGACCCGGTAGAACATTTATTGGCGGACAAGACATTGAGTGGAGATCAGCACCGGATGCTCATGCTGATTCAGCGAAATGTGAATATCCTTTTGCGCCTGGTCAATCAGATTTTGGATTTCCGTAAATATGAAAACGGCAAGATGGAATATACTCCGGTTACGGTGGATGTCCTTTCTTCTTTCGAAGGATGGAATGAGTCTTTTCAGGCGGCAGCCCGTAAGAAGCATATCCATTTTTCTTTTGATAGTATGCCGGATACGGATTATCATACACTGGCAGACATGGAGAAGCTGGAACGTATTTATTTCAATCTCCTGTCCAATGCCTTTAAGTTTACACCGGAAAACGGGAAAATAGCCATCCGTCTGTCTTCCCTTAGTAAAGAGGACAAGCGATGGATACGTTTCACGGTGGCAAATACCGGTTCCATGATTTCTGCCGAACATATCCGCAATGTATTCGACCGTTTCTATAAGATCGATATGCACCATACCGGTTCGGGAATCGGACTGGCATTGGTAAAAGCCTTCGTAGAAATGCACGGTGGTATGATCTCCGTAGAGAGCGATGAGAAACAGGGCACGGTCTTTACCGTTGAACTGCCTGTACAGTCTTGTGAGGCTGTTGCT
>ERZ860009.957-NODE-957-length-10329-cov-1.691551_pt1 | contig 10329 bp, 10 predicted proteins | sample MGYA00510114_ERZ860009 | MGnify/ENA primary metagenome ERZ860009 (study PRJEB30046, sample SAMN00715177) | human gut metagenome | study: EMG produced TPA metagenomics assembly of the A metagenome-wide association study of gut microbiota in type 2... | reverse complement strand
CGGAAGCCGCAATGGTGATGGTTCTCTTCGAATTGTCAGAAGCCATTGAACAGATTTCGCTGGATCGTGCACGCGGTGCGATTCGCAGCCTCCTCTCTCTTGCTCCGCAAACCGCAAGAGTGGAAAAAGACGGAAACTTTATCGAAGTCCCCGCCAAGGAAATCAAGATTGGCGACGTCGTCCGTGTTGTTCCCGGTGAGCGTCTTCCCGTTGACGGCGTTGTTCTGTCCGGACAGACCTCGATCGACCAGTCCCCGATTACCGGCGAATCGATGCCGGTAGAGAAAAAACCGGAAGACAAAGTCTTTGCTGGCACTATTAATAAGAACGGCACGATTACTTATCGTGCAGAATCCGACGTCGACAACTCGATGCCTGCGCGAATTATTTCTGCCATTGAATCGGCCCAGAGCTCTCGTGCTCCCACACAGCGTTTTGTTGACAGCTTCGCCAAAGTCTATACGCCGACCGTGTTTGTGATTGCTGTTTTAACTGCCCTTATTCCTCCTCTCTTTATGGGCGGTGAATGGCTCGACTGGATTTATAAAGGCTTGACGATTCTTGTTATTGCCTGCCCTTGCGCCCTGGTTATTTCTACGCCGGTGACGATCGTTTCCGGATTAGCAACCGCAGCTCGTCGGGGAATTTTGATTAAAGGCGGTGTATACCTTGAAAAAGGCAGAACACTGCAGAGCATCGCCTTTGATAAGACAGGCACTTTGACCAAAGGCAAACCCGCTGTCATCACTTTTGAAAACGCCGGTGCCGGTTTGACGGACGAAGAAATTTTGGACTTGGCGACTGCTCTCGCCGTTCGCAATGATCATCCGGTCAGTAAAGCCGTGTCCGAGTATTCCGCTCAGCAGAAGCCGGCAGGACAAAAAGATGTTCATGGCTTTTATGCCGCTCCCGGACAAGGCGTGATCGGTGAAATCGACGGAACGGAATACTATCTCGGCAACATCAAGGGCCTCGACAAGTTCTACCTTAACGGCCCTGCAGTACGTGCCAAAGTGTCTGAACTGGCTGATCACGGCTACACGCCTTTGATCTTTGCTTCCTCTAAGAAAGTTCTGGCTTATTTCGGCGTTGCCGACAACATCAAGGAGAATGCTCCGGATGTGATCGGTCAGCTAAAAGACCTGGGCGTTAAGACCATTATGCTCACCGGTGATAACGAAAAGGCGGCTCGTCAGATTGCTGAAAAAGTCGGTGTGGACAGAGCTAAAGGAAATCTTCTTCCTGAAGATAAACAGTCCTTGGTCGACAGCATTGCCAAACGTGAAGTGATCGGTATGGTCGGTGACGGCATTAATGATGCTCCTGCTCTTGCCCGTGCAGATATCGGTTTTGCCATGGGCGCAGCAGGAACGGATACGGCGATTGAAACCGCTGACGTTGCCCTGATGGACGATGACCTTCGCAAGCTGCCCGAATTCATCAAGCTCTCAAAGAAGACTTTCCAGCTGTTGGTTGAAAACATTGTGATTGCTCTTTCGATCAAGCTTATCTTCTTTGTTCTGACACTCGCCGGTATCGGAACGATGTGGATGGCAGTATTTGCGGATACCGGAACTTGCCTCATTGTTGTGGCGAACGGGTTAAGAATGCTTCGCTGGAGAGGCTAAGCCAACTAGCTAGATTCAATAACAACAGTCGTCTTTCTGAAATATTGCAGTCTTAAGAGCATCTAGCAGAGGCCGGTCTCTGAACTATAACGGCCTCTTTCTCGGTTTCTTCTTCGTCTCCGTAATCGTCTACCTTTCCCGGGCTCTGCTTCAGGAACAGGAGCACCGAGGAAAATAAAGACTTTACTCGTCAATGCCAAGAATTACAGCAAGTTTCCCAAGAACTTCCTCAATAATATATTGAGGAGCTGTTTCTATGAATCTTGCGTTTCGCTCCACAGGATCGACAGCTTTTATTTGATCGCTGATGACGACGCCCTGTGTCTTAAGGCCGGCTCCTATCAAAGAAACTGTAAAACCCAAAGTGCGGTTTAAGTTTGCACCTTGAGAAATCGGGACACAAATGAAATGTCCAACCATCCGGTTCACTTCTTTAGGAGAAAGAACCAAGGCCGGGCGCGTTCCCTTCTGTTCGGTACCGACAGATGGCTCGAAGTCAATCCAGACGATATCGCCTCGATCAAAAGTTCTCATAGCAACTCACCCCCGGCAGGCTTTGCGTGAAGCCAACTTCTGTCTTTATCCAGCTCAGCTTGAATGAGCTTCTGCTCTTCAAGCAGTTGGTTCAGATCATATTTTGGAAGTGTTCTGCGCTTCTTTTGTCTGGACTCAATAATCAGCTTGCCGTCGTCAAATGTGTATTCAACAGTATCGCCTTATTTTGCATTCAAAAGTTCAAGCAAAGTTTTAGGAATCGTGGCAACAACAGAACCCCCGACTCTTCTTAATGTCAGAGAAGCCATATCTTTCTCCTAAAGATAATTTTTAGATAACAAATATTATACAGAAAGGAAACAATATAAAAACTGCGCACCAAGCAGAAGCTCCTTCAGCAGCAAAAGAAACTGTGAACAATCCGGCTTATCTCAGTGGTCTTCAATTACCAGTCCGTGGAAATTTGAAGTCGGTGTCAAAGGCTATGCCTGTAAGAGATGCGGCGTAGCTGGTGAAGCAAGAGTCCAACTCGACTAGAAAACCCTACTTCCGTTGTAACGGTATGGACGTAAATTTTCAAGTCCTTTTTCATTTAAATTGGAAGGAGTTTTTTTTTCATCCGGATTAGAGGAAAAATCAAAACCAATCCTGGAAACGCTTTCGTGGTTATTCTGGCGGAAGATTCTTTTTTGACGGTGATTCAAGCAGTTAGTTAGCAAAGCGCTCTGAATGGGTTATTAGTCTTACTCCGTTGAAACACTTAAGTACAAGTACCAAGAATTTGCGTCTAAAATGAAACCATCCTTCAGCAGGCGTATGACTAAATTTGTTTAGGCAACCTGTTGATTTCATTTATTTTCTCTAGGAGAATCTATGAGAATCGTTAAGCTCAGCGCAGCTATTCTTACTGCGTTATTCCTCTCCGCTACAGCTACAGCCGCTACCGTTACTCAGGAAGGTTCCGGTATCGGTAAAGACGGTGAAATCAAAGTCAAAGTTGTATTTGAAGACGGCAAAATCAAGAACGTCGACATTCTTAAACAACAGGAAAATCCTGTTTTGTCTCAGAAGGTTTTTACGGACCTTAAAGATGAAATTGTTAAGACGGATTCCGCTGACCTTGATGTCATTGCCGGAGCGACATACTCTTCCCTTGGTTTGCTTGCTGCAGTAAAAGACGCTGCACAAAAAGCCGGAATTACTTTGAAGAAAGTAGAGAAAAAAGCAGTTAAGGCCCAAGTCGCAATTCCTGCCGAACGTAATTATGACGTCGTCGTGGTCGGTGCCGGCGGTGCAGGCTTTGCCGCCGCTTTAACAGCTAAAGCCCGGGCGTATCCGTTATTCTCCTGGAAAAAATGCCTCAGGTCGGCGGTAACTCTTTGATTTCCGGCGCAGAAATGAATGTGGCACAAAGCTGGATTCAAAAAGAACTCGGCATTAAAGATTCTCCGGAACTGCACGCTCAAGATACCCTCAAGGGCGGCGATTACAAGGGCGACCCCGCTGTTGTCGAAACCATGACGCACGGTGCATTGCCCGCAGCTGAATGGCTGAAGAACACTGTCGGTATCAGATATGAACCGCATAACCTCTTCCAGTTCGGCGGAAACTCCGTTAAACGCGCTCTGATTCCTGTCGGTCAGACCGGAACCGAATACATTACAAAACTTTCTGCTTTGGCTCAGAAAGAAAAGATTCCTGTCGTCACCGGCATGAAAGCTGTTGCTTTGATTAAGAACAAAGACGGCCGCGTAGTCGGTGTGAGCTGCGAATCGAACGGCAAGAAGTATGATTTCTACGCTAAGGGCGGCATTATCTTGGCAACAGGCGGATTCGGTGCCAATGCAGCCATGGTTAAGAAATACAACCCGAGCCTCGACGAACGCTTCAAGACGACGGACGCTCCGGGAACTACCGGTGAAGCACTTTACATGGCTCAGAAAGCCGGCGCTGAATTGGTCAACATGCAGTACATCCAGACCTATCCGATTTGTGACCCGATTTCCGGCGTGATCGAGCTGATTGCCGACGCAAGATTTGACGGAGCCATCCTTATTAATCAGGAAGGCAAACGCTTCGTCGAAGAACTTCAGCGCCGTGACGTGATTTCTCACGCTATTCTTAATCAGCCGGGTTCTTACTGCTATGTCCTTTGGAACGACAATATCGGCAAGATCTCCAATACCGTTAAGGCTCATCCGGAAGAATACGAAACCTTCACAAAACAGGGCGTTATGCACACCGCTGACAACCTGAAAGAAGTTGCTGACTTCTTCAAGATTCCGTATGACAATCTCAAAGCCACTGTGGATCGTGTCAGCCAGATGGCTAAAGACGGCGGCAAAGACTTAGACTTCCACAACCGCGGCGGTCTGAAAGATTTGTCGACCGGCAAGTACTACATCATCAAGGCTGTCCTTCGATTCACCATACGATGGGCGGCGTCCGCATCAATCCGAAGGCTGAAGCACTCGATAAGAACGGTAAACCCGTTCCCGGTCTTTATGCTGCCGGCGAAGTTACGGGCTGCACTCATGGTACGAACCGTTTAGGCGGCAATGCCTACACCGACATTATGGTCTTCGGCCGTATTGCAGGTGAACAGGCTGCACAAGCGGCCAAGGCTACGAAATAAAAAATTGAGGCCGGCATTGCTGCCGGCCCCATGCCTACAAGCGATCTTCGGGTCGCTTTTTTATTGGATTTCACTGAGCCGAGCCATTCTGATCTGGTTGCGAATCCAGGAAGAGCCGCCTAAAACTTTAAGTTTTTCTTTGTCTTCTTCCGTCAGCAGAATCGTTGTGCGAATTAACGGCTTGTCGTCTAAGCTCGGACGACCTCTTTTAGCCAGAGCCCACTGGAGATCCAAAGTGCTTTCCAAGTCGCCTTTATTCTCATTTTCTTTGTTCAGGAAAGAGGCAAGTTTGAGAATGTCGGGCTGAAGAGAAGCCAAAGCATCTTTGAAGTTTTCTCTTTCCTTTGTAGTGAAGGATTCGCAGTCGATCGGGAAAATTTCTTTTTCAGTCACTTTGGCAGAGCCGAAGCAGCCGGCTTTGCTGAAAAAGTAAGCGTAGTAAGCGCGGTCATCACCGATGAAGTCGGTGTCATTGCGGCGAAGTTCGACACGGACATCAACACTGTTCTTCTTTAATGTAATCGTCATTTCGTTTCACCTGACAAGCAATTGAATTTCGATATGCATATAATAATATTGTCCATATAAAAATAAAATAGATATGCACTTAATAAATGAAACTAATTGTAAATCCATCCTTATTTTTTCTTTGTGAAAAGAAATTCGGACTTTTGATGTCCGGTTTTTATGAAGTTTAGAAAAACTTTCACACGCAATACGCTTTGTTTTAGAAGGATTTTTTCTCAGGCTCGACTAGAATGACACCTTCGAATAAGGATGGCAAGAAATGAATGGTCAGTTATTAGCAGCGGCTCCGATGGAAGGTCTTACGACAGCGGTATTTCGTCGTTTGCACCATCAGTATTTCGGAGGAACTGACCTTTACTACATTCCTTTCATTACGCCAACCGTTGAACCTAAATTCACGGACCGACATCTCAAGGAGCTTTCTCCTGAAGTAAATGCCGGTATTCCGGTGGTTCCTCAGCTTTTGAGCAACCGTTCTGCTGATTTCATCTGGGCCGCTAAAGCTCTTCAGGATTTGGGCTATAAAGAAGTCAACCTTAACCTCGGCTGCCCTTCCGGCACCGTTGTAGCCAAAGGAAAAGGTTCAGGTTTTTTAAGAGATCTCTACGCATTGGAACGTTTCCTGGATGAAATTTTCAGTGCCGGGATTACTGTACCGATTTCTATCAAGACAAGGCTCGGATGGGCGAACACGGAAGAGTTCGGAGACATCCTCAATTTATATAAAAAATATCCGCTTTCTCTTTTGATTGTTCACATGCGTTTGAAGACGGATCAATACAAAGGAGAAGTTAGGAAGGAAGCGCTTCTTGAGCATCTCGACGAAATCCCGTTCCCTCTGGGCGTAAACGGAGACATGATCACAACGGCCGACATGACGGATTTCTCTAAAACATTCCGCGAGCCTAAGATGCTCATGGTCGGCCGTGCACTGATGGCCGATCCGGCTCTCTTCCGTAAATATAAAGGCGGTCCGGCTGCCAGCCTCGAAGAAATTAAAAATTTCACGACCGCTCTTTTCGATGCTTATACGGAAGCCTTCCAGAACCGTCGAAATGCCATGATGCGCATGAAAGAGTTTTGGTTTTTCCAAGCTAATCTCTTTGAAGAAAATCCGAAGGCTTTTAAAAATATCTTTAAAAGCAAAACAGAAGAAGACTTTTTGGCTGCCATTGAAGAAATTGAAGCGGGTCGTCTTTTGACGGACGCCCGCTTCGGTTGGAAAAAGCCGTTGTAACCGACTCTAAGAATTTGTTACGCCGGTCGCTTCGAGGATTTTTGGCGGATATAGAAAGCCATCAGATTCAAAGCGAATACTGTCATCAGAAGAACCAGAGCTGTTGCACACTGAATCGGCACCGCTTTATCCGGATTCATGCCGGTCGTGGCCAACACATAGATGTGATACGGCAACGACATTACCGCGGCGAACGGAGAATTCGGCAAGTTGGTCGTCGATACTACGGCTGCTGTAAACATGATGGCGCTCGTTTCTCCGGCTGCTCTGGCCAATCCCAAGATGGCGCCGGTCAAAATTCCCGGAAGTGCGGCCGGAAGAACTGTACGAAGAACAGTCTGAGTTTTGCTGGCGCCCAATGCAAGAGAGGATTCTCTCCAGCTGTTCGGTATTTGAGAAAGTGTTTCTCGGACGGTATTGATGACGATCGGAAGCGTGAGAACTGCTAAAGTCAGGATCCCGGCAATCGCACTGACGCCTAAACCGCAAACGGTGACAAAGAAAGCTAATCCGAACAAACCGAAAACAATGGACGGAACGCCGGCAAGATTGGCGACGGCCAAAGTGATGAGCTTTTTAAGCGGACCTTCTTTTGCGTATTCATTGAGCCAGACGGCGCAGACAATTCCGAGAGGCAGTGCAACAGCCATAGCCCCGATGGACAGAATCGCAGTGCCGATGATGCAAGGCAGAATCCCGCCCTCTTCCATCATTTTTTCCGGAAAGGAAGAAAGAAATGAAGGAGAAAGCGTTCCGGCTCCGTGGTAACAAATGTAGCCAAGCGAAGCGAGAAATAAGGCGACCACGATCCAAGCACCGGTCTTAATCATAAAAAGACCAGCATACTCTTTAAATGTTCTTCGATCTCGTAAGGTTATGGATAGATTCATTGAAGTTCCTGTGTTAGTTCGAGGCTTTTAATTTGTATTTCTGAGAAACCAGGAACGCCGCCAGATTGCACAGAAAGGTAAAGAAAAACAGTACGATGCCGATGGCAAACAAAGCATGGTAGTGAGAGCTTCCGAATGGCGACTCAGCCATTTCAGCAACAATGGATGCCGGCATCGGTCTGACCGGATCAAACAAACTTTCGGGAATGAGTGCCGCACCGCCTGCTACCATCAAAACAACCATGGTTTCTCCGATCACGCGGCTCAATCCCAGCATTACTCCGGTCGCAATTCCGGAAAAAGCAGCCGGGACCGTGACGGTGGTCAGTGTTTCCCAATGCGTGGCGCCGAGTGCCAGAGACGACTCTTTTAGGCTTCTGGGAACTGAGCGAAGAGCGTCTTCGGAAATGGTACAGATCGTCGGAACGGCCATGAGCGCCAGCAAAATGGCGGCATTCAATACATTCAGTCCGGTCGGAGCTCCGAAATAATCCTGCAGGAAAGGTGCCAAAACAGTCATGCCGACAAAGCCGATCACAACGGAAGGCATTGCAGCCAAAAGTTCGATGAACGGTTTAAAAATGGACCGTAATCTTGACGAAGCAATTTCAGATAAGTAGACAGCGCAGAGGATCCCGAGAGGTGTGGCCATTACGGCGGCGAGCAGCGTGACCGAGACAGATCCGATGATTAAAGGAAATATTCCGAAAGACGGAGGATCTTCCGTCGGGTACCAGTCGTGACCGGTCAGAAAATGTTTGAGCGATATTGTCTCGAGGACCGGCATCCCCTCTTTAAACAAGAACCAGACGATTCCGGCGAGGCCGGCAAGAGTAAGAAGAGCTAAAAATAAAAGAGATTTTTCAAAAATGAAATCCTTGATGGTTCGCTTCACTAGAAGACTCCGAGATTTCAATCACCTTTGCGGCTCCGGCTATTCAGTGCCGGTCACAGCGAAAATGACGGAAACGGTTGGAAAGCTTACTTCGATCTTCAAGCTTTCTGTCAGAGAGATCTGAAATTAACGTTTGGCAGGCGGAATAAAACCGACTTCTTTGATCAGGCTTCGGCCTTCTTCAGACAGGCAGAAGTCCGTTACTTTTTTTACGGCCCCTTGCGGCTGATGATTTGTGTAGAGATAAAGATCGCGTGAGAGCGGCCATTTGCCGTTTTTTGCGGTCTCGGGTGTTGCCTTAATCCCGTTGATTTCAACCGCCTTGATGATCGGGACTACGTAACCGAGGCCAACATATCCGATCGCGTTTGGATTCCTAGAGACGGTTTGAACTACGGTCCCGTTGGAGCTTTGCAGAAGTGCTCTCGGGCTGACGCGCTGATTTTTCATGACCAGAGATTCCCAGGTTTCAAAAGTTCCCGAAGATGTATCTCTGGATACCAAGACAATCGGAGCATCCGGTCCGCCGACCTCTTTCCAGTTCTTGATTTCACCCTTGTAGATTTTTCTCAAGTCGTCCAAAGAGAGTTCTTGAGGGAGTTTTTAGGATTGACGATCGGAACAATTGCGTCAACCGCTACCGGAATTTCAAAGGGTTTTACGCCCTTTTCTTCAGCCGCCTTCATTTCTTTATCTTTAATTTTTCTGGAGCTCATGGCGATTTGTGTCAGCTGCTCATTCAGAGCCTTGATTCCGTTGCCGGAGCCGCCTCCGGAGAGTTCGATGACAACCGAAGGATCTTTTTGCATGAGGTGCTCAGAGATTTTTTGCATGACCGGCAAGACGGTTGTTGAACCGGAAACCGTCACGTTTTCTTTTGCCATGGAAGAAGCGGAAACAGCCATGGCAGACAAAGCAAGTAAGGAAATTAAATAATTTTTTCTCATAAATTCTCCTATGTTTTATTAACAAGTTTTTTTGTTCCAAGAAAGAAATTGTTTTTCCTCAAGGAACACGGCGAATACTAGAAGTAAAAAATGACAAGAAAATTACAGTTCTGTGAAATTTTTATGACAATAAATCAAAGAGTAAGTTGTCATTAAATTGACATATTCCTGACATTTAGTTGTCATAAAAGCAAAATACAATTTTCGCGAATTTGAAAATGAATCAGGAATGTTGAAAAAGTAAATATGCAAGTAAATAATGAATTTACAAAATTGAGCGCTTCTAATTTGAATTTCTTTTACGGCTCAAAACAGGTATTAAAAAATATTTCTCTCTCTTTCAACAAAAAAGAAATCACCGCCTTAATCGGACCGTCAGGCTGCGGGAAAAGTACTTTTCTGCGCACCTTGAATCGAATAAATGATTTAATTGAAGGTGCGCGTCTTGAAGGATCTATCAAATTCGGTGATGAAGAAATCAACCATCCGCATTGCGATGTGGTTGAACTGAGACGAAGAATCGGAATGGTTTTTCAGAGACCGACGCCGTTTGCTAAAAGCATTTTCGAAAATGTGGTCTATGGTCTGAAAGTTTCCGGCGTTACAAACAAATCGCTTTTGATGGAAAAGGCGGAAGAAAGTCTTCGAAGAGCCGCTCTATGGGACGAAGTCAAGGATCGCCTCAAGGACTCTGCCCTTTCTCTTTCCGGCGGTCAGCAGCAAAGATTATGTATTGCTCGGGCCTTGGCCGTAGAACCCGAAGTGCTGCTGATGGATGAACCGGCGAGTGCGTTAGATCCGATTGCGACAGAAAAACTCGAACATGGCATGGAGGAACTCAAGAAGGATCTTTGCATCATCATCGTCACCCATAACATGCAGCAGGCCATGCGAATTTCGGACAATACAGCTTTCTTCTACATGGGTGAGTTGGTCGAACACGGTCCGACGAAAAAGATCTTTTCGAATGCCACTGAAGAAAAAACTCGTCAGTACGTGAGCGGAAGCTTCGGCTAACAGCAATTAAGAAAAAAACGCCGGCGGCCGCCGCCGGGGGGTGGGTCTTTTTTATTT
>ERZ860009.956-NODE-956-length-10333-cov-1.104203_pt1 | contig 10333 bp, 13 predicted proteins | sample MGYA00510114_ERZ860009 | MGnify/ENA primary metagenome ERZ860009 (study PRJEB30046, sample SAMN00715177) | human gut metagenome | study: EMG produced TPA metagenomics assembly of the A metagenome-wide association study of gut microbiota in type 2... | reverse complement strand
TACAGATGGCAGAGTCATATTGAGGGCACCTACGAGGATAACCAATCGTGAACTGAATAAATTTATAGATAATCATATGTCATGGATTGAAAGCAAACTGAGTCTGATAGAAAAGAAAAATGCTGATAAAATCAGCGTTGCACCGCCGAAAGAAACTATTTCACAAAAAGAACTTGATGCAATTAAAGAAAAGTTTACAATAAGGGTGCAATATTATTGCAATATTATGGGAGTCAGTGTCAACAGAATATCAATAAAAGACCAGAGACACGCTGGGGAAGCTGTAGTTCAAAAGGAAATGTGAATTTTAATATAAGCTGTATTACATGCCGCAGGCGCTTATGGACTATGTAATAGTACATGAACTTTCGCATAGAAAATATATGAATCATTCAGATTTATTCTGGAATGAGGTTGAAAAATATTGTCCAGAGTACAGAATGTATAGAAAAGAACTGACAAAATACTTGTAAACTTTACCATTTTACGATAAAATTATACATAGAATATGTTGTAATGGTGACTGTGAGAACATAATCGGATATGTGGAGGGTATACGGGATGACAAATTTTGATTATTTAAAGGAAGAACCTCAATATAATGCATTTTCTAATGTTGCAATATCAGCAGAAAGAATAATTCTTGCTGACCCGCAGGCAAGTATAATTAACAGCAGGCGTGCGATGGAATTCGCTGTAAAGTGGATTTATTCAGTTGACAAAAGGCTTGACCCGCCATATCAGGAAACACTTGTAAGCTTGATGGGGGCTGAGGATTTCAGACAGTTTGTTGGTAATGATATTTATCGTCGGATGGATTATATAAGAAGATGTGGTAATGATACAGCACATACATCAAAGAATCTTGGTTTTAAAGAGGCAATGCTTTGCCTTGAAAATTTATCTATTTTTCTTGATTATGTTGCATGCTGTTATTCAAAACCATATACAAAACATATATTTGATAAAGATATAATTTTAAATCGTAAAGAAAAGATTAAAAAATCCAGAGAAGAGAACAGGGCTGTAAAAGAACAGTTAGAAGCAAAAGAGATAGATTTACAGGCTTTAATTAAAGAAAATGCTGATTTGCGTGAACAGCTTTCTGCAAGAAGTGAAGTACAAAAGGATTTGTACGTTCCAAGTCCGCTTGAAAAGACGGAATATGAGACAAGAAAGCTCTATATAGATGAGATGCTTCGTGATGCAGGCTGGATAAAAGATAAAGACTGGATTGATGAGGTTGATGTTGAGGGAATGCCTGGCAGAAGCGGCAAAGGACGAGCAGATTATGTTTTATATGATGACATGTAAAACCGCTTGCGATTGTTGAAGCTAAAAAGACATGTGAAGATTTATCTGTTGGCCGTATTCAGGCAAAGTTATATGCTGACTATTTTGAAGAAAAATATGGAAGAAGACCTGTTATTTTCCTTACCAATGGATTTGAAACACGTATTATAGATGGACAATATCCTGAGAGAATATGTTCACAGATTTATTCTAAGAGAGATTTGGAAAAATGGTTTAATCTCATGTCAATGAGAACAAGCCTCAAATATGTTTCTGTAGATAAAGAAATAGCAGGACGCTATTATCAGGAAGAAGCGGTTAAACGAGTGTGTGAAAGTTTTGATGAAAAAAACAGAAGAAAAGCACTGCTTGTAATGGCAACAGGTTCGGGAAAAACGAGAACAGTGATTGCTTTGTGCAAGATTTTATTAGATGCAGGATGGGTAAAGAATATTTTGTTTCTGGCTGACCGTAATTCATTAGTTGTTCAGGCTAAACGAAATTTTGTTAATCTGCTTCCAAAGTTATCGTGTACCAATCTTGTAGAAGAAAAAGATAATTATAATGCGAGATGTGTATTTTCAACATATCAGACTATGATTAACAAAATAGATTCTGTAAAAGATGAGTATGGAAAAATATTTTCATGTGGACATTTTGATTTAATAATATGCGATGAGGCTCATAGGTCTATTTATAACAAATACAAAGATATTTTCAATTATTTTGATGCCCGATTGTTGGGCTTACAGCTCACCGAAAGATGAAATTGATAAGAATACATATGATATTTTTGAACTTGAAAAAGGTGTTCCTACATATGGATATGACCTTGCACAGGCTGTAAAAGATGAATATCTTGTAAGTTATATGACAGTTGAGACAACTTGAAAATTCCGGAGGACGGGCTTGAATATGATAACCTTCCGGATGATGAAAAAGAGCAATATGAAGATACATTTACAGATGATAATGGAGACATGCCGGAAAAGATAGCACCATCGGCTATTAACAGCTGGGTTTTTAATGATGATACAATAAGAGTTGTGCTTGATATTCTGATGGATAAAGGTATAAAAGTTGATTATGGACAAAGACTTGGAAAGACCATAATTTTTGCAAAAAATCATAATCATGCAGAAAAGATATATGAAATTTTTAATAAAAGGTATCCTGACTTAAATGGTTTTGCACAGGTTATTGATAACAAAGTTAAATTTTCCCAGAGTATGATTGATGATTTTTCGGATTCAAAAAAGATGCCGCAGATTGCAATATCTGTAGATATGCTTGATACAGGAATTGATGTTCCTGAAGTTGTTAATCTTGTATTTTTTAAAAAAGTAATGAGTAAAGCTAAATTCTGGCAGATGATTGGGCGTGGAACAAGAACATGTAAAGGACTTATTGATGGTGAAGACAAGGATAAGTTTTATATATTTGATTTTGGAAGAAATTTTGAATTTTTCAGGGAAAATCCTAATGGCCATGAAGTTAAAAATGTTTTGCCGGTTCAGGGAGCAATTTTTAAGCTCCAATTTGAGATGGTTTATAAATTGCAGGATATGGAATTTCAGAATGAACGACTGATAAAGTACAGAGATGAACTTATAAGTCAGATGAGTACAAAGGTGGGAGAACTTGAAAAAGATAATTTTGCGGTTCATCAGCATTTGAAATATGTTGAGTTGTATTCTGATAAAAATAGTTATAATAATATTTCGCAATATGATATTAATATGGTGAAAGAGGAGCTGGCACCGCTTATAAACCTGACAATGATGATATTAATGCAGTTCGGTTTGATGCACTTATGTATGGAATAGAATTAGCTTCGATTATCGGAAATAAACATACGAAAGCCCGCTCTGATTTATTAAAGCGTGTAGATTGTCTTTCACATAAAATGAGCATTGATGAAATAAGAAATCATAAGGATATGATTGAAAAGATTTTGAAAACAGATTATCTGGACAGAGCCGGTATTGATGATTTTGAACATATACGGTCAGAATTAAGAGATTTGATGAAATATACAATATCTGATGTCAAAAAGTATGAAATTGACTGTAATGAAGAAATTTTATCAATGGAATTTCATGAAGCAGAACTTGAGAACGACGATTTGAATAATTATAAAGCTAAAGCAGAATATTATATCAGACAGCATCAGGATAACATTGCAATAGCAAAGTTAAAGACTAACAGACCACTTTCATCTACAGATATAAAAATCCTTGAAGATATTATGTGGAAAGATTTAGGCAGTAAAAAGGATTATGAAGAACAGGTAGGAGAAAAACCACTGGGTGAATTTGTAAGAGAAATTGTAGGACTTGATATGAATGCAGCGAAAGAGGCATTTTCTGAATATCTTGATGAAAAAAGTTATAACAGCAGACAGATTTATTTTGTTAATCAGATAATAGAATATATTGTTCGCAACGGAATAATGAAAGATTTTTCAGTTCTCAGAGAGGCACCTTTTAATAATTATGGAAGTTTTGTGGAACTATATAATAATAATTTGAATGCCTGGAATGGAATTAAAAATATAATTAATTCTATTAATTCTAATGCGGCAGCATAAAATACGAAAGGCAGCATTGCTTGTTATGAAAAAATATTACTTTTAACGACTGGAGGTACAATAGCATCATCCGATACAGGTTCAGGGCTTATGCCGGTTGCAGGTGCTGACAGACTTTTAAACTATGTGCCGGATGTCAATAAAATATGTGATTTGTATACAATGTCAGTTATGAATATCGACAGTACAAACATGACACCAGAACTTATAATGAAGCTTGCACAGGCGGTAAGTGACAATTACGATAAATATGACGGTTTTGTCATAACGCATGGCACAGATACGATGGCATACAGTGCAGCAGCTTTAAGCTATATGCTTCAAAATCTTGGTAAGCCGGTTGTTTTTACTGGTTCACAGCTTCCAATCGAGGCAGAAGGAACGGACGCAATAAACAATCTTTCTGACGCAATATATTTTGCATGTGAAAATATCTGCGGAGTTTATGTTGTATTTAATGGGATTGCGATAATTGGAACACATGCAATGAAAATAAAGACAAGAAGTTTCGATGCATTTGAAAGTGTCAATTGTCCTGATATTGCAACGATAAAAAAGGATATTATAGAATATACTGCAAAGGGAAATAGTATAACAAAAAAAGAAGCTGCACAAAATCTATATGGCAGCAAAGAATTCATTGCGAAGATTAACCTTTGTACGGATGTTATGCCATTAAAAATGTATCCCGGAATTGATGGGAGAGTATTTGATTTTATTAAAAATAATTATCGCGGAGTTGTAATCGAAAGTTTTGGAATTGGCGGAGTTCCTGATAATTATAATGATATATCAACAAAGTTGCGTGAACTGACAGAAGCAGGAACTGCGGTTGCAATCACAACGCAGTGTATGTATGAAGGAATAGATCTTTCAGTCTATGAAGTCGGACAAATACTTGCTAAACAGGGGATAATAAACTGTGCCGATATGACATTTGAAGCATCAGTTATGAAATTAATGTGGGCTCTGGCTGAATTTGATAATATAAAAGATATAAAAGCGTTTATGGAAAAACCATATTTTTATGATAAAAGTTATTAAATAAAAGCTGGATTATTTTATAAAAATAAAAAATATAATGTATATAGTGCATTATGCACAGAAATGGAGGACATATGTTAAAAGACTGAGTAATGTAATAATTCCCGAAGAAGAAGAAATTAATGAAAGACTCGAAAAAGCAAGAAACAAGCTTGTACAGCAGCAGATTTTGATTATGCAGAAAAAACTGCCTGTTCTTGTGTCTTTTGACGGATGGGGTGCTGCGGGAAAAGGCAGTATTCTTGGTAAGATAATAAAGAATATTGATCCAAGATTTTTTAAAGTTGCTGTTATGGATAAACCAACAGAAGATGAAAAAAGAAGACCTTTTCTTTACAGATATGTGATTAATATTCCGGAGGCTGGCAAGTTTACATTTATGGATGGCGGCTGTCTGGATGAAGTTACAAAACAAAAATTATCAGGTAAAATCACGGACGAAGATATAAAAGAAAGATTGAGAGCGTAAAACGATTTGAAAGACAGTTGTCAGATAATGGCTATCTCGTTATAAAATTCTTTTTCCATATCGGAGAGCAGGAGCAGAGAAAACGTCTTACAAGACTGCTTGATGATAAGAATACAAGGTGGCGTGTAAGCGAATATGATTGGTGGCAGAATCAGCATTATAAGAAGTCATTGAAAGCATTTGACCAGTTCATTGATGATACAAGCCAGTCAATTGCACCATGGTATATTATTGATGCTACAGACAAAAAATGGGCACAGCTTCAGATATTAGAGACGTTGGTGCAGGCTATTGATACGGCATTGAAGAATAGCACACTTTCGGTTCCTCTTTTGCAGAATGCTTTTCCTCTTAATAAAATGGAAAAATTATCTGATATAAACCTTATAAATCATTGTCAGATGAAGAATATGAGTACATGTTAAAGAATTACCAGAAAAAGCTGAATAATCTTCATAATATAATTTACAAGAAAAAAATTCCTGTTATTATTGCTTATGAAGGATGGGATGCGGCAGGCAAAGGCGGAAATATAAGACGAATAACCGAAGCACTTGACCCAAGAGGATATGAAGTGCAGCCGATTGCAAGTCCTGAGCCACATGAAAAGGCAAGGCATTATCTCTGGAGATTTTGGAACAGGCTTCCAAAATCAGGTCATGTTACAGTATTTGACAGAACATGGTATGGACGTGTGATGGTCGAAAGGCTCGAGGGATTCTGCAGTGAAAATGACTGGCAGAGAGCATATGTTGAGATTAATGAATTTGAAAAAGAATTGTCAGACTGGGGAGCAGTAATTGTAAAATTCTGGGTTCAGATTGATAAAGATACTCAGCTTGCAAGATTTAAGGAGCGTGAGAATACACCGGAAAAACGCTGGAAAATTACAGATGAAGACTGGCGTAACAGGGAAAAATGGGATTTGTACGAAAACGCTGTTAATGAGATGTTTGCAAAGACAAATACAACGTATGCACCATGGCATATTTTGGAATCTAATGATAAAAAATATGCAAGAATAAAGGCACTTAAAATATTAATTGATGCGATTGAAGAAAAAATCAAAGAAACTGACTAATTATTTTATGATTATTGACGATATACAAAATATAGGAAAGCATTCCTATAAATGTACATGCAGGGTAGAAACGGAGTTTAACCTTACAGCAATATTATTAAGTTTCAAGGAGGAACAATTATGAGTAGTATTGATTCGGGAAGCATGGGAGCATATGTCAGCAGTGTTGCATCATACAATAGCCAGAATATGGGCAAGACAGGAAAGGCAGATGCAGCGTCGTCTTCAGAAAAAACATCTGATATACAGAAAACTTCAGAGGCAGGCAAAAAGTCAAGTGTAAGCGGCAAAACAATAGGAAGTCCGAAGCTTAGCGAAAAAGCTGCCAGGTATTATGAACAGCTTAAAAGCAAATATTCTAATATGGACTTTATCCTTGTAAGTGCTGACCAGAAAGAACAGGCTAAAGCTCAGGCAGGGAGTTATGCTAACGCAAATAAAATGGTCGTTTTAATTGATGAAGAAAAAATCGAGAAAATGGCTGAAGATGAAAATTATCGTAAGCAGTATGAAGGCATTATCGCAAATGCTGCAACAGGGCTTTCATCAATGAGCAGTAAGATATCTGCAACAGGTGCGTCAGTTAAAGGTTTTGGCATGCAGGTTAATGATGATGGAACAGCATCATATTTTGCTGTACTTAAAAAGTCAAGTGCCGCACAGAAGCAGAGAATAGAAAAAAATGCTGAAAAAAGAAAGAGGCAAAGAAGGCAGAAGCAAAGAAAGCTCAGAAAGAAGCCCAAAAAGAGCGTCTGGAAAAGAGCAAGGATAAGACCGGAAATGTCTCAGATGACGATGATGATACAGTAACTATAACAGCATCATCAATTGATGAACTGCTTGATAAGATCAGGCACAGAATCAATTGTTTATGAGTGATAATGTTCAGACTGAAGATGAAAAAAAGGTAGGACAGAAATTTGATTTCAGTGTATAAAAGAGACAGTGATGCTAATAGCAATGCACTCAGTCAGGATACCGCATTTAATGGAATTAAAGCATCTACTGATAAGAGAGTAAAAAGTTCCGCCAAAAAAAATTCCGTGTTTGCCGGAGATTTGAATTTGTCGACAGTACAGCAAGCAGAATCGAACAGAAGAGAAACGGTGCAAGAAAGCAGGCTAAAAAGCTGTTCAGGATGCATGGGATAAAGATACAAAAGCACTTGGTTCAATTCAGGATATGGAGAAAGACAAGGCAGACAAGGTCAATGAGATTACCGATTTAAAAGCAAAAGCTGCATATCTTGAAAAAGATAAAAAGGCTGCTGCCGAGGAGTACGGAATTGACCCTGATTCGCAGGAACAGAAAGATCTTGAGCTTCTTGAGAAATATCAGAATAATAAAGCCGGTGTAGAAAATTCCCATTTCAGCGAAGATGAGGTTAATCGTTTGAAAGAACTACAGAATGAACCGCTTACCGATTATCAGAAACAGGTTTTAAAATTTAATGCATCAAAAAATGCAATTTTGCAGGACGCCGGCATGAAAGAAGAAAAAGTTATTTCCATGCATGAATCAATAAATCTTGCAAAATTAGACATGTTAAAGTCTCAGACTATGATTAAAGCTGATGATGCAGCTGATGCAGTTATTGATGCGGCAGAGGATGAGATATTCGGCATGCTTATAGCTGATGGCAAAGAAAAGCTTGACGAAGATGCAAAAGAGACGCAGGAAAAAGCTGATGATGCATCCCAAAAACGTGAAGAACGTGAAGAAAAGATTGAAAAAACAGGCAGGAACGCAAAGAACAGGAAGAGATTCTTAGCAAAGATGCTGATGCTGACAAGCTTGAACAAAATCTTTCTTTACAGAAACAGACAGATAATAATATCACCGATGTTCAGAAGAATATCCAGCGAATGATAAAAGAAAAAGGTCTGGTCAATGAAGATATTAAAGGAATCGAGATTGATTTGAACTTTTAAGAAGATTGATAACTATTTTACACGGATGTAAGAAACTTGCTACGGATGGCACATTTATTTGTGCTGTCCGTTTTTTTGTTTACATATATTGGGGAAGGAGATTTTTATGAGTGATATACAGAGTGCAGTAAACAGCTTTAAACTTAGTTTTTTCAAAAATAACAAGACACAAAATAATAATAAAGTGACTGAAAAGCTGTTTGCCAAATATAAGCTAAAATCCGAAGATGAACAACAAAAGGAATCACAGGTAGACACAAGTACGATAGGACTTACGTTAAAAGATGCAGTGGATTCAATATTTGACCCGACAACCGGCATGTCAGATGAAGAAAAAAAGAAATTTATAGAAAAACTTTATAAAAAAATAAAATCAGGTAAGAAACTTTCGGCTGACGAAATGCAATATTTGAGAATGAATGACCCGGTCACATATGCAAAAATGGCAAAAGTACAGATTCAGAGAAAGGCACTTGAAAGCAGGCTTAAACAGGCAAAGTCCAAAGAAGAGGCATTAGAAATATATACCAGTGCAAAATCAAGGATAAGTGATGACGACCCGGCAAGAGAAGAATTGAATGCAGCATATGATGATGCATATGGTGAATTTAAAAAATCAGAGCAGTATAAAAAACTGCCTGCAACAGAAAAAGAAGCAAAGGAGAAAGAAAAAAATGGCACAAGTAGGAGCAGTTGGAACAAAGACATCACAGGAGACACAAAATTCACAGAAAACGAAGAAGAAACGTACGAATTCGGAATTTCTGGAGATTTTGAGGGAGAGGAATGAGAAACTGAAAGAAAAAATCCTCAATGGTGAAACAGAAGATCGGTTGCAATCGGAGCAGGTTCGTATACGAAATCAGAATGGAGCAAGTTTTTGAAGGATTTTGATGATGCACAGGATATGATAAAACAGCAGATTCGAGAAGAAATAACAAAGCGTGTAGAAAAGCAGGAAAAAATTGAAGAAATTGAAGATGAAAAATTTGAGAAAGATATAGATAAAGATATACAGGATAAAAAAGAATTAGAAAAAGAATATGAATATGCACAAAAATTTTAATATATAAAACAATTTCCGCATAAGTTAAGAACCCCGGCAGGCAAGAAGAAAAGGTCTGCCGGGATTTTTATGTCAAATATGGTAATAAAAAAATATTTTGAAATTCAAAATAATTGTTGACAGCATATATAGAGTTGTGATATAAAAATAATTGTTTGATAATCAAAGTAAGATAATCAAAATATAAGATTATCAAACTAAAAAGCAGTAATTGTTCTGCGGAAAGTGACAGATATGTATTTATGAAAGCTACGATTATTGGAACGGGAAGTTATATTCCTGAGTACATACTTACGAATCAGGAACTTTCAACAATGGTTGAAACTGATGATGAGTGGATTGTAACGAGAACGGGTATCAGTGAGAGAAGAATACAAAAATCGGGTGATGTTGCTGATATGGCAGTCAATGCCGCATTAAAGGCACTTGATAATGCAGGGATTAATTCAGAGGATATTGACTTGATAATAGCAGCTACTTCAACACCTGATTATCTGTTTCCTAATTGCTCATCAATAATCCAGAAGAATACAGGTGCAATAAATGCAGTGTGCTTTGATATAAGTGCGGCGTGTTCGGGATTTATTATGGCATTATCTGCCGCAAAAGCTTACATTGAGGCAGGAATGTATAAGAAAGTTCTCATTGTATGTAGTGAAAAAATGTCTGGAATAACAGACTGGAAGGACAGAAGTACATGTATCCTTTTTGGCGATGGTGCAGGGCATGTGTTGTTGAAAGCAGTGAGCAAGAAGGTGTGAAATCAGTCGATTTACACAATGAAGGAATGCTAGGAGAAGTTCTTACCGCAAAAAGAAATGAAAATATAGTAATGAATGGGCAGGAAGTATTTAAGTCA
>ERZ860009.952-NODE-952-length-10424-cov-1.693317_pt1 | contig 10424 bp, 12 predicted proteins | sample MGYA00510114_ERZ860009 | MGnify/ENA primary metagenome ERZ860009 (study PRJEB30046, sample SAMN00715177) | human gut metagenome | study: EMG produced TPA metagenomics assembly of the A metagenome-wide association study of gut microbiota in type 2... | reverse complement strand
AAGGCTCGGCGAATTCTTCTTCCAGAAGCAGACGCGTCGGAACAATCGGCAGATTCACAAGCTCTCCATTCTCAAAGGCGGCATTCGAAAGCGCAATCAGGCTCCCTTTGAGATCAAAGGCTTCCGTCTTTTTGACAAGGTTGCCAGCAAGGGAGAAGAAAGCTTCATTTTCGGCCGTCGATCATCCGGGTACTTTGATGTTCGAAAGCTTGATGGAACCCGCATTTCAGCCGGCATCAGCTACAAGAAGCTGCGTCTGCTGGAAAAGAGACGAACCTATTTAACAGAAATTCGAAAAGAGGAGGCGCTTCCTCCCCTGCCTGAAGGCGGGGGTCTCCGCGCCTAAAAGTGATGATCAAACAGAGAACGCTTAAGAAGGTATTCTCCACCGTCGGTATCGGTTTGCACTCCGGCCGCAAAGTCCGTCTGACTCTGCGTCCGGCACCTCCCGATACCGGTTTGGTGTTTACTCGAACCGATTTGAAGCCGCCCGTTGCGATTAAGGCTGAGCCTGAACGCGTCAACGACACGCGCATGGCGACGACGTTGGATAAAGACGGAGCCCGTATTGCGACGATCGAGCACTTGATGAGTGCGCTGTCCGGTTTGGCGATCGACAACTGCTACATCGATGTCGATGCACCTGAGATCCCGATTATGGACGGCTCCGGCTCTACGTTTGTCTTTTTGATCAGAGCTGCCGGTATCCAGGAACAGGATGCTCCGCGAAAATTCGTCCGTGTGAAGAAAAACGTCTCCATCCACGTCGGCGACAAGTGGCTTCCCTTGAACCTTATGACGGCTACAAACTGTCTTTTGCAATTGACTTCGGTCATCCGGCGATTGACGAAACAGCTCAGTTTGTTGAAGTTGACTTCAACAAGGAAAACTATATCGAAAGCGTTTCCCACGCCCGTACCTTCGGCTTTGTGAACGACTTAGAGATGCTCTGGGGCATGGGCTTGGCACAAGGCGGAACATTAGACAACGCGATTGTGCTCGATGATTTCCACGTCTTAAATCCGGGCGGTCTGCGCTCTCAGGACGAGTTTGCAAAACATAAGCTCTTGGATGCCATGGGCGACTTGTACGTTTTAGGTCATCCGCTGGTGGCGCACTACCGTGCCTTCAAGTCCGGTCACGAAATCAACAACAAACTTCTGCGCACGCTGTTAGCGGATCCCGAAAACTGGGAGTTTGTTGAATACCAGGATGAACACAGTGCTCCGAAGGCCTTTACCGAAGCGGTAAAAGAACCTTCGAACTAAGAAACAAAAACTTCTTGTTTTTGCCCGCGCAAGCCGCGGGCTTTTTCTTACCTGCGGCCGGGACCTTGATGTTCTTGAAGGGTGGCGGCAAGTTTGACCATTGCTTCCTTTAAGGGTGAGCTTTCCGGGAGACGGTCCGCTAATTCTTCGCCCCCCCCACCCGCCCCGGGCCCGCCGATTGCGGGGCCGCTTTCCGTGAAGAGAAAGGGCTGCGGATGCAGACCGCATCGATCAATGACAGGTTTGACTTTCATGGCGCCGAAGCCTTTCTCGGCAAGTGCTTTTTCGACCGAGGGCTGGAACATCGTGAAGCGGCGGACAAAAAGCGGATTGGGCAGTCCGATTTCCAAGAGGAGAACTTCTTTGATCAGATCGCGAGGATCTTCGTCCGGATCGATGTCGTATGGGTTTTCGTCTTTGATGCGAACCTGTTGGACAGTAAGCCTAACCAAGTCCGGCGTGACCGAGGCGCCCAATTTGTAGCTTTGGCATACGGGATCAATCACCGCGGCGAGGCGCTTCGCTAATTTCAGGAATCCGAAATGCTTAGCCAAAGTACCTCTTTGAAGAACTTTGGAGATCGGTTTTTGTGCAGATCGCGGGTACATTTCAGAGCCAAAATAAATAAGACATTGTGCCGTCTAACTTAGCAAAATGAAAAGCTTAATTCAATTCTTAGCATGATTGAATAAGTGAAAAAGCACACTTTCTATGCAACTTGTAAAAGGACGGGCAAAAACTGTTTAGTGTTGTAAAATCAGTGAGTTTCAAAATTGGCAAGGTGTAACTGCCAATGGGAGGCGTTGTGCCTCCGTTTTTATTAAGAGAAAGAATTAATGGCCAGTTTACTGACAAAAATTTTTGGTAGCCGCAACGATCGACTGATTAAGCAATATCGCCGTAAAGTCGCTGCGATTAATAAACTTGAGCCCGAAATGAAGGCATTGAGCGACGAACAGCTCAAAGCTAAAACGGCTGAATTCCGTCAGCGTTTAGCCGACGGCGCTTCCTTGGACTCTCTCCTGCCGGAAGCATTCGCCGTCGTCCGTGAGGCAAGTTTCCGTGTTCTCGGAATGCGTCACTTTGACGTGCAGTTAATCGGCGGTATGGTCTAAACGACGGCAAGATCGCTGAAATGCGTACCGGTGAAGGTAAAACTTTGACCGCAACATTAGCGGTTTACCTCAACGCATTGCCCGGTAAAGGTGCGCACGTCGTGACCGTGAACGATTACTTGGCAAGCCGTGACGCGGCATGGATGGGTAAGGTTTACAACTTCCTTGGAATGAGTGTCGGAACGATTCTTTCCAATCAGCCGAACGATCAGAAGCAGGCCGCTTACGCTGCCGATATTACCTACGGTACGAATAATGAATTCGGCTTTGACTACCTCCGCGACAATATGGAGTACGAGACCGGCGCACGCCGCCAGAGAGGTCTGTTCTTCGCGATCGTGGACGAAGTTGACTCCATTTTGATTGACGAGGCCAGAACCCCGCTGATTATTTCCGGCCCTGCCGAAGGCAGCACGGATATTTACGTTGCGATCGACAAGATCCCCGACATGCTGGTTCGCCAGAAACAGGAAAAGGGCGAAGGCGACTACTGGGTTGATGAAAAGCAGCACACCGTTCAGCTTTCTGAAGCCGGCCACGAGAAAGTCGAAAAAATCATGGTCGACATGGGTCTGCTGCCTGCCGGCCAAAGCCTTTATTCTCCGACGAACATCATGCTGCTTCACTATCTGAATGCAGCGCTCCGTGCTCATACGCTCTTTGTCAAAGACCAGCACTATGTCGTTCAGAACGGCGAAGTCATTATCGTTGACGAATTCACCGGTCGTTTGATGAAAGGACGCCGTTGGTCCGACGGTCTGCATCAGGCCGTTGAAGCCAAAGAAGGCGTTGAAATTCAGCAGGAAAACCAGACTTTCGCGTCTATTACCTTCCAGAACTACTTCCGTATGTATGAAAAGCTCTCCGGTATGACCGGTACGGCCGATACGGAAGCTTATGAATTCCAGGAAATTTACGGTCTGGAAACGGTTGTCATCCCGACACACCGCATGATGATTCGTGATGACCAGCAGGATAAGGTCTATCGCACTGCAAAAGAAAAATACAAAGCTATCGTTGATGACGTTAAAGAGTGCTACGGCCGCGGTCAGCCGGTTCTTGTCGGTACGACCTCGATCGAAAACTCCGAACTTATCAGCGACATGCTGACTAAAGCAGGCATTCCGCATAATGTGCTCAATGCTAAGCAGCATGAAAGAGAAGCTCAGATCGTTATGGAAGCCGGCCGTCCCGGCATGGTTACGATTGCCACCAACATGGCCGGCCGCGGTACCGACATCGTCTTAGGCGGCGGCATCAGCAAGGCTCTTGAACAGATCGACAACGATGAAACCCTTTCTGAAGAACAGAAGAAGGCTCAGAAAGAAGAAATCAAAGCGAAGTGGCAGGTTGACCACGACCGCGTTGTGGAACTCGGCGGCTTGAGAATTATCGGTTCCGAGCGTCACGAGTCCCGCCGTATCGACAACCAGCTGCGCGGACGTTCCGGCCGTCAGGGTGACCCAGGTTCTTCCCGCTTCTATCTGTCCATGGAAGATCCGCTGCTCAGAATCTTCGCTGGCGAAAAGATGCAGGCTTTGATGAACAAGCTGCGTCTGCCTGAAGGTGAAGCCATTGAAGCAGGTATTGTTTCCCGCTCCATTGAAACTGCTCAGCGTAAGGTCGAATCCCGCAACTTCGATATTCGTAAGCAACTGCTTGAATACGATGACGTGGCAAACGATCAGAGAAAAGAAATCTACGCTCTGCGTAACGAAATCCTGGAAAACAAAGATGTGTCCGGTCCTGTGAAGGAACTTCGCGACGGATATTTCACCAGCCTGTTCCGCCACTATGTTCCGGCAGATACCGTCGAAGAACAGTGGGATCTTGAAGGCTTAGAAAAAGAACTGAAAGAACAGTGGAATCTGGATGTTCCGCTCAAGGCTACACTGGAAAAATCCGAAAGCTCCGACGACCAGGAACTTCTGGATATGCTGCTTGCAGCCACCAACAAGGTTTACGACGAAAAAGTCGCCTTGGTCGGTCACGAAGCTTTTGCACAGTTTGAACGCAACGTTCTGCTTCAGTTCCTGGATCAGCGCTGGAGAGAGCACCTCAGCCAGCTCGATATGCTCCGTCAGGGCATCTATCTCCGCGGCTATGCTCAGAAACAGCCGAAACAGGAATACAAGCGCGAAGCTTTTGAACTGTTTGCCAACTTGCTTGAAACTGTCGGTGCCGACGTCACCCGCGTTCTGATGAATGTTCAGATTCGTCAGCCGGAACCTGAAGAAGTCGCAGCGGCTCAGCAGGAAGCTCAGGCTCCCGCTCAGCAAGAAGCCCTTCCTCAGGAAGAAGATCCGTTTGCGCATGTCGGACGTAATGATCCCTGCCCCTGCGGCAGCGGCAAGAAATTCAAAGACTGCCACGGCAAACTTCGTTAATCTGAATTAATGGAAAGACGGCTCTCGGTGAAAACACCTTGAGCCGTTTTCTTTTGGCCGACATTCGTGCTCTAAAATCGAAAAATTAAATCAAAAAATTTTTGAGAAAAAAGGAAAAGCAATATGGCAATCAATCTCTTCCCGCCCGAACCGTCTGAGATTTACTCGGTTCCCGGAGTTGTCCTCGGCGTTGCGGCAGCCAATATCCGTAAACCCAACCGCAATGACGTTCTGGTGGTTGAGTTGGCATTAGGATCCCGCGTCGCAGGCGTGTTTACTTCTAATCGCTTCGCGGCAGCGCCTGTTCAGGTTTGCAGGACTCACTTAGCTGAAACGAATAACATCAGAGCATTAGTCGTCAACACCGGCATAGCAAACGCAGGTACCGGCGAACAAGGTCTCCAAGACGCTCAGGAAACCTGCAGAAAGGTTGCGGATATCTTCGACTGCTCTCCGATGCAGGTTCTGCCATTCTCGACCGGTGTCATCATGGAACCGCTCCCCATGAACCGTCTGCTTAAAGGCGTGGAAGAAGCCGCTAAGCATTTGTCGAGAACCAATTGGATCGCAGCGGCCGAAGCCATCATGACAACGGACACCGTTCCCAAATGCGTTTCCCAGCGTGTCATGCTGGATGACGAGGAAATCACGATCACCGGTATCAGCAAAGGTTCCGGCATGATCGAGCCGCACATGGCAACGATGCTGGGCTTCATTGCGACCGATGTTGCCATCGGTCAGGACCTAATCGGCAAAGTCGTCAAGATGGTGGCCGATGCTTCTTATAACCGTATTACCGTCGACGGGGACACGTCCACGAACGACTCGTTCGTTTTGATTTCTACCGGATGCAGCAATGCTCGCCCGATCGAAAGTATGGACGACCCGCGCTTTGATGATTTGCTGGATTCTTTAATCGAAGTCGGACAAAAGCTTTCTCAAGCGATGGTCCGAGACGGAGAAGGCGCAACGAAGTTCATTACCATTACGGTGGAAGATGCGAAAAACGAAGCGGAAGCCCTCAAAGTTGCCTACGCCGTCGCTCATTCTCCGTTGGTTAAGACAGCCTTCTTTGCTTCCGACCCTAACCTTGGCCGAATTCTGGCCGCGGTCGGCAACTCAAAGATTCCGGATTTGGACGCAACGAAAGTTTCTCTTTGGCTGGACGACGTTTTAGTCGCCAAGAACGGCGGCCGTGCTCCTGAATATATGGAGGAGCAGGGCGTTGCTGTGATGAGCCAGGATGAAATTACCGTTCGTATCAGCCTCGGCCGTGGAGATGCCTGCGAAACTGTTTGGACCACAGACCTTTCTCACGATTACGTTTCGATCAACGCAGATTACAGAAGCTAAATACAGAGATGGCAGACGCAAAACTCGAACAAAAACTGGAACGTCTTCTCGATCGACTGGAAATTCTTCTTCCCAAGACCGAGGATGAAGTAGATTGGAGCGCAGCGGCTTTTCGGTGGCGCCGCAAACAATACTTGGGCATGTCCTACGGCGTCCTCGAGCCGATTCATCGAGTCGCACTCGTAGATCCGGATTCGATTAAGAATGCGGATCAGCAGAAAGCCGCGTTGCTCAGAAACACGGAGCAGTTTGTTCGAGGTTTGCCCGCAAATAATGTTCTTTTAACCGGTGCGCGAGGCACCGGAAAATCCTCTCTTATCCGTGCGTGTTGAAGCAGTTTGCAGATCAAGGACTGCGTCTCATTGAAGTCGATAAAGAAGATTTAAAGGATCTGATCGACATTGCTCAGCGCATCGCCGATCGACCCGAAAAATTTATTGTTTTCTGCGATGATTTGTCTTTTGAATTCGGAGAAGGCGGATACAAAGCACTGAAAGCGATTTTGGACGGCTCCGTGGCTTCGACCGGAGACAATCTGCTGGTGTACGCAACATCCAATCGTCGTCACTTAATACCGGAGAAAATGCAGGACAACCTTGCCAGCAGCATGGACGAAGACGGCGAACTCCATCCGGCTGAGACGATCGAAGAAAAGATGTCGTTATCCGAGCGTTTCGGTCTTTGGTTGAGCTTCTACCCGTTCTCTCAAAAAGAATATTTAGCGGTCGCCGAAGGCTGGACAAAACATTTCGGCGGAGAAATCTCCGACAGATGGCTAACCGAAGCATTGCAGTTTGCACTGCAGCGCGGTTCTCGTTCCGGCCGTGTGGCTTACCAGTTTGCACGCGACTGGGCAGGAAGAATGCATTTGGAGACTGAGCATGACAACTAAACCGACCGAAGTGGTTGTTGCCGTGGCTTTTGATAAAGACGGACGTTTTCTGATGACTTCGCGTCCCGAAGGAAAAGTCTATGCGGGCTACTGGGAATTTCCGGGCGGCAAAGTCGAAGCCGGAGAAACTCTTGAGGAAGCGCTTGTCCGTGAAATGAAAGAAGAACTCGGCGTTCAGGTAACTGATTGCCGAGGGGTTTATTCAACGGTGTTCACGTATCCTCATGCCACCGTGCATTTGCATTTCCTGCATTGCCGTTTGAATCCTGAAGAGCTGAAATGTCTCGAAGGACAGACATATCGATCTGTACCTTAGAGGACTTACCGCATCCGATTTTGCCGGCGACGGAACCGGTACTAGCGCAGGTGACGGCGAGAAAGTAGTTCTACTTCTCTAGGTCAGCTTTATGTGCGGCGAGTTTGCCGGTGGCGAGTGCATCGGCAGAGATATCAAGATCGTCGTCGCCTTCCATCGGTTTATCTTTGATGGAATATTTCCCTTCTGCCCACGCGCCGAGATCGATTAAGCGGCAACGTTCGCAGCAGAAAGGACGATACGGGTTCTTGTCTGAGTATTCACATTCACGCCCGCAGGTCGGGCATTTAACTTTAATTGCCATTTTTACTACATATTGCATAAACCGAGGCGGAAAGGCATCACCTCGGGAATTTCCGCGATCGGACCGCTGCCGAAATTGGCGCCGGAGAAACGAACCGAAAGGAGATAACGGTTCGCGGAGATTTCGGAATCATATTCAGTTTAGGATCCACAAACACTTGGAGCAGTGTAAACGTTTTGCCCTGAAGGTCTTTCTGGTAAGAGCCTTTGATCGCTTCCACGTCATTTAACTCAGCTGTGCCGCGCAGCAGATTCAAAATCAAATCGATGGCGTTGCTGTAGGGGAGCAGGGGCTTTATCCACTCATTGAGATAGTGCTTGCGTTCTTCAGCCGAAAGGTGAAGCCAATGGTGGTAAACAGGGACGTCGAATTCACAGGTTCCGGCAGGAATGCCTGAGCGCTGTCCGACTGTTTTAAGGAATTCGTTCTGGCTGGAGAGATGGGAGATTCTGACGCCCACGCAGCTTAATTCGGCTCTGCTGACTTGGAGTTTGTCCAAGGTTTCTTTTAAGGATTCCTGGTCAACGTTGTCATTATTTGCGAGAGGTTCCAAGCAGGACCGGAAGCGAGCAAGTTCGTGCAGGAGGTCATTTTTTTGATCTCCGCGGGTTGTGACCTCTTGAATTTCAAAGTACTTGATGATGGCTGCTCGGTGATCATTCGCATTATCTTGCTGAGCAAACCACGACAGCTGTTTAAAAAGGTCAGCTAGTCTCAAAAAAGTACGAAGTTTTTCGTTGGAGGGAAACTCATATCGTAATAAGGTTTCGGTCATTCCAATCTCTCGCGTTCCTAGAATAATTTTATATTTTCCCCTTAACGGCCGGTAATGGAAATGATTACCGCCGAAGGCGTACGGCTATCGAAAAATCTCTCAGAAATAACGCAAAAATATCAAGGGATTCTCCTATACGATTTTACACAATGAGAAGGTTTAGACTAAGAAAATAAGCTGTTGTATCCCACTGCGAGACAGTAATTTTCACACAGCAGGCAGTATCGGAGGTTCAGCTTTTTCTACTTAAAGAAAGGTACATTGCGTGAAGTTTTAATACAGAGGCCTTTAGCATCTCGAAGGTGCCGACATTTTCAATGACGTCATCTGCTGCATCCAGCCTTTGAGCAGTCGTCGCCTGGGTTGAGATAATCTTTTTCACAGCTTCAGGCGTTAGATGGCTTCTTTGAACGACCCTCTCGACTCTCAGCGCTTCTGGCGCTTCGACGACAAGCAAGCGATCGATGGACGAACGCCAAAAGGGGCTTTCAATGAGAAGCGGGACACTTAAGATCGTGTACGGGGACTGTGAGGCGTCGAGTTGGCGCTGACACTCTTTGCGAATTAAAGGATGAAGGATATTTTCCAGAGCCGTTTTAGCCGCAGGGTCAGAAAACACCAACTCTCTAATGAATTTTCGATTCATGGAGCTGTCGGGAGAGGCTGCTTCAGGCCCGAAGTGTTTAACGATATCCGGCATTGCGCCGCCGTTTACCGCGGTTAATTGCCGCGAGACGACATCTGCATCCACAACTTCGATCCCTAATTCCTCAAATAAGTCAGAAACTGTTGTTTTGCCGGAACCAATCCCTCCTGTCAGACCGATCACTTTCATGGAGTGCCTATTGTTAAATTGAAAGCGGCTTCTTTACTCCTATAGAGAAGAAAGCGCCGATGTTCTAAATCAAGAAGCCCCTTATTTGGCTTGTAAGACCTGATCAATCCAGTCTTTTGTAAGCTGTTCGCGTAGCCGGCCTTTCTCAGACAACGGGACGCCAAGCATATGAATATTCTTTAAATCCAGCACAGGGTCGTCAACTTTGACGTCGGTACGGGTCGGAACGTACCTAATCTTATTTTTGATAAGGAATTCGGCCAGTTTAGGTGAAGTGGCCCAGTCTAAAAATTCTTTTGCCTCCTTCGGATGTTTAGCACCTTTTACAAGAGACACAACTTCGATGCCGAAGGTAACGCCTTCTTTCGGATAAGAAATCGTGACCGGATATCCGAGCTGGACGATATCCAGCGCATCAGGCAAGTAAACCATGGCAGCAGCCGCGAGACCGTCACCGACACGCAAAGCAGGCCAAGCACCGCTCTTGGTGTACATCTGAACATTCTTGTGAAGTTTTTTCTGGAAGTCGATACTGCCTTCGCGCCCGAATACTCTTTCTAAAGAGAAGAGGCGTTCTGTAGCAGTTCCGGAGGTTCGAGCATCGGCCAGGATAAGGCCTTCTTTGTATTCAGGCTTTAGAAAATCCTGCCAGGAAGTCGGAGCCTTCAGGTTGTTCTTTTTAAGAAAGTTGTTATTCGTGATGAAGGCAAGCGGCATGATGCCGATTCCCGTCCAATAATTTTGTGGATCCTTAAATTCTGCCGGAATGAAATCAGAGCCTTTAGGTTTATAGGGTGCTGTCAGCCCTTCGTTCTTAGCAACTTCAAGATAATCTGCCGGACCTCCCAGAAGAACATCGACTTGGGGATTACTTTTCTCTGCCTGGAGGCGGGAGAGAACTTCGCCGGAAGAAAGTCTAAGGAAGTTGACTTTGATACCCGTTTCCCTGGTGAACTGTTCAAGGACCTGAGAGGCGTATTTCTCAGGCATGGAGGCGTAAACGTTCAGTTCTGCAGCAAGAACATTAAAAGAAAGGCCAAGAACGGCTAAGGATGCAGCAAATTTAGCGACAAGTTTCATCAGCATAGAACCCAAAGATATTTCAATTATTCTGCCATAACATAGGAAGCTCTGTAAAATGCTTGATTCTTCCCAATGGCCTTTAGAGACTTAATTTTC
>ERZ860009.951-NODE-951-length-10430-cov-1.492916_pt1 | contig 10430 bp, 10 predicted proteins | sample MGYA00510114_ERZ860009 | MGnify/ENA primary metagenome ERZ860009 (study PRJEB30046, sample SAMN00715177) | human gut metagenome | study: EMG produced TPA metagenomics assembly of the A metagenome-wide association study of gut microbiota in type 2... | reverse complement strand
TGTTGAAACTCGAACCCCGGAAAGGCAGTCTTTCGCCGTTATTTCTTGCCCAAAATCTGCCCGGCGTCGTCTGTCCTGCGTCTGGATATAAGCCCGACGCAATCAAAATTTGCGGAATGGTTACGCCGCTTACTGCCTTTGTGTCTTTGAATGGCACGCTTGTGTCGTTGCTGTCTGTTGTCTGTGTTGTGACACTTGTGTTGATACGCAGCGTTGCGTCACTCGCACTGGTTCTGTCAATCTTTAACGTTCCAACTGTTCCCGGTGCTACCAGTGAACCGTCCGGCTTAATTGCTTTCCATTCGGTACTATTTGCGCCCATGTTGCAGTCAGACTTCATGGCGTTTCCGTATGGGATAATCTGAATTTCACCATCTACAATGCGCATACCAGATACCCACTCCCAGCAGTTGCCGCAAAGGTCGGCAATTCCAGCCGGGCTTCCATCATGGTTCCATGTTACCGGACCAGAACCCGTTGCAGTTCTGCCGCCGCCATGTGAACCGTCAACGTATGTATTTACGCCCTTTTCATACGCTTTTTCATAGCTTCTATCCCAGTTTGTATTTCCCCGTGGTGTAAATCCATTCTTCATGCACCAAAGATTGATAGCGGCAAAAACGCCGTTCTGGTTAAGGTGCCAGCCCTCACCCTTTCTGCGGCACACTGCAAGTGCTGTGTCAAAGTCAATGTATGCTTTAGGGTCTTTCATTGGCAGTGAATATGCACGGTCATTGACTACCACGTTAATATACTTTGATACCCAGATAACTTCTTTTTCTACCCCGTCCACAATCCACCACGGCAATGTTTCCTGTGTTCCTCCGGTGATAATGTCGGAATACTTCATTTTTGGAATACCCACCATAATTGACGGCATACCCAAATCATCAAACTTTACTGCATTGTTGCCCCCAAAGGAAGCAACCGCCATTGCTAAATCATCAAAATTAGACATAATTCTTTATACCTCCAATCCCCAAAGAATAAGCGTGCAAAGTGACATATCAAACGGGATAGGCATTGGAACTTCTTTCGGTTCTCCGTTTTCGTCCTCTCCGTCTTCGATAACATCATAGCGTCTGGCAGGAATAACAATCTGCGCAGCGTACTTCTGCGCACGTCCTCCGGTTCCAATCACCACGCCGTCTTCTTCGTCAATGCAAATGTCCAGTGATACTTCAAAATCTCTTTCACGGCTGGCAAGATTTATTGTTAATTCATCATCACCAAACGTGATTTTTTTACTGCCGGACAGTGCATATTCAATATGTGTGCCCGGTGTTTTTTCAACTACATTGATTTTATTAGTAGCCATAATATTTTCTACCTCCATTCTGGTTCTTTACTACCTCATTGCTTCTGGCTGCGATAACTTCCGCAGCTTCCCTCTGGGCTGCTGTTCCTCTGCCCTGCACGCCAAAAGAACGCAAGACAGCTTCTTCATGCTGTCTGCGTTCCTCTGTCTTAATAATTACGCCTGCCATTAGTAAAACCCGCCTTTCACATAGATTTTCACCGTCACGCTGGTTGCGCTGCCAGTGTGTGCGATTTTGAAACCATTTAACAGTTTTTCAGTAATAACAATGTCACCCGGAAAACCGCCCGTGTACTCCACAACTTCCGTTTCCACGGTGTAGTCCATGTGGTTCCTTTCAGTCTTCAGTGCAACTGCCTGTTTGGAATTGTTGAACGGGTACTGCTGCGTATTTTTCAGTGTCACCGTTTTTGTTTCGCCCTGCAAGTCAGCTGTTGCCTGCTGCTGGTGGATTGTTGCCAGTGCCAGAAGCGCCGCTGTTTCCGTCGCATTTGAAATTCCCTCCTCCATGTGATTGAAGTTGGTTGCGTTCTGCGGCGTTCCCTGCTGAATAATTTCACCCTCAACGGGTGTATGCGTTATTGTCCCGTCGTCATTTCTGCTTTCGGTGTATCTGTCTTCAAATTCTGTTACATGGTCCTGCCACAATTTAGGTTCGTACATCTGTTACACCTCCTTTTCTACAAAGTCAAATGTAAAGCGGTATAACACGCCCTCTTGTACGTTGTTCAAGGGAATGTTTACCGCTTTATCTGCCCACAACTTATTATTCTTGTTGTAAAGCTGCACCCGCTGCACCGTAGCGGTTCCGCTTACCTGCGGGGTAATCTGCACATATACAGCCACCCTGCCGTCTTTCAGACGTTCCCTGCGGTGTATCACCTTTTTTTTGGAAACGCCGTTGACCGTTACTTTCGCATAGGCAATGATATTGTCAATGAAATCTTTAAAATCATTGATTGCGTCCGTTGTCAACATGGTCTTCACCTCCTTTTATAGCTTCCGGGTGCTTCCGCACGGCTTGACGCCGTATGAATACCCCATTGCTTGCGTACTGCTGCCCACGGTGCCGCCCTCTGTCCTCTGCACCGTGCTTCTTTCCGGGACGGTCCCGGCTGCTGGGGTTGTGAAGTGGTATGCTTCCGCTGTGTCGCCCATTGTGACCGCTGCCCCGTCCGTCTGCCCTCTGGTGTTCCTCTGCGGGCTTTCTCCGGCTCTTATGCGTCCGGCTGGTGTATTTGTATACCCAAACGCATTTAACGCCGTTTCTGCGTCAATATGCGTTGTCTGATTGGCAAATATCGTGTTTCTGTACGGTTTTGTACCTGCTGCTGGGGCGTTGAATATGAACCCGGCTGCTTCTGTCCCCACGACAAATGTTCCGGCACCGATACCGCCCTTGTGTTCCTCTGCGGGTGCGTTCCGGCTTTCAGTCTGCCTGTCAGCGGTGTTTTATATCTGAAATATTCACCGTGGGTGTATATTACCCCGTGGACCTGCCCTTGATATGTCAGTTCGTCCATGTGCGCTGACAGTCTTTTATACATCTTTACCGCCCGGATAATAGCTGCATAGTCTGCCGTGATTTTCTGGTTTGTTACATCTAAAATAATGTGAAAGTGTCCGGGTTCTCCCTCATACTGGAACCATTCTTCCACTTCACTTTCTGGAAATAGGCTGCCCAGTGCTGTTTCAATGGCGTACTTTGTCCCCATTTTTTTGTGAACCTTGACGCTGTTTTTCACTAAGTCCCGTTTTGCTTCCAGTGGGTAGTTATAGTCGTACCAGTCAACGTGCAGGTCATACGCCAGAATGTCCACCAGTTCTTCCGGCAGTTCGTCAAACCGGGAATATATCAAAACGCTGTTCATTATCCCGGAAGTGTCCAGAAGTGCTGCTGCCGTGGCGTTTGCCAGTGCAACCATTTTAGGGTCTTTCTTCAATGCTTCCGGCAAACATTCTGAATAGTCGGCATTGTAAATTGTTTTAGACATTCTCAATACCTCCATTCAGAACCGTTGTGTTTCCCAACTTTGCAACCTTTATGTCTTCAACCACCGTGAAAACAGGCTTGCGAACTTCGACACGTTTCCGCCTGCTTCCATTAGTCGTGCCGTAAGGTATGACGGGTTAATGTCCCGCCCCATTTTGCTTGTTTGCCACGTCTTGTAATCTTCTACCGCCTGCCGTGCTGCCGCTTCAATAATCGTTGCGCTGGCTGCGTCTGGCTGCGGAATATAAAAGGTCACATCAATGTCAAACGGCACTGTTTCCGGCACCGATACGGTCACGGTGTCTGTCAATGGTCGGACGTCAGAAGCGTTCAACGCTGTTTCAATCTCTTTCAGTACCGCTTCCGTTGCCTGCGCTCCATTCTGTAAAAGCACCCGGACGTCTACCACGCAAGGTTCCGGGCTTGTCACCGCCACGTCTGCAACTGCTGGGGACACCGACTTTGTGAAGTAAATATAACCATTTACGGGACCTGCTGTGCTGAAACTCTCCATACTCTCCCGCATACGCTCATAATAACTGTCGTCGTCTTCTTCCTCTGCACCGCCGCTGGTTGCTGTGATATTCTCTGCTTTCTGGTAGTAGTCGTATAGGTCCACAATTTCTTTGACCTGCCCTGCTGCCAGATTGTTTCCAACTGTCCCAGCTGTTGTGCAGACGCCCTCAACGTCCCCGTATGTCTGCCCGGCTTTGATTTCAAGAATTTCTTTCGTTTCGAACAATATTGCGCCGTCAAAGGAAATTCTTGTGCCCGCCGGGATAATTACTGATTGTGTCTGCGCCTGCGATATGTAGAAGCGGAACATTGCAGACGCCGGACTTGCTGGCAGCCTTTCCAAATCCTTGAACAGTTCTGCCAGACTGTCCAAGTATTCACCGTCCGCATAGCGTGGCACGTTCTTTTTTGCAGTTTCGTTGATAATGACACGCTGCTGCACAATGATATTTGCCACCCATGAAATAAACAGCCTTTCTGGTGACGCCGGGTAAACTTTGTAATGCTCACGCCCCGGCACCTGCTGCACCATGTTTTCATATAGTGCAATCAGATTGCTTTCTATCGTTTCTGTGTCTGTTTCCACAAACTCAATGTCTGGGTATTTTCTGTCACTCATTGTCTGTTCTCACCTCCTCCAAATAGATTATAGGAACTGTACGCCCTGTTCCTGCGTCGTGGTCAAATGTAATGTCTGAAACCACCGCCCGTGGTTCAAATTGTTCTATCTGGTCATACAGATAGCCAACCAGTATACTTTCAACTACTGGCTGCGGTCTGCCATATAAGCTGCCCGGCAATCCAAAGTCACGGAACATGGGGCATGACCCTTGCACTGTGTCCAGAATAACTGCAATATTCTGTATTACGGCTTGATGTTCATTTGCTGGCGCAAGGTCAATTTCTTTCAGCAATGAGCCGTCACCTCTTATTACGTCCATGCTTTTTCACCTCTTTGGATATTCTTTCAAGGTCACATCTGCCGTGGCAGCCCAGCAGTTACCTTTATTGTCGTAGCGTTTCAATGTGCTGCTGACTCCCGTTATTACCCACTTATATGACCCGTACTTTTTCCCGCCTAAAATCAAGTAGTTTACTTCACCGTTGCTACACATTTTGTTTAGCTTTTTAATTTCATTCAGCGGGTTTGTTCCGTGAAATACACTGAACGCCATTTTGAAACTGATTGTGTCCGGCTCTGGTCCCAGAAATTCCAGCACATCACGTTTTATATGTCTGTCATGCGTTGCGTACTTTGCAGACACTTTCCAGCTGATTTCATCAAACGTGCGCACCGTCTTTTCTGATACCGAAAAAGCCAGCTTTCCAAAGCTGCCTATCTTCGCCATGCGTTACACCTCCCCCACAATGAAGCCGTCACCGTCACCGTCTGGAAGCATAATACAAAGAACCATGTCGTTGACGTCCGGCACCCAGCAGAAACAAAGGCTTCGTGGTAGTGGCTCACTTTCTTTTTCAGTTCGCCGCCGTAGTCATATTGCAATTCTGTTTTTGCTGTCTGCCCCTCTGTTCCGCTTTCCATTGCTGGTATGACGTACACCGGGCGTTTGATAATGTGCAGGTCGCCGGAAGTTATGCCGCCTTTGTCCTTGAACTTCACACGGGCTGTCATTTTTTCCGCACTCACACTTTGCACCGTGCCAATGCGTATGGCGTTTTTAAGTTCTGTCATGTCTGCCATTTAGTAGCCCTCCAATACCTGTTTTAATTCAATTTGCGTTGTATAACCTCCCGTCAGCTTGTGCGTTGCTTTCGTGATTTTATACTTGCGGTCGAACTTCTGAAACCCTTTCAACCGAACCGTTGCGCCCGCCACCAGCTGCACGTCACCAAGCATGGTGAAACTGGCTGTATACTGCTGTGTATTCTTTTCACGCAGCCGCTTTTTCGCCAGTTCGTGCGCTTCACTGGTGCTGTTCACCTTTTCGTTGATTTCAAGCACCTGCCCGGTTCCTTCTGTACTGTCCGGGGTGTATGTACTTTCTATCGTTTCCTTGCTGTCCGGGTCAGTATACGAAACATGGCAGCTGGTGTATGCTGTATCATGCAGGCTGGTTCCCAGCTTGTATGACAAATAATCACCGCTGCCATATTTTATGGTTTTTATAGGTGGCTTGCTGTCGTATTCTTCGGCGTCATAAATAACCACGTTCATTGTGGTTACTTTCAACGCCAGCCCAGCCGCCTTGCATAGCTTCTGCAAAAATACAATGTCTGACTGCTGCACCTGTTCTTTTCGCTTATATTTCGGGTTTGACCCAGCAAAGTACATCAGTTTTAAACAGCTTTCTTTCGCTATCTGCTCCGCAATCACTTTCAGTGTCGTGTTTTCCCATGCTTTTGACTTTCTCGCAACCCTCATGGTTGAGGTGTACGGAATTGACGTGCCTTTTAATGTGATTTTGGTTGGCGGTCCGCTGGCGTCTACGCTGTCCAGTTCAAAGGTTCCGCAATTCAAATGCACATCTTTTCCGTTGTCATGCCAGTTTTTCTGCACAATAGTTGCCGTTATCAATTTAGGGTCTGACACCTTTTTTGTGGTTTCTTTTGTTTCTGAAACCGTCTGGGTTGCTGTCCCGCCTGTCGTGATTTTAAATACCTGCCCCGGATATATCAAATTGGGGTTCTTGATATTGTTTTCACTGGCAATCTGCGGGTATTTCGTGCCGCTTCCCAGATACTTTTTGGCAATAGCCCAAAGGGTATCACCTTTTTTAACTACATAATTGACGACGCTTGCAGCTTCCACCTGCTTTTGTACCGTCGTTGAAGTCTTAACAAATGTCGGTTTTACTTCCAGCCAGCTTCCCAGCCACTTACTTTCTCTATCATCAAACGCAAGCTGCAAATCGTCTGCGTTGTCTTCTTCTTCATCAGTGAAAGTAAGGCTGCTAAATATTTGTTGATGTCTGCCGGGACAGAAACATTTTCAAATTTCAGTTTCAATTCCACCCGGCGTGCCAAGTTCTTTGCACTCATTCTATGTCAGCAGCCCCCTTTTCCACGGTGGCAGTTCCAAGTCTTCTTCGTCTTCCACCTCCGGGATTGTTAAAACAACCCCGGCTGGAAAAACGTAGGTGCTGGCATATTTGACATTGGCTTTCATCAGCTTATCTGTATGCAGAACGCTTCCCATTTCGTTGTATGCGATTTTGTCCCACATATCCCCAGATATTGTGTGTAGCTTTTAGTCATATTTCTGCCGCCTTTCTTTGTCTTCTTTTTCGTCCAGCAATTCTTCAACGTCACGCAGCAGCCGTTTGTTGTTTTCTTCCAGCTTTGCGTCTAAGTCTTCCGGCTTATCTCCGTTTACCACGATTGTTGGATTATTGTTGATAGTTACATTCTTTGCACCGCCGCCGTTGTTGCCTGCTCCTGCTGTCACCTCCGGCGCTGTATTGTAATTATTTACCGTCTGCGCTGTTGTGGTCGGTGCTGTTGTTGGCGCTACCGCTGCCGCTGTTGTGGCTGCCGTATTCTGTGCCGCCATGATACTTCTTGTCTGGCTGGCAGTAAACACCGTGCGCCCCGGTGCGTTTGTGATTAACTCTGGTCCAGCTTCGCCCGCTATGAATGTATCTGGTGTATTGCTTGAACCTTTCGCCAGCATAGGTATTTCAGATATGTTTATACCTTTTCCACCTACGCCCGGCACCCAGTCTGGCACTTTTACTTTGTTCAATCCACGAATAACCGTGTTGACCGCAGATATAATGCCGTTAATTGCACCCGTACACACTGACTTGATAGCCTGCCAAATTCCAGAAAAAATGGACTTTATGCCCTCCCAAGCCTGCCGCCAGTTCCCGGAAAAGACGCCAGTTATAAAAGTGATAATTCCATTCAGCACGGTTACAATTCCAGAAATCACGCCGGAAATTGCTTGAACTCCGCTTTGAACGATAGCTTGAATTGTCGGCATTACAAATTGTACCGCCGCTAAAATTCCTTGAATTATCGGACTGACAATATTCCAGATAGTTGATAAAGCGGTTTGAATGGCTGGAAGCAGTGTTTGCAGTACGTTTTGTACGACTGGTAAAATTGCTTGTATTGCGTCTGAAATTGCCGGAAGAACCGTGCTGCAAATAAAGCTGAACAGTTCTGAAATAATCGGTAAAACGTAAGTTGAAATAAACGTGATTATTTCGCTTATAATTGGCATAAGCCCAGCAATAAAGCTGCCTATCACCGGGATAATTGCCCCGATAAAATCCGCAACGCTTTGTATAATTTGCATGATTGTTGGGGCTGCCGCTTGAATAAAGCTAACAATCCCCGGTATCACTTGTGTTGTGATTACCTGCAATACCTGTTCTGCTACTGGCACAACATTTGCCGTTATGAAGCCCACAACCTCTGAAACTGCGTTCTTTACTGTTCCCAGCACATTTACAAACGTGTCAAAGACTGCTGCCCCTTTATCTCCGAACAGTTCTTGTATTTTGTCACGGGCTGCGCCTATGTTCTCACCAGAAAACACATTTTTTATTGTGTTTCCTACGTTTGTTATAACCGCAACGATTTTGTCAAATACCGCCAGTGCTTCATCACCAAAAGTGCGCTGAATGAAACTGCGTATTTCTTCAAGGTGTGTTTGTACCAGCTTAATGACCGTGATAATTGTTGTGATAACGCCCACAACTGGCAATATCTTTCCTGCGATACCTCCCAGCGGTCCTAGTGCTGTTTTGGCAAGGTTTCCGAGCGGTCCCAGAACTGTTTTGACTGCGTTTCCGAGCGGTGCAATCAGTGTTGTTGCCTTACTGAAAGCCCCGGTAATTCCTCTTGTTATCAGACCGCCTATTTTCCCAAGCGGGCTGTTTGCAATCGCAGTTCCTACGGTTCCAAGTATCGGACCCAGTTTGCCGCCAACCAGTGAAAACGGTTTGAGTAAAAGCCCCAGCAGCTTTGTTCCTGCGCCTGTCAGTGCCCCGCCTGCCTTTGTAGCAAGTCCCATGAAGCCATTGACAACGGACGCTTTCACATTGCCCATGAAGCCCGTAACTGCTCCAATTACTCTGTTTCCGCTGAAAATATTACCTATTGCAGAACCTACGCCGCCCAAAGCACCTTTTACGTTGCCAAAGTAAGAAAGTACACCGCTTCCGGCTGCTTTCAGCTTTGCTGCAAAACCTGCGCTTGTTGCTGCGTTCTCAATAAATCCGGCACGCAAGCCAACCAGCTTCTTTGCCAGTGACAATATGCCGTCTTCCGCTGATAAAGTAACCAGCTTTGTTGTCAACATTCCCACTTTCAGTGCTGCCAGTCCTGCTGCTACCTTTAAGACCGTTTGCACTAACTTTGGGTTTGCTGCTGCAAATTCTGAAACTTTCGTGACCACGGTTGCCACTTTGTCTGCCATGTTTCCTACAATCGGCAGTAGGTTTTGACCAAGAACAATGCTCAAATTCGCAATACTGTTCTTTGCCTTTTCCATTTTGGCTTCTGTGGTGTCTTCCATTTTGGCAAATGCGCTGTCTGTTGCTCCAACGCTATTCACCATATCTTGTACGCTTGCATTGAAGCCGTCAACGCCGTTTGATAACAGCGACATTGCCGCTTTTCCTGCTTCCGAACTGCTGAACATATCGGACAGAGCAAGACCAGACTTGCTGGCTTCGTCTTGTATTCCTCCCAGAATTTCCCCAAGTGATTTCCCACTTTTCATCAATTCTGAAAAACTACCGCCCATTTTCTCACGCAATAGCTTGTCCGTTGTACTTCCAGACTTCGACAACTCATTCAACATACTGTTCATGTACGTTGTCGTTTCTGCGGCTGCAATACCTTTGCTGGTCATTATCGCATAGCCAGCGCACAACTGTTCCAATGAAACATTGCTTGCGTTTGCAGTTGGGATAATTTTACCCATGCTGCTTGCCAGTTCGCCTACGGTTACTTTACCTTTGTTCTGCGTCTGTACCAGCATATCTGATACAGTACCTACCTTGTCCGCACTCATGCCGTATGCGTTCAATACGGTTGTCAATACGTCCAGCGTTTGCGAACTTTCGGCAAATCCGGCTTTCGCTAACTTCGTACTGTTTGTAACAAAGTTTACTGCGTCTGCCGTTTTCTGCCCGGCAGATATTGCGTTGTATACATCATCAGCAACGGCGCTGGCTGCAATTCCTGTCTGGTTTGACAGCTGCATAATCTGTTGTGACAATGTGCCCAGTGGTACTTCCTGCGTATCCGCAATGGTTCCAACCTTTGCTATTGCCGTTTCATATTTCTGCGCCGCCTGCACTGGTCCCGCATATACCGCCGTTGCTATTGCACCGATAGCGCCAATCGTTCCCAGCAGTTGCCCTTTTGTTTTAGAAATGCTCTGCTGTACCTGCTGTTGCTTTTCATTTATCTTCTGCAACGTCTGCTGTGAACTCTGCAACTTTTCATACGATTTTTGCAACCTGCCGTTGGCTTCTTCCAGATTGTCTGTATTTACCCCGGCTTCCCGCAGTTCTTCTGCGTAACTGTTTAATTGTCTTTCCTGTTCCTGTATTTTGGCAGTGGTCTGTTGTATCTGGCTTTCATTTCTTTCGAGCTTCTTCCGCAGTGCGTCTGATCCACAAGCCC
>ERZ860009.947-NODE-947-length-10480-cov-1.723549_pt1 | contig 10480 bp, 9 predicted proteins | sample MGYA00510114_ERZ860009 | MGnify/ENA primary metagenome ERZ860009 (study PRJEB30046, sample SAMN00715177) | human gut metagenome | study: EMG produced TPA metagenomics assembly of the A metagenome-wide association study of gut microbiota in type 2... | reverse complement strand
TCTCCCGCATGCCCCACCGCTACGGGTTTGCCACGCAGTTCCGGATTGTCGCGCTGTTCTACGGAAGCATAGAAAGCGTCCATATCAATATGTATAATCTTACGTTCGGTCATAACCTTGCCAACTACCGATACAAAGATACACTAATTTTTGTTCATTCGCAGTATGCGCCGGTAGACATAAGCAAAAGCGGGAATGAGGAATAAATCTGCAAAAATCCAGGCAGTCGGGTCACCGAAGCAAACAGCGATATAGCCGAACGCCGGAACTGCCAGCAAACTGATCAGGATACGGGCTATCATTTCGGAAACACCCGAAAGCATAGCCAGATTGGTATAACCTACTCCCTGAATTGTATAACGCAAAATACAAAGCAAACCAAGTATCGGAAAGAAAGAGACAGATATATGCAGGAAAAGCTCCGCATCTTTCAGAATTTCCACTTCCGAAGCCTCTACAAACAATAGAGTAAACGTTTTGGCTCCAACCATCAGCACTGCAAAAGTGAACGCCCAGTAGACTATCATCATCAGCGCGCTTGCCTTGACACCCTGCCATATACGTCCGGGCTTGCCTGCACCGTAGTTTTGTCCGCTATAAGTGGCCATCGCCATACCCAAGCTCTCGAAGGGACACATAAAGAACATCTTGATACGCATGGCAGCCGTAAAAGCCGCTACACATGCCGTACCCAACGCATTGTTGGCACTCTGCAGCATAATACTGCCGATAGCGGTAATGGAAAACTGCAATCCCATAGGCACTCCGATATACATCAGCGTCCGTGCCAACGCACTGTCGAATTTACGTTCGGCAGGAGTAGTTCTCAGAATTTCAAAACGTTTCATCATATAGATGTAGCAAAGCACTGCCGATACTCCTTGAGAAAAGACAGTAGCGATTGCCGCTCCCGCCACACCCCAGTCCAAAACAAGGATGCAAAACAAGTCAAGCAGAATATTCAGGACGGTGGAAAAGAGCAGAAACCAGAACGGCGTCTTGCTATCACCCAAAGCACGTATAATGCTGGACAACAAATTATAGAAGAAGGTACAGGGGACACCTATAAAAGTTACAAGCAAATAATAATAAGCTCCGGTGAAGATATTGTCCGGCGTACGCATCATGCGCAAAATATCTGCACAACAGATACTTGTAACCACGGCAAGCACCACCGACATCACCGCAGCCAGTTGCAAGCTGACCGCCACATAACGGCGCATTGTAATATAATCCCTCGCTCCGAACTTCTGTGCCACCGGAATGCCGAATCCTCCGCAACATCCGTTGCAGAAACCGAGTATCAGGAATATGACCGATGTACTCGCTCCGACAGAAGCCAGTGCATTTATCCCCAAAAATTTACCGACAATTGCAGCATCCACCAACGAATAGGTCTGTTGCAGCAAATTACCCAACAATAAAGGCAAAGTGAAATTAAATATGAGCGGAAGAGCCCGTCCTTCCGTCATTTCTCTTGATGTTGCCATACAATCTAATCCCCGAAACTCGACGCAAAATTAGTAAAAGAAATGCTGAGGGAAATTGATACATATCAAAAGATACGAAAAATACGGAACGTGAATAAAGAGTCGCTTACAACCCGGTCGTTTTCTTCAGTACGGAGCTGTGAGCCAGATAGTCGGGAGCCTCGGCATAGATATACATCACGCTTCCCCCTTTAATGGCGTCGATAATAGGGCGGCTGAGTTTTTGCGGAACAGCCGGACAACCGAAACTCCGTCCCAAACGCCCTCCCTTGCTTGCAACCGAAGGATCGGCATAAGCAGCTCCATGTACCACAATGGCACGCTCGCGGGCACGGTCGTTAATACCTTTTTCCAATCCGTTCAGGATGAGGGAATATCCGTTCCTGCCTTGATAGGTTGTTTCTGTCAGATAGAATCCCAGGGAACTTTTATAAGATCCGTATTCATTGGAAAATGAAGTGGCATACTTGTCGCCGCTGTTTTTTCCGTGCGAGACGACCGATGAGAAAAGCAGCCTGCGCTGCTTCATATCGAACACGAAAAGACGCTTCTCGGTAGAAGGACGTGAAAAATCAATCAGAGTCAGTACATCCCGTTTACGGCCTGCTATTTTATGATAGCCCGTTACTGCCTGGCGGAAAGCTTTCCAACTCACTACCCCTTCCAATTGCATGGAACGATACAAATCGGCACATGCTGCCGATTCTTCCGCCAACGAAACATCCGGCTTATCCGTCATGCAGGTAGCAGGTCTGTTTCCCAAAAACAGGAAACAGGGAAAAAACATAAATAAAAAAGAGAGGCAAAATCTCAACATAACTATCCGACCTGAAAAATACCGGCGGCAAAGTTAGCACTTTCCACCCATACGACTATCATACAGATAGTTAAAAAGGAAGTAATCATTCGATAACAACTACTAAAGAACGCTCCGTCGGCGCCCAGTCAAATACAAACTTAGCATGTGAAGTAGCATTTCGCACACACATGTGCGAACGCGGCGTAGTACCCAGCGACCAGCTATACTCAATCATGGCTGTGCGCGGAACATTCACCGGTACTCCATGAATATAAGCTCCGTTGGTAAAACGGCTGGCATAAGGCGCATATCCGCCCGTTGCCGCAGAGCCGTCTTTCAGAAAGACCATGCGCGATTTCTTCTGTTGCAGTAAATACATGCCCAGCGGCGTTTCCTGTGCATAAGGCGGTGCATGCCGTCCTGTCGTTGCGGGATTCATGCTGCGGATTTTCCATTCACCTTTATCCATACGCTCCAACGTAGCGATATTCTGGTCAAGACGGTCTACGAAAATAACATGATTAAAGACAGTGCTGTCCGCCAGCAGCTTCAAATAACGGCGGGGAACCAGCCACTCATCCTCCAGTGTAATGGGGAGAATACGGCTGAAACCGCCTTCCTCACCCAGCAGGTAAGCCAACGTCCCATCCCTGCCATAACGTTCGGGCACCAACGTATCTCCCGGCAAATACAAGGGAACGGACTGATAACGCTCCACCCCAAGCGTATCCGCCACACGGCGATAGGCATTACGCACGAACTTACGCACCAAAGGGGCTTCCCGATTCAGATTCTTATAATTCTGCAATACCACCCACTTCACACTGTCCCGCTGCATATTCTCTATATAAGCCAGACAATTGCGGATTACATCCCATTTGAAAGAACGCACGGTATCCTTGTACGGATAGGTATCTTCCAGCGTATATGTATCGTAAAGCAAATCTTTGGTAAGCGTCACATCGGCTGCCGTCAGCAATTTCTCATTGAAAGGCACTTCCACTACAGGCACAACAGTATCGGCAGGTTCCGATACCTGCGCAACAGAAGACGGGGTATGACCTTGCTGCCCGTTACATCCCGCAAGCACCATGCACACAGCCGCGGCAGCAAAAAGGAAGAATCGTTTCATAAAGATACATTTAAGTTCGTAATCGGGTTCAACATCTTCATGAATACCTGACACCACGAACAAAGATATAATTTTTTCTTACGTCTACAACGATTCTCCCCCGATAATTGTTGTACCCCACAACGTTTTCCGGGCAGGGGAATGCCTAAGTGCACGGCTGAAGTACCTTGAAGGTACAATCGGGATACCTTGAGGATACAACTGAGGTACTCTGAGAATATGACTTAGAGTACCTCAATATATGCCCGAGAAACCATAGTTTTCCCGAAACGTTCATCAATACTTACATTCTTTGATTACCTCTATCAACTTGCTGAAATCCTCCGGATACACATCTCCGATATTGCCAATACGGAATGTGTCCGCCTGCGAAATCTTGCCGGGATAAATCACAAATCCCCTTTCCTTGAGCTGTGCATAGAACGATTTAAAATCAAAATCCGCATTCGGATAAAGGAAAGAAGTTATGACGGGAGACTGTATAGCGTCAGGCAACAGAGTCTTGAAGCCGAGTGAGCGCATACCTTCTACCAATACCTCATGATTTTTACAGTATCTTTGATGACGTGCCTCTACCCCTCCTTCTTCAGCCAATTCATCCATAGCCTGTTTAAAGGCTCTCACCACATGGGTAGGCGATGTGAAACGCCACTTTCCATGTCCTTTTTCCATCGTTTCCCACTGATCGTAAATATCGAGCGAAAGAGATTTGGAAACACCCTTGCAGCGCATCAGTTCCGACTTGCGGGCGATGATAAAACCGAATCCCGGTACACCCTGAATACATTATTGGCGCTGCTGATAAGAAAGTCAATACCCAGTTCCTCTACATCCAAAGGCACTCCGCCAAAGCTGCTCATAGCATCTACAATCAGCTTCTTTCCGTGCATCTTTACGATGTGGGCTATCTCCTTCAACGGGTTCAGCACGCCGGTAGTGGTTTCGCAATGTACCACCGATACATGCGTAATCTCCGCATTATGTGCCAGATAATCGTCTACATAGCTGACGGACACCTGCTCCGTTTCGTCAAAGGCCAGCATATCGTAGTTGATACCGTGATACTCAGCGATATTTCCCATACGGTCACCATAAGCTCCATTGCTCAAAATCAGCAGTTTGTCACCCGGCTTAACGGTACTTCCTATAACGGCTTCCACACAATAGGTTCCACTGCCTTGCAGAAGAACGGAAGTATATTCATCGGTTTGCTTTGTAGCGAGTGCAACGAGGGATTTGCGTATTTCCTCTACGATATGCACATTATAATCCGCATCCCATGTACACCAATCGGTGAGCATGGCTTCTTTTACGGTTTCGGAAGTAGTAAGAGGTCCGGGAGTCAATAAAATGTAAGGTTTCATATTCTTGATAGTTTAAAGTTATTAATATTATCTATTACGGCAGGAAGTTCTTCAATGGAGTCTACTGTATAATGGGCTCCGGCAGCCAGCATACGGTTGCGGACATCCTGTTTGCGGAGCTCCAGTTCGGTAGCAGGCAAAGCATTCACTTCATCCAGGGTAAGACCCAGTTCGTTACTGCCAAGCACTACGCCCACCGTCCACACTTTGGCATTCACTCCTTCTTTGATGTCGGCAATCGTGTCGCCTACCTTCACAACACAGTCCACCGAGGGAACGGCAAGTTCCGTCATATTCTTATAAATCATATAAGGAGCAGGCCGTCCTGCGGGAAGTCCGTCGGGCGGACACAATTATCAACCACATATCCGCGGGCTGCGGCAGCCGGCAACACTACATCCATCATCGCACGGGTATAGCCGGTAGTGGAGCCTATCTTAATTCCTTGCGCACGCAATCCCGATATCGTTTCAACCACACCGGGAATAGGTGTTGTATAATCTTCCAGAGAGGCAAACAACACACGCTGAAAGTCTGCATAGCGCGCCAATATATCTTCCTCGGCATACGGGCGTCCGTATTTCTCCTGAAACTCGTTTCTTACGCGGTCTATATTGAACAAGGCGCGTATTTCCTCTACTTTGGTCAGTCCCATGTGAGCACGCGTTTCAGCAGCCGTTACCGGAGTGCCTATCACATTAAAACTCTCAATGAAAGCGGCAACCGGAGCGAAACAGCCGTAATCGACTGCCGTACCTGCCCAATCCATAATAATACATTCAATTTTCTTCATAATTTATATCTTTGAATTATTTCCCTATCCGCTTATTTTGCCATATCCGGAAGAAGTTCCAATGCAACACGCTTACCGGATAAACCACCTGCCGGGTGGGGAGTATCGAGTTCTTCACCGGAAACTTCCGCATATTTCTCACGACGATAACGCTGTATCAGATAAACTGCCGAACCTATAAAAGCTACACTGCATGCTATACCCACATAACCGGACATCAGATTGTAAAAGTCCAGCCAGTTGACAGCAGGATTAAATAACTCCTTGAATATCAGCACCACCACTGTACCCGTATAACCGATGAAATCCAGTGTAATAATGAAAAAGCCCACATTCCCTTTTATCTTGAAACAAGCGATGAAACGCTCGAAAAAGAGTGTCTGGAAACTAAGGTAGACCGTGTAGAGCGACAAGCTTTGAAGGAACAGCCATGTCATGGGCTGCAATTGCAAGGCAGAATAATTGAAAGCCAGAAAACTCAACGTAGCCGTACCGCAAGTGACCAGCCCCAACAGCATACACAACACCTTTATGTTGCTCCGTACTGCGGACATCAGCCCGAACATACACAGAATTATCAATGTAACCGTTGCATCCACCTTGGCAAACGCCCATGACGAGAGTCCCGCCGCATCGACATCGAGTATCTTCACCAGAAAATCTTCCTTGATATCCTGCAATACCGTAACAAACAGATTGGCAAAAAACAACATTACCAGCACAGGCATAAAGTTCTTGAACAGACTTAAACGTGCCTTACTGTCCAGGGCAACCCTTTCCGTGCGCAGTTCTTTATCTGCTTGCGTGGGTTGCGGCATCCGTGTCATCAGCCATCCCAGAAATGACAACAGCGGAAAAGCAAATGCACCGATGAAAGCGGGCATCCAGAATTCACTGATATGCAAATTATCCATCACAAAAAGTCCAATCGACTTTGCGGTCCCCGAACTGATAGCGATGCTCAACCCCATAAGACTTGCCAGTAAATCCGTAACACGACGCCCTTCCAGAAAACTGAAAATCACTCCCCACATACACCCTAAGGAAAGCCCGTTGAAAAACAGGGCAAATACATTGAACGGTTGCGGAAGCGCTCCGAAAAGTACAAGGGAAAGTTCGGCAACCGCCACTGACAGGATAATGAACTTCAAGCGGTTTTCCTTCTTCAACTCGGAAATGACCTTGATACCTATCAGCTTGGAAATAAAATAGCCGGATATCTGTACAATGCTGGTTGCAGTCTTATAGTCCATACCGAAAAAATCGAGTCCGTCAAACGTAGCCGCTGTAAATGGTTTACGCAATGCATATACCAAAGAATAAGAGAGCAAAGCAGCTCCACCCGCCCAAAGAATGAATAAGGCATCAGATAAATTCTTATTGGAAACTGTGAGTTCTTTTTTACCGATTATCGCATTCATGACATCTATCTTGTTTTTGATTCCGGCAGCAAAAGTAAGGCGGTATTTTAACAGCAAAAATGAATTCCCATTATTAATAATATTCATGAAATCAACATTTTATAATGTAACATTAATGCAATATTAATGTAATGAAAGCATAACATCCCACGGCTTTCTTTGCAGACATTTTGAATAAAGAGCCATTATATCACAACGACATGAACGAACTGCCTGAAATATACAGACGCATTGAATACCTGCGCAACAAAGGTGTAAAGATGAAAGAGATAGCCGACCATACCAATATGGCGGCAAGTGTACTGTCCTCGCTCTACTCAAGCGTATTGCCTACCTATATCGGGTGCATTAAAAAAGGGAATAATGAAGAAGAAGCATTGGACTACGCCCTGTCGCAAGTGAACAATGTATCGAAAAAACGCCTTCTCGGCAATCTGAAAGAGTTAAAAGAACAGTTGTATGCACTGGAGCCTGCGGTTGCCACCGGACAGAAAGAGAATCCGTTTCTGGACATGCTGTCGGAAGAGATGCTCCGTTCGGTACAAGACGCATATAACTACAGCGGCATATACATCAGTTACAGCCTTTCCTCTTCGACCAATGCCCTGAAAGTAGAGCCTTATCTTATCACAACATCCGAAAACAACGGCTATGTGAAAGTCGTACACATGAGCGCCTACAATACCACCCATTTCGGAACAGGTATTTTCAGCAACCACCAGAACTCCTACATCATATTCAATGAACGGGAGTCACCGCAAATGGCACTGTTCACAATCTACCTGCAACTGCCTATGTACGATTTTCCGCATATGCTCAAAGGGCTTTACCTCTGCCTCGACTACAACCGCAACCCGATAGCCCGAAGAATACTGTTCATCAAACACTCGGACAGCACCGGCATGGACGACTTCCTGGAACTGAAAGGCACTATCATCCCCAAAGAAGAGCTGACGGAAGAACAGATACCTTATTATAACTATACCTGCCAGCCGGGCGATTATATCAAAACCTGCTCCGTTCCTTCTCCTTTGTTCAACGAAAAAGATTTGGAAAGAGAAAAAAAAATGCTGGAAATCTGAGCATTGCCCGCAACAGAGCGACTTTGCAACCTGGTTGCATTCCCTATTATCTACCTTTGTATCAAAAACAAGAGATAATATGGGAAATAATAATTGTACATGTTGTTGTGCACACGGTAACGCACAGCCAGACAAGCAACCGGAACACACCGGTTTCTTAAAGGAATACGGAAGAATCCTGCTTTCGGCCGCCCTGCTTTTCAGCGGAATCATCCTGAAAGCTACAAGTATGGGATTTTTCGCAGATGACACTGTTATGTTTGCCTGGTACCTGGCGGCATACCTGCCTGTAGGTCTGCCCGTACTGAAAGAGGCGTGGGAAAGCATCCAGCAAAAGGACATTTTCAGTGAATTCACACTGATGTCCATCGCTACATTAGGAGCTTTCTATATCAAGGAGTATCCGGAAGGCGTAGCCGTAATGCTGTTCTACTCACTGGGAGAGCTATTTCAGGAAAGGGCGGTGAGCAAGGCAAAGCGAAATATCAGCGCACTGATTGACGTACGTCCGGAAACGGCAACGGTCGTCAAAGGCAATGAGGCCGTTGTCACATCTCCCCGCCACGTACAGATAGGCGACATCATCGAAGTAAAAACCGGAGAACGTGTTCCGCTGGATGGAAAAATGCTGGATGAAGCTGCCGCCTTCAACACTTCCGCACTCACAGGCGAAAGCATACCGCGCACCATCCGTAAAGGCGGGGAAGTCCTTGCCGGAATGATTTCCACGGATAAGGTTATCAGGGTGGAAGTAACACGGCCTTTTGAGAAGAGCGCGCTCTCACGTATACTGGAACTGGTACAGAATGCGTCCGAACGTAAAGCGCCGGCCGAATTGTTCATACGCAAGTTCGCCCGCGTCTATACGCCGATTGTAACCGGACTGGCGGCATTGATCGTGCTGCTCCCTTTCCTCTATTCACTGGCAACGCGCAATTTTCGTTTATCTTTAACGACTGGATATATCGGGCACTTGTATTTCTGGTTATCTCATGCCCCTGCGCCCTGGTAGTAAGCATTCCTTTGGGATATTTCGGCGGCATCGGTGCCGCATCCCGTCTGGGAATACTGTTTAAAGGCGGCAATTACTTAGATGCCATTGCCAGAATCAATACGGTGGTCTTCGACAAGACGGGCACGCTGACCAAAGGAACGTTTGAAGTACAGTCTTGCCATACCCCGCAAGGCATATCCGAAGAGAAGCTGCTTCAAGTCATAGCTTCTGCGGAACAAAACAGTACACACCCCATAGCCAAAGCTATCACCGGGTATGCAAAGCAAAGGCATATACTCTTGTCTCCGGCAACAGAAGTTACAGAAATTGCGGGCCGCGGACTCGAAGCAAGGATAGACGGACAGCGTGTCTTGGCAGGAAACACCCGCTTATTGTCCGAATATAAGGTGGAATACCCGCAGGAATTATCCGAAATTGCCGATACGGTGGTAGTCTGCGCCATAGGTTCAGCCTACGCAGGTTATCTGCTGCTATCCGATACACTGAAAGACGATGCCTGTACAGCCATAGAAGAGCTGAAAGCTTTAAATATCAATAATATTCAGATATTATCGGGAGACAAGCAGGCAATTGTCACTAACTTTGCAGAGAAGTTAGGGGTGGCGCGAGCGTATGGCGACCTGCTGCCCGACGACCACGACCTGCGCGATCGACTGTTCGTCGACCTCCATTTTGACCTCGATCCGTCCCCGGAATTCGGTGTTTCCGTAGCGTTTTTTGAACGGCTTGTAACCCACGTAGGTGACCTCCAGGTCGACCGAGTCGCGGAAAATCCGGTCGCAGCGGTAGACGGCCATGATGCGGTAGAAATCCTCCTTGACGGTCGTTCCCCGCAGCGTGTCGGCCCTGCTGACGAGCGAGACCGTGGCGCCCAGCAGCGGGTTGTGCGTCTCCTTGTCCTCGACCGTGACGACCGTGCGCGCCGGCCGGCCGAAGTTCATGGGTTGGTAAGAGAGGGCGAAGGATTGGAGCGCATGATTCCCCGCCGGATGTGCGGAGGGCATGCCGACAAACCCGAGAAGGGCGAGAATCAGTAGTATGTAACGCGTCAAACCGGGGGGGGTGAAGGTTTATTGGCCGCAAGATAGTAATTTCCGTCCATAGTACAGCCGGTCCGCAAAAAAAGAAATTTCGGCCCGAATGGGGCGTTTCGGATCGAAACCGCAGGCGGAAATCCGGTTAAACATTGTCGCGATATGCCGCAGGATGCGTTCGGATTGTAAGTTCGGTTAAATTCATGGTTCGAAAAGATGTTCGGAATGGTGTTTTTTTCTTATCTTGCGAAACAAGATTTGTCTTGAATCAAATGAAACTGGCATGAGGAAGAGTGGATTGAACCGCCGCCCGGCGACCGCCCGGATCAGCGTTCCGGACCATGCCGAAA
>ERZ860009.943-NODE-943-length-10500-cov-10.222882_pt1 | contig 10500 bp, 15 predicted proteins | sample MGYA00510114_ERZ860009 | MGnify/ENA primary metagenome ERZ860009 (study PRJEB30046, sample SAMN00715177) | human gut metagenome | study: EMG produced TPA metagenomics assembly of the A metagenome-wide association study of gut microbiota in type 2... | reverse complement strand
TATTCTTTATATTTATTAATTATCAATTATAGCATTAAGTTAATGGAAACCATAATTTGAAATGCTAAGCACAAATATACAACTTCTTTATTATTATAGAATATTTACGTGTAAGAATTTATAACGATTATCCTAGATAGACAACTACACTAATACGAAAGGTTTACAGGAATAATAAAACAAGTCATTCTATCTATTAAGATTATCAATATTATATTTGGTAAAATTGCACACATTAAATACTCATACTTTATAATTAATAAAACCCAGCCTAGCGAAAGCTAAGTTGGGCTTATTTTATTATATAATCGCAGAACTAATAATGTAAAAGTATCTCCTTATAAGTCGGGCAGTCCCCCCTTCCCGTAATCTATTGACATTCCAGTCAATTCATTCAGTTTGTCTTGTGTTACTATTTTACTCATATTTATTTTATTTTACTTTGTAAACCTTAGCGTCGAGGAACTTTAAGTCTCCGTTCTTATTGTATCCTATATGCCAAGGAGTAACTGTACCTTTAAAGATTAATACTCCATTAGTGTACGTGCCATTTGAGTTGTCATAATAGAATCCAAGTTTATTGAACTTAAAATCTAGTGTAGGCTTAAAGTCATATACCCAAGTAACAACTGACATGTCCTCTAATGGAGTAGCCTTCTTATCTATAAACTTCTTTAATTGCTTCTTAACTTTACGTATAGTCATATTAATTCATCATTTGCTATTGATAATTCAATAAATATCTTTATATTTGCATCGTAAACTATTATGTCATACACCCTAGCTAAAGAGATGCTTACTATCTACAAAGATTAGTTAGTTATTAATTTAATTCAGAGTATTATGAGCAGAAATAGCTTACGAGCAAAAACTGTCTTCGTGCACTCGTACATTCGTGTAAGGTATCGCAAACTGGAACACGTTTGTAAGCATTACAGAAGACGTCCGCGTAGATAAGTTCAAAGCCAGATTGTGTACAGCAGTCTGGCTTTGTTTTATGATGTAAAGTTACTCATTATCAACTGATTAAACAAATGGCAATATGTTAAGTATTGTTACTAGGTTGCTCGTCTAGCATATCATCTAACTTCTCTGTTAAGTTACGCAGAGGAGGACCTGAGTGTACAACCCTATCAACCTTCCACATCTCTGCACATACTTCCTCTGCTGTAATCTCTCCTGCTTCAAATTTAGCATAAAGTTCATCAAACAGCTTACCATATTCACTACTACTCATTTCTATCATAACTCATTCCTCCTATTAATGTAGTTCCTATTAATGGATAAACAAAATACTTACCTGTCAATGCGTTCCATACTCTCTTAGGATGTCTTGGAATATTAATAATTATTGCTATATTTGCAGTTATTAATTCTAATATCTAAGATTATGGAAGTAAGACCTAAATGGACAGAAGAAGAACTGGATATAATATTCAGTAAAGCCACTTTAGTACAGGACGGACTTCGCAAAGATGCCAGTGGTGAATATATACATCGTGATGCTTATGGTAAAGCTGAACATCCTTGGGGTTGGGAAGTAGACCATATTAAACCAATTTCTGAAGGTGGTACTAATAAGCTTAATAATTTACGTCCATTAAATATCCCTGCTAACAGAGGAAGGAATAACTAATTCCTTCCATGTCTCTCTAACATCTCTAAGTGACAATTATAGAACTTTAGAAATTCAGGTTCTTCCACTTGGTAATACCATTCTATCATCTTATCAACAACATGGCAGGCTTCTTCATTGTCTATACGCTCTTTACATTCTGGCTTAACAAGTCCATTACATTGTTCCTTTAATGGACAGTTATGGTCTTTACTTACCCAACACTGCTTCTTATCTGCATCCTTACTATAGTATTGATTTAATTGTTCATTAGTCATATTAATTCATTTAATTATTATTAGTTATACTATTTGCATGTAGAACTCCAATGTAAGCTTTGCATCCTTATCTTCCAAATTATTAATGAATGCTTCGGGGTCTTTCCAAAACTCCTCTCTTGATAGTCCATATCTATCAAGCACTTTATTGATTCCTTCCATCCAATATTCTGCTGTTATCATATTCATTCATTTTAGATATAGTTATTCATCTTCCTGTTCATCTAGCATATCATCATCTTCCTCTCCCTCTATAAATGCCAAAAGCTCACCTGTCTTGGCATCTCTTATATATCTAATTCCAGGAGCTACATATTCAGTAACTACCTCTTTATCACCCCACCATGGTACAAATGCATCACTCATTATCATAATTGTTAATAACAGTAGTTGCAGGAACTACCCCAAATCCATACTTATTAAATCTTCTCATAATTCATTCCTCCTATTAGTAAGAGACACTGATATTATGTATTCTCCCATAATCCTAGTTCATATATTCTCTCTAATGTGTCAAATGACAGCACCTCTTTATCTGGACACAGGTTCTTGACATAATCGTAAGGTCTTATATCTTCATCAGTTTTAATGCATATAGCTCGGTCATTTATTACTATCATATTACCATGCTTAGCTATCATATCATTAATCTTACTAAGTAGTAGCTGCTTATCCAACTGTTTGTAAATATCCTTAAACAATACTTTATCATAATAGAATTGATGAGCGAAGTAACATTCACCGTAGATATCTTCTCTCAACTCCTTTAGTGAGCTATACTTACTAACATACTTCTTATTATTAACAGTTCTATTTCTAAATAAACACCAGTAGTATACCTTCAAGTTCTGCTCATCTAAATCTACTACTAATTCATTAGAACCTGTGAACATGAAAGCTGTTGGGTGGTCTGGATATATACCTTTACTAAACTTTATCATAACCTTAATAATTTAATAGTGGAAGGACTAACACAGGGGATAACTCTGATAACCACTTAGCCATTTCTTTGTAATTCTTAATTCCAGAGAAGAAATCAGTCATATTGTTATCGAATCCTTTATCCTTAACATAGTTGTCCGCTGCATATTTAAGCATATCCTCTGTAATTGGTTTGTCTTTATCTAATCCAAAGTAGTTCTTAATTTGAGTACCTCTAGCTGTTAATTCTGTACCATATTCATGCAAGTCTCTTAATCCTAATAAATAATCTCTGTGCGGATTTGTTAAGGGAGGATTATATACATCTAGAGGTGGTCTTCTTTGTGGATTAAATGCAAAGTGTGCAAATTCATGTGCTTCTACGGCAGTTCTATACTTGGGATTCTTATATCTATCAGGAGCATCATCTAATATGGTAGTATAGATATTTCGAGTTCTGTCAGAGAACGCTGCAAATTCTTCATTAACTTTGAAATCAGCACGAGTTCCCTTAGCTGGTTGGGAATCTAATAGATACTGCCTATATGTCTTACCGAAGTCATTCTCAAATGGATAGAAATCTCTATAACCTGTACCTGTTACATTTCTAAACTGTTCTGCCTTCTCTCCACTATACTTACTAAACTTCTCTAGTCTATCAAATCCACCATTAGCAAGACGTTCTTTAGTAAGAGCTAATTCATCTCCCTGCCAATTTGGTTTGGCATAGTCAGGAAGAGACTCCTTACTAATATTAAACTTAGCTATACTTCCCTTAATTGGACTACCGGACGTACTCATTGCATTTCTAATTTCCTTCTTTATTAATCTCTTACCAGCATAACTAACTCCCTTACTAAGTAAACTACCTAATCCTGTTGCTAGTGTAGCATAGTCTGTAAAGGTAAGGATTCCATTTAAATTATGCAAACCTTCTTCATACTTCTTTGCTTGCATATAATCATCATATCCTTTACTAGCTGCTTCTTGTGCTTGTTGATGCTGCCAAGGACTTTTAGCATCAGAGGTTACTATAGGCTGTTCGGATTGCCCATATATGTTTATCATGGACTGAATATGTTCGGCTGGAGTAGCCTTTCTAATTCTGTTCGGAATATTAGGTCTATAGTCTCTAATTGCATCACGTCTATTAATAGGTTGTGCAGGTTCTTGGTATTTAATAATACCACCTGCTTTGAAACTATTATACACACCTCTTAATGAATTGGCATACTCCTTAGCTTCTGCATATCTTCTCTTACCTTTATTAGAACCAGTAAGCTTAGCTACAAACTTATTAATATCATCATTCTCATCAAAGTCATATAGTCTCTTTAAGAATTGTATCTTATCTGCTGCATACTCATCCATAGAATTATAAGACCTAAACTTCTGCTTAATAGCTTCACCTTTAGCATTTTTATCATTACCAGTTACATAATCACCTTTCCATGAACTACCAGTAGTTAAATTGCCAAAGTTGTACTTACCTTGTGCAGACTTACCCCAACTAGATTCTAATGCGTCTTGTGCTAATAACATTCTAATTGCATTATCATTAGTAATACCTGCCTTCTTATAGGCATTAATAAGTTCTGTAGACCATTGCTTTCTGTTAGTATATGGACTCTTCCAAGTTGAGTTGGCAGTAACAGGTTTATCGGTAACAGGTTTACTAGCTATTGGTTTATTAATTACTGGCTCTACTGTAGGATTATTAGCTACTACATCAGTTTCTTCAGTATCTCTTACTGGTACTACTAATGCAGTAGGTTTATCGTAAGTTGTATTATAATTATACTCACTAAATGGATTAATAGGATTAGTAATATCAGTGTAATCTATTGTAGGATTACTTACTGGATTATAACTAACAAATCTCATTCCTTGTTGAGCTTTCTTAATTCGCTTCTTATAGGTTGGGCGACTTGATTTGATGAATTTCTTACGCATGTCTCGTTTGCCATTTATAAATATTCAACCTTTCCGGCATAGGGGTATTATATATAGATATATGACTAAGAAAGGTTGAATATTATATTAACAGCATGAGTATGATTCAATAAGGAAATAGTAATCCAACTATCTTCTTAAATACATCACCTGCCATTAGTTCACCACTTGCAGGTAATCCAGCCTTATTAATAGATACAATGATACTATACTTGGGATTATCAGTAGGAAAGTAACCACAGAACTCTACCGCATACATATCCTTAGTACTATCCTCATTAGTAGATAATGAACTAGTTCCCTGCATACCTGCAACTAGTACCTTATCAGACTTGGCAGGTTGACCTAATCCGTCAGTAACATTAAATACTAGAGCTTTCTTCAAACTATCAATACTAGCCCTACTTGCTATTTGTGGATTAATAACTACTACACTATCCTTAAATAGTTGAGGCTGTATCATCTTCCCATTATTAGCAATAGCATTATAAAAGGTTAGTATTTGGATAGGTGATATTTGTTGATTATATCCAATACTTGACCATGCAAAATCACTCTTAGCCCAATTGTTATCTTTAGGAGTTACAAAGTGCTTTAGATTGGCTATTCCTGTGATACTATCTGGCTTACCATAGCTCATATTAGCTAATAAATCAAAGTACGATTGGGGATTATTAGCAAATGCTTTCTCCATTGTCTTATAAATGGCAATATTGGAACTAGTTGCCAATCCTTCTTGTACTGTAAGCTCACCATATCCACCTCTATGCCAATTATGGTCTTTAAGCTCTCTGCCATGAATTTGGTAGATACCATTTCCAGTATCAACCTTATCACTCAACTTCACCTTACCAGTTTCTAAAGCTGCCAATAGCGATATTGGGTGCATCAGACCTGTAGACTGCCATACAGAGAAGTTCTCACATGGTTGGTAGTTCGTACTGTCTTTCCTAGTAAGTCCAACTAAAGCCTTAATTTGACCTGTCTGAACTTCCATTACTATAGCCTGCCCAGATTGGGCATTTATCTCTGATAACTTGCTTTCCAATATGGCAGTAGCATTAGTTTGTAATGTACTATCTATAGTGGGGACTGGTGCTGTTATTTGCTGTTTGGATTGGCAAGATACTCCAATTACTAACGATATATACAATAGTGAACTATTCCTTAAACCTTTCATCATTAATTCCATACTTCTTACATAAGTTTCTTATTTTAGCCTTAATAATAATATCATACTCTTTAACATCATACTGCTTACCTTTGATAGTCAAAGAGGTAATGTTGTATATCCGTATGCGATTAATGTAGTTTATATAAGCAATCTTTAGCTCCTTAAAGAAGTTCATTCCCTGTGTAGGCGTAAAATTAGCATAAACTTCATCTTCCAACATCATTAATATCTGTTGTAAGAAGAGTTCACATTGCCTTTGTTCCTTTGCAATGTGCACATTCCTTTTAATTTCATTCCAGAATCCCATAATCAATCATCAGCATAAACTAAACTATCTCCTTGCTCTGTCTTATAACGTATAGGCTTGGAACCAGAAGCATAAGAATGATATAATGATATAGCTCTTTGAATGTTACTAGAAGTTGAGAAATTAAAGAACGAACCAAATAAGTTCATTACCTCAATTAACGGTCGCAAGTATTCCACTCTATATTCCATATATCCCATACTCCTTAGCTGTCCCCTCACAATCCTACAAAGTTCCCTTAGTTCTGGAGGTATTGATTTGACCTTAACACTTTTAACAGGATTACAGTTTATTAATTTATCTGTAGCATTAATAATCGCTGTAGTATCTTTACTAGAGAATTTTATATACATCATAATCTTACGAATTAGAGTTCTTAACAATAGTATGGAAGGAAGCGTAAGAGAGCGGTCTCCCTATTGCTTGCATTACTGTTTCAAAGCTTCTTATTTCTTCTGGAGTAGCAAGACCGTCAGAATTAATCAAATGGTACATCATAAACGGTAGTTGCGATTTAACACTATCGTCTAATGATTTAATAGCTGCTATTACTTCCGTATCGGTCATATTCTTCAATTGTGGTAGTTCCTCTAACGGAATAGAGAGTTTATTCATAAGTTGAAATATATACATCAACTCATTATCATTTGGTCTTCCGTCAACTGCTGCCAACTCGACAAGCAATTTACCTAATACAATTATCCCTTGCGTTCTCATAATATATATATCCCCCATTCTTCTAATTGGTCTGCTACATTATTTATGGTTGTAGTTGCAAGTGTCATCCAATCGAACATACTTCCTGTTGACACTCCGTCAGACCATTGTACTGGTATTTTAACAAAGCTAGAGGGATGCATATTGTTTGAATATTCCTGAATTACTTGCATGTGCATCATTAATTTGTTATTTATATCACGGATTTCTGAAGTATGACTCTGGCAATAATACTTACCTTTCTCCTCAATTGTTAATAAGCTCATTATAAGAGGATTAATAATTCTAACTTCACGTTGAATGATTTCAATCCGTATTTCTTCTTCTGATTTACCAAATAATCCCATAATCTATCTATTATAATTGTGTTTATATATTCTACTTTACATATACGATATACCCATTCAACCTTTCATAGTGAAGGGTATATAATCTAAATAATCCTTGTTAAAAGGTTGAATATAATTCTGTGGATTCATTCTACTATCTGATAATAGAACTGAATAGGTAAATAAATAGTATGTCTGCTTCTTATAGATATTGATTTATACTTCCCAATTCTCCCCAAGAAAGTAGTTAATCATAGTATTTAAAGTATTAGAGAACCGATAGCATATAATTGACTGCTATAATACTTTATCTTGTCACAAATATAATAATTACTTGGTTTATTTACCCAAAGATTTTAATATAAAAATGCCTAATCTCTGGATTTAGTAAAGATTTTAACAGTCTACATACTGTTTGAGAGGTAGGAGCTAGTTGTAAATATGCCTGTTCCATAGTCTATTATTAGTTGTACCTAGTTCCCAATAGATACAATTCTACATACAAATAGGTGCGGGAACTGCCAATGTATATGTCTCCAAGCATCGCCAAACGCTCCAATCACAAATACACAACAGTAACCCGCACCAGACGATATATGAACTATCATTAGATAGGCATATAGCACTAGTGCGGTGTTGTGCACGTTCCTGTGATTGTATAAATTTTGGCGAATTTAGAGACAAGAACTATGCAAAACACCTTTCGTTAATATGTCCTCCTATTTCTAGGATTGGCACAAAGATAATGAAAGGTATTTTATTCTGCAATTAAATGTATCTGTTAAAATGAGAGTTGAGAGCTATTTCTACTCTGAATATCCACAAAATGAGACAGAACTATTCGGAGCATAAATAAGTAAACTCCGATTCATTCTGTCTCAAATCTCAATTATCAGAAGCTAAGACAATCATAAGTATTTAATAGTTCTTCCTGTCTCAATCCCAAGTATCTCTTAGTAATTGATACACTGGAATGATTGAATAGCTCCATGAGCTTAACAAGTGCAAGCTCTGAATTATCGTTATTCATGTTGTAGACCTGTCTGCCAAAGGTCTTTCTAAGAGAATGGCAACTGAAATTGCCTATATGCAACTTGTACTTCTTCTTAATCTCTTTCAGCATGACATTGATTCTCTGAACTGTGTACACTGTCCCCTTCTGACTCATTAATACAGGTGCATTTATGCCAACTGGATTTATATGCTCATAACAATCTCTGACATGTTGCTGTAGCTGCATATTAATCCTAATTGTCCTCTGCTTTCCTGTCTTAATCTCTATAATGGTAAATTCTTCTGCATCTAGTATCTGATTCCACCTCAAAGCAAGAATATCAGAAATTCTTAGACCTGTGAAGCAACCCAAAGCAATAAGAAGTGACATCTTATAATTACTATCCCTTGCCAACTTTCTTACTAAGTTCATTGCTTCGCTCCATTGCAAATAATCTGCTGTTGTACTTGAATATTTAAGTGACATAACGTTCTGTTTTATAGTGAAACTAATAAAAGTGAATATTAATTTTGAGTTGGAATATCTAACTTACTGATTACTAGCTAAACATTCACTAATCATCAAAGTGAACATTTTTATAAAGCAAGGACACTAAGTAAATAATGTCCTTACTTCATTCAACCTATATAAAAGGTAGGTGAGCTTCATCCAACACGCCACTGTCAACTATCCGTTTACAAAGTTCGTGCGATGCCTGATTCCTAAGGTCTGTACCATAGTCCTTACTACCAACCATACGAATAATCTCTACTATGGTTTTTATTAATTCCTGCTGTAGTGTACGGTGAAAACACCTTGTACTTTCAGCAAACCTTTTAGGATTCCAACTATAATCATTCAAGGCTCTTTCAAGTTCTTGCGCTGCCTTGTATTCGCGACTGCCTTCTATTACCATATTCCAAATATTTAAGAGGTTTATAAATAGAAAGAGTACCTATATATAGTATATAGATACCCTTATTAGTTCTTCATGTACTACTTCACCGTAATAATCTTGTATATAGTCCAAATAATCATCAAGAAGAATACAATAGGTGAGATTGCACACGCAATAAAGTACATGATAATCCAAAATGTAACGACTACTAACGTTTGTAACATAAATCTTTGATTATTAATAAGTGACAGAATAAAGAAAGGACACCTATACTTTATTATATAGATGCCCTTTTTCTGTATTTGACAATCCTGTGTATTCTCAAATACCACTAACTAAGAAACCACTGATATTTGTCATCTATTCCACGTAAAACGTTGTTAATTCCAACACTGATTTCCGTTGCATTAACTGCCCGTTGCAAATAAGTGTCCACGTAACTATTTTTGTTGGATTGGGTAAGCAAATTGTGAAAATCGAAAAGAGAAATAGCATTATCTTTCATTCCAAACGCTTCGTTGTGATAGAAGTCACGGCAAACACTGTTTATCTGGCTGTCAGTTATCAATAGTTTAGGTATTGATTTCTGATAACCAATTGGCAATGCTTGATAGCAACGACAACGACCAATGATTTGTGCGAACTGTGATTCACTAAGTGAAGTGTTGGATAAAGTTTGCATCAAATGGATTTCTTTGGCAGGATTGAAATTGTTAAACAAGTCAAGCACATTTCTGTAGAGTTCACCAATATTTGAAACTTCCATAGAGAACTTAACTCCTTCTCCCGTTAAAATTTGATTGGAACAAATGCGAACACGCCACCCAATAAAGCAAGAGAATTTCTCCAAACCTTTTGTTGAACGATAGAGGTTTAAGTCTGAATAATTCCTTACTCCACCCACGCACAATTCAAGTTTCTGCCCATTTATTGTCTCATAAATAGTTGGAATTGTAAATGCAAAAGCAAGTCTTTGATAGAATTGTGTTTTCTCACATTCCAACAGTTCAGAAGCTTTCTTGCCCAAACTTTGGGGAGTTCTGCCACGTACAATATGACTGCAACGAATATCAGGCGCATTTACTGTCTCCCCTGCATAAAAAGAACTGGCTGCATCATGCACACATGATATAAAATCTTGATGTGCGATTGTCAACTCTTGGTTTGCCCATGTAGGTACAACGCATTGAGTTGTCAATTCTTCCAATGTAACGGGATTTGTGTTAGCATCTAAGAAAGATACACTTGATTTAACAACAGGCTCTTCAATTATTACCGCTTCTTCTGCATATTCACCAAAGTTTCTACTAGTTC
>ERZ860009.941-NODE-941-length-10541-cov-1.421610_pt1 | contig 10541 bp, 5 predicted proteins | sample MGYA00510114_ERZ860009 | MGnify/ENA primary metagenome ERZ860009 (study PRJEB30046, sample SAMN00715177) | human gut metagenome | study: EMG produced TPA metagenomics assembly of the A metagenome-wide association study of gut microbiota in type 2... | reverse complement strand
AGCCCGTGACGCTGTTTACGGAGAGGATACCGAGCGCCCGGTAACATTGATGGATATCGCTGTTATCGGTATGAAAAAACTGCGTTCGGAAGGTAAACTTGACGATTTGGACGTTTCTGAAGAGATCAATGCCTGCTCGATCGTTGTTCCGGTAGAAATAGACGGTAAAACAGAAGAATGGCTGGTTATGTTTAAAAATGAAACGCATAATCATCCTACGGAAATTGAGCCATTTGGCGGCGCAGCTACCTGTTTGGGAGGTGCGATCCGCGATCCGCTTTCAGGACGTTCCTATGTTTATCAGGCTATGCGCGTTACCGGTTCTGCTGATCCGCGCGTACCGATCGAAGCAACTCTGCCAGGTAAATTACCTCAAAGAAAAATAACTGTCGGTGCTGCTGCCGGTTACAGTTCTTATGGTAATCAGATAGGTCTGGCAACCGGTCATGTACAGGAATATTATCATGATAAGTTTGTTGCTAAACGAATGGAAATCGGCGCTGTTATTGGCGCTGCTCCGCGTGATACTGTACGTCGTGAACGTCCGTCTGCAGGCGATCTGATCGTATTACTGGGCGGCCGTACCGGACGTGATGGCTGTGGCGGCGCAACCGGTTCGTCTAAAGAACATACTGTAGATTCGCTGCTTTCCTGTGGTGCTGAGGTCCAGAAAGGTAATCCTCCTACAGAACGTAAAATCCAGCGTTTGTTCCGCAACCCTGCTGTTACGGCGATGATTAAGCGCTGTAATGACTTCGGTGCAGGCGGCGTTTCCGTTGCTATTGGTGAACTGACTGACGGTCTGGTCGTAAATCTTGATAAAGTTCCTAAAAAATATGAAGGGCTTGACGGTACGGAACTGGCGATTTCTGAATCGCAGGAACGTATGGCCGTCGTAATTGAAGCCAAAGATCTTGATGATTTTATTAAACATGCTGATAAAGAAAACCTGGAAGCCACAGTTGTAGCTGAGGTTTCTGATAACCCACGTCTGGTTATGTACTGGCGCGGAGAAAAAATCGTTGATTGGCACGGGCATTCCTCGATACCAATGGTGTAGCGCAGCATACTAATATCACAGTTAAAGCTGCTGAAGGCGAAAATGCTTTTGATAAAGTACCTGAATGTGTTAATAAAGCTGCTTCTCTGGAACAAGCCTGGCTGGGAAATTTAAACCGTTTAAATGTCTGCAGTCAGAAAGGACTTTCCGAACGTTTTGACAGCACTATTGGCCGCGGCACGGTAATGATGCCATTCGGCGGGAAAACACAATTTACGCCGAGCGAAGGTATGGTTTGCCGATTGCCGGTGCTCAATGGCACGACTACTGCCGCTTCGGTCATGGCCTGCGGCTATCATCCTGATGTTGCGTGCTGGAGCCCGTTCCACGGCGCAATGTATGCAGTAGTTGAGTCTGTTGTGCGTGCAGTATGCCTGGGTGCTGACCCTGATAAACTGCGTCTGACTTTGCAGGAATATTTCCCCAAGCTTAATAATACTGAAGTTTGGGGACAGCCGTTCAGCGCTCTTTTAGGTGCTTTTACAGCTTTAGACGCGCTTGATTTGCCGGCTATTGGCGGTAAAGACAGTATGTCTGGTACTTTTATGGATAAAACAGTGCCGCCGACACTTGTTTCTTTTGCTGTTGATGTTATCGATGGAGAAAAAGCTGTTTCTGCAGAATTTAAAGCAGCTGGTCATAAAGTGGTATTCCTGTCCTGTCCGCGCGATAATGCTGAAGTTTTGGATTTTGCAGCGCTGCGTAAAAATATGCGTGCTGTACATAAAGCGGTTCTGGCAGGTAAGGTGCTTGCCGCTGCTGCTGTAAAAGAAGGCGGTATTGCCGCTGCCGTTACTACTATGTGCCTTGGCAATCAGCTGGGTTTTGAATTCATTAAACCGTTCCAGGATACTGAGCGTTTATTTACGCTGCAGCCTGGTGGTATGGTGCTGGAACTGGCAGACGGAACCAGTATCGAAGAATTGTTTGACGGTCTGGACTGTATGCTTCTGGGTCATCTGACAGCAGAACAGTTTATCTCCATCAACGATAGCGCTATCAGGCTTGACGCGGCTCAGGAAGCATATCTGGAACCGCTGCAGGAAATTTTCCCCTATAAAATCGAAGAAAAAGCTCAAGGTGAATTAAATCAGCCGTTATATAGAGCTGATTTGCCGCTGACAGCTCCTGTGACCTTAGCAAAACCGCGGGTCTTTATTCCGGTATTCCCGGGACAAAACTGCGAATATGACAGTGCCAGAGCTTTTGAAGAAGCCGGTGCGGTTGCAGACGTATTTATCATTCGCAATCTTACTGCCCAGGCTATTGATGAGTCAGTAGAAAAGATGGTCAGCATGATCAAAAATTCTCAGATCGTTATGCTGCCGGGCGGGTTCAGTGCCGGTGACGAGCCGGACGGCAGCGGTAAGTTATCGCTACCATGTTCCGTAATCCCAGGATCAAAGAAGCGGTAACTGAATTTCTGAATGAACGTGACGGCTTAATGCTTGGCATATGCAATGGTTTCCAGGCACTGGTAAAATTAGGTTTGCTGCCTTATGGCGAAATCAGAGATCTGGAAACAGAATCTCCGACACTGACCTTTAATAATATTGGCCGTCATGTATCGCAGATCGTCGACACCCGTATCGTTCCAATAAATCTCCATGGCTGAGCGAAGTAGAACCCGGTGATATCCATGCGGTAGCAGTATCTCATGGTGAAGGCCGTTTCTATGCGCCTGAATCTGTTATCAAAGAGCTGTTCAAAAACGGACAGGTCGCAACGCAGTATGTAGACCCACAGGGAGTTCCTACTATGGAAATGCCCTATAACCCCAATGGTTCGCTGTATGCAATCGAAGGCATTACCAGTCCCGACGGACGCGTTTTCGGTAAAATGTGCCACAGTGAACGCTTTGTAGATGGTCTGTATCGCAATATTACCGGCAATAAAAATCAGAAAATCTTTGTTTCCGGTGTCAACTACTTTAAATAATAAAATGAAAACGCGCACCTGCAATGCAGATGCGCGTTTTAGTTTGTGGACTTACAGTTTAAAAAGCATATCCATCGGGCGGTCTTTAACAGGCTCGATTTTAGCTTTTTTTTCAGGGTGGTCGATCAGATCCAGTTCTTCAGTACGTATTTTACCGCATTTATTTTCAAAATCGTCAATGATCCACTTCAAAATCTGTTCAATCTCTTTGTTGACAGAACGGCCGTTGTGATCAGCAATTACTTTAATTTTTTCATAATCAGGGGATGAATACGCAGAGTAAAACGAGTTTGGTCCATAATTGCTCCTCCTAAAAATATGACATCAAAGAAACGTCAATCTAACGTCGCTAAGTTTATTATAAAGAAAATATTTTATTTTGACAAGTTGTCACAAAGATTTTTTAGTTGGTGTGGACGATTTGTGATAAAATAATGACAAATGTTAAATATTCGGAGGCAAAAATGAAATTAGACGTAAATAAACAATACAGCGGCTTTGTGATCAGGCAGGCTGCTTATATCGACGAGATCCAGTCAGAAGCATATGTGATGGAGCACACTTACAGCGGTGCCAGACTTTTATATTTAGGTAACAATGATGATAATAAGGTTTTTTCGATCAGCTTCAGGACGCCACCGTATGATGATACAGGTGTGGCGCATATTTTAGAGCATTCAGTGTTGTGCGGTTCGCGCAAGTATCGCTTAAAAGAGCCATTCGTAGAACTGGTTAAAGGTTCAATGAATACTTTTCTGAACGCAATGACTTATCCTGATAAGACTATGTATCCGGTTGCCAGCCGCAACGCCAAAGATTTTCAAAATCTGATGGATGTTTATCTGGACGCTGTTTTTTATCCGCTGATTTATGAAAATCCCTATACCCTGCGCCAGGAGGGCTGGCATTATAATATTGAGGCACCGACGGACGCTTTGAGCTATAACGGTGTCGTCTATAATGAAATGAAGGGCGTATTTTCTTCTGCTGATGCTTTGCTTGACTATGAGGCAATGAAGGCATTGTTCCCCGACACACCGTACAGCTTTGAATCCGGCGGCCACCGGATGCTATCCCAGAATTGACTCAGGAAGCTTTCGAGCATTTCCATACCACTTATTACAGCCCTGAAAATTCATTTATTTATCTGTATGGCGATATGGAGATCGAAACAACACTGCAGTATCTGAACGACGAATATTTGAGCGGCTTTAAACGCACCGGCGCAGTGAACTCGAAATACCTCTGCAGAATGCTTTTGCCAGAACTCAGGAAGTTCTTGGCACTTATCCGGTTGGAGCTGACGAACTACCGAAGATAAAACTTATCACGAACTGCATATAGTTACTGGTGATGCACGTGATGTTAAAACCTCGATGGCATTAAGAGTATTGGAAAGTGTTCTGCTGGAAGGTAATTCGGCGCCGCTGCGTCTGGCGTTGCTGCAATCCGGTGTTGCCAAAGACATCAGCGGCTCTTATGCCGGAAGCTACCGCCAGCCGATCTTTTCGATTAAAGCCGCCGGTTCCAAACCGGAACAGCGCGATAAATTTATCAGTATTATTTATCACACGCTGCAGCAGCTGACGATCAACGGCATCGATAAAGAGCTGTTAGAGGCACATCTCAATTATCTGGAATTTAAGCTGCGGGAAGCTGATTTCGGCGCTTATCCCAAAGGCTTGATTTATGGTATCAGCGTGATGGATTCCTGGCTGTATGACGGAGATCCTTTAGCAGGTCTGCGCTATACTGAGGCTTTACAGCAGCTGCGCGAAGGTATCAAAACACGTTATTATGAGCAGCTGATTGAAAATTATCTGCTGGACAATACCCATAAGGTTATAGTGACTCTGAATCCTGAGCAGGGGAAAGAGGAACGGGAGCAGGAAGTACTGGCAGAAAAAATGGCTGCGCTCAAAGCGTCGATGGATACTGAAACTATTGCCCAAAATATCGAACTGTGCAGCGAACTGCACAAACGCCAGGCTGCAGCTGATACTGCCGAGGCGCTGGAAACGATCCCGCTGTTGGAACGCAGCGATATCAGACGTGAAGTAGAAGTTACAGAAACTGTTTTGAAACAGCTGGGAACAAACGATATCTTATATGTACCGGCTTTTACCAATAAAATAGCTTATCTGAACTGGTATTTTGATCTGACAGGTATTGATAAAGACCTGTTGCCTTACTGTTATCTGCTCAGTGATGTGCTTGGAAAATTTAATACCGACAAGTATACCTATCAGGAGCTGGCCACGGCCTCTAACAAATATACCGGCGGTGTTTCTTTCCAGATGCATGCTTACTCAGCTGCCGACGACGCTAACGATTATACGATCAAGTTCACCGTTCAGGCTAAAGCGCTGACGGCTAATCTGGATAAATTGTTCGACATTCTGCAGGCAGTTGCGCTTGGCAGTAAAATAGACGACGCCAAACGACTGCAGGAAATTTTAGACGAAGTAAAAACAGATTGGGACAGCAGCTTCTTTTCTCGGGGGCAGACTGTAGCCTGTACCCGTCTGGCTTCATATTTTTCAACGGCAGCCCGAGTCAATGAACAGGATCAATTCAGCTATTACGAATTTTTAAAAGAGCTGTCAGCCGACTTTGCTGGCAGGGCAGAGGATACCTTAGCAAAATTAAGGCAGCTGTTGGGTATTTTCTTTGAAAGCAGCAAATATCTTCTGGCTTATTCCTGTGAAGAAAGCGAACGGATGCTGGTTTTAGAGCAGGCTCTGAATTTTGCAGCTTTACTGCCGCAGTCAGCTGTTGCCGGTAAAACACCGCAGTTTTTAGAGGCGCCGGGAGAAAATGAAGGGATCATGACACCCGGCAAGGTACAATATGTTGCTGCCGGCGGTGATTTTCACAATTTGGCTATCAGTTCCACGGCGCAATGAAGGTACTGGAAACTATCCTGCGTTACGAATATCTGTGGACTAAAATCAGGGTACAGGGCGGCGCTTACGGTGCGACGGCGCGTTTTGACCGTAACGGGACCATGTTTTTTGCTTCCTACCGTGATCCGAAGCTGAAAGAATCGCTGCAGGCATATTATGATATGCCGTCCTGGCTCGAAAAACTGGAGCTCTCGGAACGTGAGCTGACAAAATACATCATCGGCACGATCAGCGGTCTGGATACGCCTCTGACCAACTCCATGCGTTTGGAGCAGGCTGGAGTTTATCATCTAAAACAGGTAGATACGGCAATGCGGCAGCAAATGCGCATTGAGATCATAGACTTGACGAATGCCGACCTGCAGAAGCTGGCGCCGCTGATCAGGGATACACTAAGCGAGAAGTATTTGTGTGTTGTGGGCAGCAGCCAAAGTATCGAAGCTAATAAAAATATTTTTACTAAAACTCAGCATATTTAAAGCTAGTTCAAAAGTGAAGTCGAACATAGAGCTGCGGCGCTTTGTTCGACTTTTATTTATTTCTATGCTATATTTGTAGTAGAAATCGAGTGAGAAATGGGGCGTTACGATGACTGAAGTTAGCTTGGGCAAAACAGGGATCACTGTCAATAAAAACGGTTTTGGCGCACTGCCGATCCAGAGGATACCGCAGGACGACGCAGTAAAATTGGTGCGCAGGGCGTTTGAACGAGGTATAAATTTTTTTGATACGGCCCGTAGTTATACGGACAGTGAAGCAAAGCTTGGCGTCGCGCTAAAGGGTATCCGCGAGCAGGTATTTATTGCGACTAAAACACCGTCTGTTACAGCAGCAGGATTCTGGAATGACCTGGAAACCAGTCTGCGCCTGCTGCAAACTGATTATATAGATATTTATCAATTTCATAATCCTGCCTTTTGCCCTAAACCGGGTGACGGCAGCGGCTTGTATGAAGCGATCAGCAGGCCAGGGAACAGGGGAAGATCCGTTTCATCGGCATTACTAACCATCGTTTGGCAGTAGCCGGCGAGGCCATAGAATCTGACTTGTATGCAACGCTGCAGTTTCCTTTCAGTTATCTGACGACTGAGAAGGAACTGGAGCTTGTCCGTGCATGTGCTGCTCACGGCATGGGCTTTATTGCCATGAAGGCACTGGCGGGAGGGCTGATAAATAATTCTGCAGCCGCTTATGCTTATTTGGAGCAGTTTGATCATGTACTGCCTATTTGGGGTGTGCAGCGTGAAAATGAACTGGATGAATTTTTGAACTATATCGACTGCCCACCGCTTCTGACAGCAGAGCTGCAGACAGTAATCAATAAAGACCGGCAGGAGCTGATCGGCAGTTTCTGCCGTGGCTGCGGCTATTGTATGCCTTGTCCGGTGGGAATAGAGATCAATTCCTGTGCCAGAATGTCGCTGATGATCAGGAGAGCACCGCAGGCAGCGCAGCTTACTGACAAGGCCCAGGCTATGATGAAAAAGATCGAAGACTGCCTGCACTGCGGTAAATGTAAGGCAAAATGCCCTTATGGCCTGGATACTCCCCGACTGCTGGAAGAAAACTATCAGGATTATCGAGAAATATTAGCGGGAAAGATGATCTGAAGCAAACTGCTTAAAAGCGCAGGCTTAGTGCCTGTGCTTTTTTATATAGTTTTGTCTACAGAAAAAGCAGGGAGTTACAGTAAAGATTTTTTAAGAAAATTTAAAAAAGTAAAAGGAGAAACGCAATTTATGGCGAATACAATCAGGTAACCTAAATTGTGAAAACTTAGAGGAGGCAGAAGAATGCATACTTACAGTATGGAGCTTGGCGGCAGAACGCTTACCATGGAAATCGGTAAGATCGCTAAGCAGGCAAATGGAGCCGTATTGGTTCGTTATGGCGATACCGCAGTAGTTGTTGCGGTAACTGGTACAAAAACACCCAGGGAAGGAGTAGACTTCTTTCCGTTGACTGTAGATTTTGAAGAAAAAATGTACGCTGTCGGTAAAATCCCCGGCGGCTTTATCAAACGTGAAGGTCGTCCCGGCGAGCAGGCCATTTTGACCAGCCGTCTGATCGACCGTCCGATCCGTCCGATGTTCCCTGACGGGTATCATAATGATGTGCAGATAGTAGCTACTGCTGTATCTGTTGACCCTGATAATGCTCCGGATATGCCGGCAATGATCGGCGCTTCCTGCGCTTTATCTATTTCCGATATCCCCTTCGAAGGCCCGATCGCAGGTGTACGCGTTGGTCTTGTCGATGGGAATTTGTTATCAATCCTACTGTGGAACAGGCTAAGGTCAGCCTGCTGAACCTGGCTGTTGCCGGTACTAAAGACGCTATTTTGATGGTTGAGGCCGGTGCGAAAGAAGTTTCTGAAGAAACAATGCTTGACGCTATCTGGTTTGCCCACGGCGTTATTAAAGAGCTGGTAGCCTTCCAGGAAAAAATCATGGCTGAAGTCGGTAAACCTAAAATGGAAGTTCCTGTTTATGAACCTCCTGCTGAAATCGCTGCCGAGATCGAAGCCTATGGCGCAGATAAACTGAAAGAAGCTTTGATGGATGCTAATAAATTAGAGCGTGAAGAAAACGTTGCTAAGGTAAAAGCTGAAATCGCAGAAGTTTTCATTGAAAAATATCCTGATAATGCAAAAGACGTAGCTTACATCACGCAAAAGCTGGTGAAAAAGATCGTTCGCCGTACTATTTCCGTTGATAAGATCCGTCCTGACGGACGTCAGCTGGATGAAGTACGTCCTGTTACTTGCGAAGTAGGCCTGCTTGCACGTCCGCATGGCAGTGCACTCTTTACCCGCGGCCAAACTCAGATCCTCAACGTTCTGGCACTCGCTCCGCTGCGTGAAGCACAGATTCTTGACGGTTTGGGAGTAGAAGATACTAAACGTTATATCCATCATTATAATTTCCCGCCGTACAGCGTTGGTGAAACCAAACCCATGCGCAGTCCCGGACGTCGTGAGATCGGTCACGGCGCTTTGGCAGAACGTGCTTTACTGCCGGTAATTCCTTCCGAAGACGAATTCCCGTATGCTATCCGTCTGGTTTCTGAAACTCTGGAATCTAACGGTTCTTCCTCTATGGGTAGCGTCTGCGCCAGCACCCTGTCTTTGATGGATGCAGGCGTACCTATCAAAGCACCTGTAGCAGGCGTAGCCATGGGTCTGGTCAAGGACGGCGAATATTTCACTATCCTCACCGATATCCAGGGTCTGGAAGATGCTTTGGGCGATATGGACTTTAAAGTTGCCGGTACTGATAAAGGTATCACTGCAATCCAGATGGATATCAAAATCGACGGTATCAATAAAGATATCTTCACTCAGGCTTTGGCACAGGCTAAACGCGGCCGCGACCATATCATGGGTATCATGATGGAATGCATTTCTGAACCGCGCAAAGAGCTGTCTCAATATGCTCCGAAAATCACTACGATCAGCGTAGATCCTGAAAAAATCAGCAAAGTAATCGGCCCCGGCGGCAAAATGATCAAAAAGATCGTTGAAGAAACCGGTGCTAAAATCGATATCGACGATAGCGGTAAGGTTTTCATCGCTGCAGTAAACAGCGAGTCTGCTGCTAAAGCTATTGATATGATCCACGGTATCGTTGCTGATGCTGAAGTTGGCAAGGTTTATACCGGTAAAGTTACCCGCCTTATGAATTTCGGCGCTTTTGTCGAGATCCTGCCGGGTAAAGAGGGTCTGGTCCATATTTCCCAACTTTCTACCGAACGTGTAGGCAAGGTTGAAGATGTGGTTTCTGTTGGCGATGAAATCGTTGTCAAAGTAACCGAGATCGACCAAAAAGGTCGCATCAACCTTTCCCGCAAAGCTGTTTTGGCTAACGGTTTGGAAAAATAAGCAAGAAATTTAAGATCCCGCTGATTCCTTCGGCGGGATTTTTTATAAGCGAGGTGTACTATGAAAGTAAGAGGCTTTGAAAAAATCACTAAATATGCTGCGGTCGAGTTTTCGATGCCGAGCGTAAAACACAGAAATCTGCAGGCTATGATATCTGTCTGCCGGAAGATATAGAACTGCTGCCAGGAAAATTGCAGCTGGTACCGACTGGTATCAAGGCCTATATGCAGGATGACGAATATTTAGGCGTGCATATCCGTTCCAGCATCGCCGTAAAAAAGCATATTTCTCTTGTTAATAATCAGGGCATCATTGATGCCGACTATTATAATAATGCAGATAACGAGGGCCATATCATGCTGGCGTTGCTTAATATGGGGACTGAACCTGTAGCGCTTGCCAAAAATGAGCGTGTGGCCCAAGGCATCTTTTATAAATATCTTGTAGCAGACGGAGATGCCGATATTGACAAAGCTGTTCGCGGCGGCGGTTTTGGCAGTACCAAGTCATAATGATTTGATCGCTGTATAATATCTTTAAAAACATAAAAAAACACAGGCTTGCTAGCCTGTGTTTTTTGTTTTCTAAAATCCCCTTTATATATTAAGAGCAGAGAATTATGCTATATCAACAAAAAATTTAAAATAATTATTTCCGCTTGCTTCGGCTGGCGGTTTTTTTATGCTTAAAAAAACGCGCAGACGCCTATAGTTGTAAAGCCGCTGGCGTAATGCGCCGGGCAAGACTCGCAGACGGC
>ERZ860009.940-NODE-940-length-10546-cov-1.784768_pt1 | contig 10546 bp, 10 predicted proteins | sample MGYA00510114_ERZ860009 | MGnify/ENA primary metagenome ERZ860009 (study PRJEB30046, sample SAMN00715177) | human gut metagenome | study: EMG produced TPA metagenomics assembly of the A metagenome-wide association study of gut microbiota in type 2... | reverse complement strand
GGGGGTTCTTGATGGCGGCCTGTCCAGCGGCCCACCTGTAGGGGCGATTTTTTCAGAGGGAATACTGCTTAAAGTATCACTCCGAACCGTCTCCTCTATCGACACGGAAGCTTTATTTTTTCTGCCTTTAATGCTACATTCAACAGCATTGTACTCCCCTGACAGCAGGTTTAGCTCCCACCGAAAATGGTCGTTCGTGATTGGAATAACTCGGTCTACCACTTTGTCCAGTAGCATCTCATCCAGCTTGGGCTGTGTAAAATCAATGAGGCAGTTCAGCGTGTCTCTGATCTTTTCAACATTCAATACAGGTTGCTTTTGAACAGGTACGGTAGTTCTTTGACTCTCTATTGCTTGAAGCTGCTCGGCAATCTCAGACTTTTGGCTCATAAATTCTTCTTTTGAGAGTTCTCCATCCGCTCTCATTTCGATTAGATTTTGCAGCCGAGTTTTCAGCTTTTGAGCACGGGCCTCTAGTCTCTTATGCTCTTGATGCTCCTCTTGATGTGATTCCTTCCCACACTGAGCAAGTATCTTGCATACCTCTATGACTGCGGCCCGGCGGTCTATCCATACATTTTCCAGAACTGTCTTTGCCATAAGATCCAGTTTCCAATCGCAGATAGAGCGGATTTGGCAGGTGTGCTCATCTGTCAATCCATTGTCCACCATATATTGCAAAGACGCCCCATTTCGATGGCTGTAGCATTGGTATCCGTAGACCTCTTTCCCGTCCCTTTTATTCGTTCTCCAGTGAAACCGCTGGAATGAGCACCCACATGAGCACCGCAGCTTTTTAGACCATAAAAATTTCGATGGGTTACGACCGAACTTACGTGTCCCTCCACCTAACTGCGGCATAGACTGAATTCTACTTTCACGAATTTCCGCGCAACGATTCCAATCCTCCTCTGAGATAATCGCTGGGAAGTCGCCTTTGATAAGCGTGTGCTGACTGGTATCATGGTTTGTAATGCGCCGATGCTCTAAGAAATCCACTGTCACAGATTTATTGTAGCCGATGTAGCCCTTATACGTTGCGTTTTTTAGAATACGCCCCACCTTGCTACAATCCCACTTTACTTCACCACGTCCGTTCTGGCAACCACGTCTCGTCAATTCATTGACTATCGCCTTTTCGCCATATCCATCCAAGTACATGGAATAAATCAGTCTAATGATTTCCGCCTGTGGCTCATTGATGACGTAGGTACTTCCTACCCGGTCATATCCTATAATATTCCCTGTACCATACAGAACCCCATTTTGACGGCTGATGGCCTGCCCGGCCAGCACTCGTTCGGAGATTTTGCGACTCTCCTCCTGGGCCAGCGTCGCCATGATGGTAAGGCGAAGTTCCCCGTCTCCATCCAGAGTCCAAATATTATCCTCTACAAAATATACTTCTATGTCGAGCTTCTTTAGTTCACGTACAGATACCAGTGCATCAACGGTATTGCGTGCAAAACGACACACTTCACGGGTCACAATTAGGTCAAATTTTCCTTGTCTTGCGTCCTCCAGCATCTTCATGAAAGCAGGACGCTTTTTTGCTAGTGTACCTGTAATTCCTTCATCAATGTATCGGTCTACCACTGTCCAGTTGGGATGATATCGCTCCTGGTCATCATACCATTGCATCTGATTTTTTAGAGCTGCAAGCTGGGCCTCATGTTCCGTAGAGACTCTCCCATAGAAAACCATTTTTCGTGGCCGGTTGCGGTCTAGCGTCTTGAATACTGATTTCATATCAGTCCCTCCAATGCAAAGAATAATCTGCTCTTGGAGATTTGTTAAGGATGCCGATCTGCCTCTGCGATTTGCAGGGCTTCCTTATAGACGCTACGCGGGATCTCGCCTTTTTCATATAAAACGTGAATTAAGCAAACTTCCATTTTATGGTGAAAACGTGTCTGTTCCAACGAGGCACCTCCCATAAATTCCTGTATCAATAAAACAGCCGCGCCAGAACTGTCGGGCCGTTATAACACGCGGCGTACTCTGGCGCGGCTGTCTCCGTGCTTGTTTATATCAATTCACCGTATTTGCCACGCGCCCCCGGTGACGGGGATATTGCAGGCCGCCCTTGGCAGGGCTGTCAAAACTCCGCAGCGTCGCTCTGGGCGTGCGCCGCAGGGTTCCCCCTCTGACGTGGGAGGTCGTTACGAAAGTCTCATTATGCCCCCACGCTGTCGTCGCGCCCGGTGTGCCATGCCGGGTCTAAGGACTGCGTAGATCGCTCGGCCAGCTTGTCCATCACCCCCCAAAGCTGGCTGTCATGGCGGCCTCCTTACGTCGCTGTTCACGCGGGGTTGTGCCTGCAATACCGTGTATTCACTTGTAGAAGGAAATGAGGAAAGTATGTCCTTCACTAAGCACGTAAAAACACCCCATTTGTTAAGTCATTTCGAGCATCTTTTCGACTTTTTTTCTTGCAGCGCGAAGGGCAAGAGATATTCCGGCCTTTGAGACCCCTTCAATCGCTGCAATTTCAGTAACACTTTTGCCTTCGGCGTAGTGCATCCACAGGCGGCGGAACTGTGTCGTGCTCAAACAGCTTTTGATCTTTGCCATGAGCACAGCACAGTTTGCCTCCTGGCCTGCCTGCTCAATATCTCTCAGCAGTAACTCCTCTGCGGATGGCTCCATAGAATCTATCCGCTCATCCAGTGGCAGGCAGTTATCATAGAAACCGCGTCCGGCCTTATCCATCTGATGGTAGTTCCGGTCAGACCATTCCTTCCACTTCAGAAAGTCCGCCTCAGAGGAGAAGTCTGCACGGGTCAAGTAAATATGTACGTCTGTCACGCTCTTGCACACGATGGAATCAGGGTGCCTTTTATTCAATGCGTAGTCGCTTTTTCGGTCAAACATGGTAGCTCCCTCCAAACAATTTATATGGCTCAGATAAATTGATTTGGGAGGAGAGCGACACCCAGGGGTGCCTGATTGCCTATAATTTCTTTCTCACAAGACGCTTGTTCTCTCCAAACACAAATAAGGTCGGCGATAAAGTGTCCTTCATCGCTGAACTTGCTGTGAAGCACAATACCCCCACTTATTTACTTTAGGAGAGCACAAAAATATTTCAGGTATCTATGCTTGTTGATGTACTGTTTTGCAAATAATTCATTTGTATTACTTTATTTTATGCCGAAATAATAACCATTAGAATATTTGTAATGCAAATACTCTAATGGAGGGCGTTGCCGTGAAAGAGAAGAAATCGCTTCATGTCGAAATGGGTCAGCGTATCAGGAACCGACGTAAGGAATTGAAGTGGTCACGTGAAACGTTGTCTGAAAAAACAGATGTCAGCGCCCGATTCTTAACATGTGTAGAGAATGGGCAAAGCGGCCTTTCCCTCGAATCACTTGGAAGGATGTCCTGTGCACTGGGCGTCTCTACCGATTTTCTCCTATTTGGTAGCGGAACTGCACCAATTCCAAACGACTTAGCAGATGCTCTTGCATCTATTCCTCCAGACTATCACGACCTGTTAGTCAAGCAGGTACGTCTCTTTTCCGATATAATCAAATGATAGATTTGCATTTCAGTCAACTATTTAGTAGAATAAGGATACTATTACCACAAAGAAGGAGGGGGTGACTATGAATCAAGCTGATGAGGCATGGGTACAGAAACTCTATAGATATAACGCACCCAAACTGTATAAAGTAGTTCTTCGGCGTTTAGAGGATGCAGAGGCGGCACAGGATATTGTGCAGGAGGCATTTCTGGCACTAATTGAGAAAATTGAGCTTGTGAAGTGTCACCCCAATCCTGTTGGGTGGCTGATGAAGGCAGTCCACTTTTTGATTCTACAAACAATTAGTACTAATCAGAACCGTGTGGATCACGAAGTCGAAATAAATGACCAGCTAGAACATCTGACTGCTCCGCCCGTCCAAATTCTTTCCCTCCGGGACATGCTCCCACCCGGCCTTACCCAACGAGAACAAGATCTCCTTGTTTGGTTTTTCGAGGATGGGTTGACCTACGAAGAACTATCTGCCCGGCTCAAAATTCCTATCTTAACCTGCCGGACTCAAATGTTTCGTGCAAAAAAGCACTATAAAAAACTATCAGAAAAAGAAAAAGATTTTTCAGAATTGATGTAATGTTTTGACTCTTTTTTCTGGTATTTTTATGAAGGAGGTGTCTCGATGCCTGAGAAGAAACGTACTCCGCATCAATCAAGAGAGGAAATGAGGGGCGTCTCTCAATCCAAAGGGCATCTCCATGATAAATCAGCAGAGGAATTGTTGACTGAGTTAGAGGCCAAACTGGACAGCATGACCGACCAGACCTACGATGAAGAGCTGGTTGATGCTTATTTGGAAGCCCTGGATGAAAAGGCCCCTCTCCCAAAACAGTTTGATGTTGAATCATCATGGAATCAGTTCCGTTCCAAGCACTCAATTCTGTTTGATGCAGATGATATTTTACCTAATCCAAAGCACTCTAGGTCCTTTTCTCACAAGTTCCGTTTTCGCAAAGCCATTCCCCAACTTGTCGCCGCAGCCGCCATTGTCGGGGTTCTCGGTATGTTCGGTGCCCAGGCCGCAGGTATCGACGTGTTTGGTGCACTCGGTCGTTGGACCGAGGAAACCTTTCACTTTGTTGCTCCAAAAGCTTCTGCGGCTCCCACTTACCACACAGTCTCAAATGGAGATGGATTCTACGAGCTGGAACAATACTCCACGCTTCAGGATGCCTTTGATGCTTACTCCATTTCTGATCCGTTAGCCCCGTCTTGGATACCCGAGGGGTACACACTGGACTATGTGGAAGTCAGTCCCTCAGACACAGAAATCATATTTAGTGCGTCTTACAGTAAGGAGCAGAACACCCTCTCTTTTCTGTATTCCTATCGGAAGGATGGTACCTTTACCTCATCCACCTTTGAAAAGGACGGCTCCTCTGTCGTTGAGTATATCCAAAATGGTATTACTCACTATATTATGTCAAATCTGAGTGTGCAGTTGTCTGCTTGGGTAAATGGTAACTGTGAATGCTCCATTACGGGGCCAATAAGTGAAAAAGAAATGATCGCAATTATTGACTCCATCTATACTTAGGGGAGGAACAGTCAACTATGAAAAAATCTCTGCGTTGCATCTGTGCGGCAATTTTTATGCTGGCCTTCTGCACAGGTTTTGTTATCCATGCTTCGGCGGTTGAGCGGGCAAGCCTCTATCTTACAAGGTATTCGGCCACAGTGTCTGCAAGTAACAACGGAGCTATTGAAATGTCAATTTTTGTCGTTGCAAATAAACGTGTATCAGAGCTGGGTGCCAGCTATATTTTGTTAGAGGAGTCTGACGATGGCGGAAAGACTTGGAGCACGGCCAGAGAATATGAAGGCCAAAGCTGGATGACCACCGAAAATCGCTCCACCTACAGCAGAACCCTCTCATATCCGGGGACCATCGGGCACCAATATCGTGTAACAGCCGAAGTCTTCGCCAAAGATGCAAATGGCGGTGACAGTCGCACCACTCCCACCTCCCCTGTAGTTACTGCAAAAAGATAGCTAAAAAATATTGGCGGCATTAAGCCGCCAATATTTTTATTTTGGTGAAATATTTTAGGAAGCATTTCTGGTATTAAAATAGAGGGAGCTTTAATGAGCGACCGCTGGAATGCAAGAGCATGATGGAAGAATGGGGGTATACAGGAAAGCATTAAATATGGTTAGCAAACCGAAAATAATTAGGCCTTAGTATGGTGATTATTATGAAAAAGTGTATCATCGCATCTATCCTCGCTTTAATGCTATCTTTAACAACATTTGCCCAAGCGACCGCTTTACCAGAAACTAAGATAAATGATTGGGCTGTCCCTGATGTCGGAAGGGCAGCGCGACTCGGACTTCTAACAGATACCCTTGGAACTGATTACACGAGGGACATTACACGCCTCCAATTTTCGGAACTCGTTGTCAACTGTGTGGAAAAGGCCACAGGTGACACCATTGATGGAAGTTCCGTAAAATTCACAGATACTACAAGTATCGCAGCGCAGAAGTCGGCTGTAGTCGGAATCGTTAAAGGAACTGGAGATGGAACAAGCTTCTCTCCAAACCGCTTAATTACCAGAGAAGAAGTTGCAACAATGCTCTATCGTGCAATCCAATACACAAATCCAAATAATAATCTAGACACTGCTTCTCTTACAAAGTTTTCCGACAATGCACAAGTATCTAACTGGGCTAAGGATGCTATGAGTTCCATGGTTGGCTGTGGAATTATTAACGGCACTTCTGACAACACTCTTGCACCTAAAGCCAATGTGAGCATTGAGCAGGCTGCAATACTTATTTACCGCCTATATGGACAGTCCATTCTAAAGGATATAACCCCTCTGGCCGAGGCATTTGTATCTGACCAGAAAGCCATAATCACAAAACTCCAAGGGGCTTATACTAGTACCCCGAGTACATTCAGTGATTCACGTATCGATTCTATTCAGATGGCAGAAGTGTTCCAAGAAAATGGAACCACCTATATTCTGTATTCACTAAAATATAGTGTAAAAGCCGACAATCCTGAGGCAGTTATTGTGTTTGAAGATACATTGAAGGACGGCTGGTTGGTTATAAACGCGGTTACCACGTATGTTGTCCAAATGGATGGCGGCAAATTCACATCTTTAGGCGGATACACAACCGAGTTTTCAGCTGACGGAAACAAAGAAATGTATAAAATTGACTTTGAGAACTGGCTGGCGGAAAACATTCTTAATTGACCATACTCAAAGCAGGCATTCAGCAGATGCTTTTGACCTTGTCATCATGAACCTAGGTTACAGCAAACCATAGACACAGAAAATGTCACGAGATTCAGGGGGCAGGAGACGCTGTGTAAAGGGGGGATAGTGTTCTGAATAGATACTGCTACTCTGCCGGAAACACTCAATTTACAGAAGGAGGTATACTTATGAAGAGGCTACTTTGTTGCATTATGGCCCTTACAATGATTGGGTCAGCAACCGCTTTTGCGGCTGAACCTGTTGACAATTCCGCCATTGCAGAGAAGGCCCTGTCTGAGGTCACCGCTCTCTATGAAGATCTCTATACCATCACCAACGCGGAAGCTGAAGTCCAAAATTCAACCTATGATGATATGGGCAATATCATTGTTGACGTTGTTGTATCCTTTGACCGTACACTCAAGGCTACCTGTGCTGAGGATATGCCGTATATCCAGGGCCTTGAGATTGCATTGACGGAGTTGACAGATCCAGATGAAATCAGCGCAGCCAGTGCCTATATTGATGCGAAAAAAGCGGATCTGGAAGACAACTATATCGGGGTAGCTCAGGATACTTACATTGAGCTTCAAGTAACAGTCCCTATAGCAACAGCCCGCTCAAATGCAGCACAGGCCATCGGGATTGATAACATCGAATATGTCGGTATGAATGAGAATGTTCCTGCAAAGGAACTTGCTCCTGACAGCAATCAGGCTATGATGGAATCCGGCCAAGCCGCTATTCTGAATATTACCGAGAGAATGGCTACTCCTAGTACTCGGGCCTCAACCATCAACTCTGTAATCAAAAATTATGATCGTGTCCGCGCACGTGACTATGCACGCGACTGGTCATGCACGAACGGTTCCTTGTATGATCATGCTACATGCCACAATCCAGAGTATACATTTTATGCGTCAAATGATTGCACAAATTTTGTCTCTCAATGCCTCGTTTATGGTGGGCTTCCTACAGACAGTAAATGGAAGCCATATACTGAGCCCTGGAAAACAACAGGCAATGCTGGGAATGGCATCCGCCAGTATTTGACCAACAATGGCCTTTTCTTCCACAGTACCAACGAAAAAGAAGCCTTTGCCGGAAGCATCATTAACTGGCTGAATAGTGATGGTACGAACGCCGGCCATGTCGGTCTTGTGGATCAGAATGATACCGCTACGATGACCTTCTGCGCTCATACTCGTTGCCGTAGAAGTTGTCCTTGGACTGGAGAGAAGGTTGATTTTTACATTCCCTATTGGGATTCCTATGAAGGTGACTGGACTAAGTGACGAATCCGCCAATTCGATGTATCATTTCGACATTTCTAATTGATAGTGGCAAGCAATGCCTGTGTTAATACACGCGCCCGTCTGCTTGTTGTGGGCAGCACCCCCAAGCCCCCTTGAACAGCTCTGTACCGGAGCTGGCTACGCGTCCTGCGGACGCTAAAGAGCATGGTCAGATTACTTCTGCCACCAATAGGAATTGGGAGGAGGAAAACCCATGAATTATTAAGTCCCATTTCGTAAGATTAATCTTACGTTAGTAATCCGCAGATCCTAATACCCGCTATGGAAGGAGAGCTATTATGAAAAGGACTATAAATGCGATTGCGGTATTCACAGCCCTTTGCGTAGTTTTGACCACCAGCTGCTTTGCTGCTGATTCTTCGACTCTCCATAATTCTGATTCTTCTCAATACATTGTTACAAATTTTTGCATTGACGGGGCTGAGAGGGAGTGCATTGCGGAAATCACTAGTACTCCCTCAACCGAACCTGGAGTTATCGCTCATCGAGTTTCCTATTATATACCTACTACAGATGACCAACAGATAGAAACAGACCGAATAATCTCTCAGATTGAAAGCGGAATCACACCATTTGCCCATTCTAGTCAGAATGATATTTTTTATGAATGTCAATTTGTCCTAGAAATCCTAGAAAAGCGTGACCCCCAAATCATTAAGATTGATGGGAAGTATGTTGACTTCAACTATATTCAAATTGAGGAAGTTAACTATGGAAACTTTCCCCACCCCGCTGGTGAAGGGCGTGTAAATGTAAGTGATGAAGAGATCATAATCCGTCAAATCGGATACAATAAATATCCAGGCACACCTTCTTCTAAAGAAGTTTCTTTTGAGCATATAATTTCGGCCGAACCTGGTTCCGGATTCCACGTCCGAAACGAGGATAGTCTACTACAGTGGACGCCCCCATCAACTTGGGAACCAGTTGCTGATGTAGAAGGTTATGGAGTATTATGTGTTGCTGGACATTACGGTGCCACAGTAAGAAATTCGATGGGGGAGACCTGCGAAATTGATCTGGTTTGCAATGTCGCAAGCACTTCTATATGGGGCTAGACATTATGAAACCATTTCGATACCTCGTTACTTACATTGTAATCGTCCTTCTTATCGTCTTTTTTGGATACCTGAATGTGCAAAGATTTAACCTTTATGAAATACTCCCTTTCAAGTGCGTGTTACTTATCGAACAGTTAATCATTCCACTTTTCCCTTTTATATTTGGTGCACTCCTAGGCCGTAATTGGAAGTATTTGAGTCTTAGTCGGTGGCATATTATTCTGAATATAGTCCTACTTATTGTTCTATTACCTCTAGGATTTACCGAACTGACGGTAGCTATTTGGGGTGCTCCTAGCTTTTTAGGCTCTCTAGCAAAGATTGCTGGTACCAGCGGGACACGGATACTATTTCTGGTTTTTACTGGTATGCTCTTTGGTCGACTAACACTATTCATTCATGGACTGCCGTTAACTAAGACGCAATAAAAGTATAAATCCAATCTTATTGCGATTCAAAACATTAGCTTTAGTACAGGGCACAGTTAGCAGCGAAGCTGACTGTGCCCTTTTCCTGTGCGTTGCCTCCACGCTCGGTATTCTGCAAAATGCGGTCTACGTTGGCCTTGACTATCAGCAGCTCCTGCGCCTCGTCGCGGGCCTTGCGCAGCTCTGCGTAGGCCTCCTTTTTCTCCGCCAGCAGCGCGGCGTACTCGGCCTGCAAGGCTTTCATCTTTGGCAGCTTCTTGACGTTCAGCTGATCAAATGCCTGCTTTGCCGCCTGATGGAGCAGGATGTCGGCCTCGTGCTCAGAACGGAACTTTGGGGAGTAGCCAGCCTTACGGTAGGCGGCATAGGTGTCGCGGGTCTTGGCGTAGTTGACGATGTGGGTTCGCAGCACGGCGATCTCCGCCATACGCTTCTCCGCCGCCTTGATTTTCTCGGACAGCTCGTTGCGCCGTGCCGTGGCTGCCACCGTCTTTTCCGCCAGCACCTTGTAATCCAGAAGGCCATGATCGTTGAGATAGTTCAGGGTCTGCGCCATCTGTTTCAGGTTGAATTTGCTGGCCCACCGCGCATATCCGGCTCCCTTACCGGCGCGGAGCTGGCCTGAATGTCCACCAGCAGATTGACCGAGGGCCGCATTGTCTGTACGGCCTGTTTTTTCCCAGGTGTATGAGTCCTCTGACCAGCAAAAATCTCCAGCAGAGCCTCCAGAGTGTAGCCATCTCCCAGACTGTCCAGCCGGGCAGCCTTTTCCCAACCGGGCAGCTTGAGACGATAGGCTGTTCCCCGCTTGGACACCTCACAGCCAGCGTCCCGGAGCAGATCCAAAAGGGCGTCCAGGTTCTCCGGCCTGTGTCCATGGCCTTATCAATAGCCTGCCGCAGCAGCTCCCGGTGGGAGGGCTTGGCCTGTTCCCCCAGCCACTTGTCGTAGGTCTGGCCTCTGGGCTTCGCGTTACCCACCATGGAGG